>Ga0213922_1000271_pt1 | contig 29200 bp, 48 predicted proteins | sample McNCre2917MG_FD_165060 | JGI IMG/M metagenome (GOLD analysis project Ga0213922, IMG submission 165060) | Freshwater microbial communities from McNutts Creek, Athens, Georgia, United States - 29-17 MG | ecosystem: Environmental > Aquatic > Freshwater > Creek | place: USA: Georgia | collected... | reverse complement strand
AGGTGAACGCGAGACCCCTTCCTTCCCGAGCGAGTAAGTCGACAATACAATAAAAAAGATGCCACAGCACATAAAGTTCTTGATCGACCAGTACGGCCTGGCGAACACCGCGTGGTTCATTCGTTTGATGAAACGTGGCACCCCGCCCGAGCAGCTTGTGGCCTATTGCGTGCCCAACGAGCGCGACAGCCGCCGGGACGGCGTGTTCCGGGCGCTGCAGTACGCAGCCACGCTGCCTGATTCGATGATGCCTGACGAGATCCGCAACGCCTTGAAGCCATGACCCAGAAGGAATACCGAATGCACTCGGGCCTGACCTCAGGCTACGTCACCCAGCTTGTCGCCCGCGGGATGCCGCTCGACAGCGCAGAAGCCGCCGACGCCTGGCGCCAAAAGAACGTGCGGGCCCGGGCCAGGAACATCCCGCCTACTGCCTCGGAGCAAGAAGACACCGCCATCGAGCAGGAAGGCCCCTACAGGCCCGAGGAAGCAGCGCAGCCTGTCGACACCGCAACCGCGGCCACGGACTCGCCGCAGGGCGCCTACGAAAGGCAGAAGGAGATCGAGCGGGCGGCCTACGATCTGGCGGTGCAGGCCCTCCGCGGCCGCCGGGCCGATGCAGCCCGCCTGGTGGCCATCCACGCCACCGCGGCAAAGAACCTGACGTCATCTCGGGACGAAGTGATCGCCCAGGCCGAGAAGGAGCGGCGCTTGGTCTCCGGCGACTGGGTGCGCAAGGTCATGCAGGAGCACGACGGCGCCGTGTCATCCCTTCTCAAAGCCATGCCCAAGCAGCTCTCCGGCCGTATCGCACCGCACGATCCCGAGCACGCCGAGCGGGAGCTGTCCCGCTGGGTGCAAGAGGTGGCGCTAAAAACCCTTCACAATACCGACCCATGGAAAGCCTGACCGACCTCCAGCGCAACCTGCTGGACTACCGGAGGAACCTCTACAAGCCGACCCCGGTGCAGACCGTCGTCGAATGGTCCGAGGCCAACCTCCGGCTGACCGCCAGGCAGACCGAGCACCCGGGCCCATTCAGCACCTCGGTTCGGCCGTACACCCGGGAGCCAATGGAATGCTGGAAAGACACCAGCGTGTCCGAGGTGACGCTCTGCTGGGGATCGCAGACCTCGAAGACGACCACGCTGATGGCCGGCCTGGCCTGGCTGATTGCCAACGAGCCGAGCCCGGCCCTGTGGCTGATGCCGACCGAGAACCTAGCTCGATCATTCTCGAAGAGTCGGTGGCTCCCAATGCTCGAGGACAGCCCGGCCATGTTGGAATGCTTCCCGGCCGAGGCAGACAAGATCACCAACCTAGAGCAGAACTTCACCCGGTCGACACTGACCTTTGTTGGATCCAACAGCCCGGCCAACCTGGCCAGCCGCCCGGTGCGGGTGCTGATCGCCGACGAGGTGGACAAGTTCGCCGAGGCCACGGCCAAGGAAGCCGACGCACTCGACCTGGCTGAGCAGCGCCTCAAATCGTTCTCATCGTCGAAGGCATTTATGACCTCGACGCCGACCGTGGTCGAGGGGCGTATCTGGCAGCGCTTCCTCCGCGGCGATCAGCGGCGGTTCTACCTGCCGTGCCCGCACTGCCGGGAATACATCCGACTGGAGTGGCGCCAGGTGACCTGGGAGGACCACAAGACCGAGGACGGCAAGCACGACCTCTCGAAGATCCGGGCCTCGGCGCATTACGTCTGCCAGCTCTGCCAGGGAAAAATCACCGACGCCCACAAGGTGGCAGCGCTGCGCCATGGCCGGTGGATCCCGGAGAATCCCGGGGCGCTGCCCGGCGTGCGCTCCTACCATCTTTCCAGCCTCTACAGCCCCGACCGGAAATGCACCTGGGGCCACCTCGCCGTGGCTTTCATCGAGGCCAAGCAGTCGATGGGCGGCCTGCAGGGATTCATCAATGGAAATCTGGCCGAGCCATGGGAACAGCAGGACGTGCAGCAGGAACGCCCGGAAACATCGGTCGAGGTGAAGCTCGACGGCGGCCGCCGGTATCTGACCGCCGACGTGCAGGCCGTGGCGCCGTTCCTGTGGTGGGTGTGCCGGGAATGGAAGGACGGCAACTCCACATTGATTGCCGCGGGCCATGCCGACGACTTCGCAGCGCTCCGTCGGGTGCAGATCGCGCTCGAGGTGCACGACATGGATGTCGGCATCGACTCAGGCTTTAATACACAGGCGGTTTATGATGCTTGTGGTGCCTATTCGACGATCACATCCAACCCGATAACCTACCCGTGCGGCCTCCGGTACCCGCCCGAAGGGGGCCTGCGCAAGCCCATGATCATCGGATGGTTGCCGCTCAAGGGCCGGGAGACCGGCGCCCGGTTCACAGCCCAGAGCGGCACGGTGCACCCGTTCGGCCTGTCGACGTCATCCTCGATGCGCACCGACGTGGTACAGCCCCTCCTAGTGTTCGACACCGAGCACCTGCGCGATATGCTCTCCCGCCTGCGCAAGGGCGACATCGACCGGGAATGGGGCGTCTGCCCGACGCCTCCTGTGCTCGAGGCCGAAGGCGCCTACCTGGCCGACCAGGAGCTGTATTGGCGCCACCTTGATAGCCACCAGCTCCGGCCGGTGGCCAACCGTGCCGGCCGGATCAAGCACGTCTGGACCAAGCGCAACCAGAAATGGCCGGACCACCTGCACGACTGCGAGATCATGCAGCTCGCCATGGTAATGCTTTGGAACGACCTGGTGCAGGCTGCCGAAACATGATGCTCTGCTAACCTATTGCACCGGCACCCGGAAGATGCATTCTCCCGCCGGGTGTTCACGTTCACCGTTGCCATCAAGCGCTCCTACCTGCGGGCCGTTTACTCGGCCCTCGGAGGTTCGACGCTTCTGGCTGCCTTGTCAGCCAAGTCCATCGCGGCATCGTCGGTCATTGAGTCCGGCCAGGTTGTCCGGTCGACGTCATCCTCGGATGTGTCGGTCGAGTTCGCCGAGCCCGGCAAGGGCGGCCCGACGCCTTCCGAAATGGTCGAGATGTGGGAAAGCCTGCTGAACGACTACGATCTGGCCGTGTATTACCTCGGCCAGGATGGCATCTCCAACCCGACCGACGCCCAGATCTACAACAAGCTGATGGCCGTGGTGCTGATCGCGGCCACGTCCTACGGCGGTGACTTTTCAAACTTCCGACGCGAAGGCACCTTTAGAACGGGAATCACCTGATGGGAATCTTCGCCAACATCCTGCAGAGGCTCAGGTCACAGCCCGTTGATCGTTACGAGGGAGCTGCCAACTCAATCCGCCGTTCGTTCCTCGATACGTCCTACACCTCGGTCCGGTTCGATGTCACGGCCTCGACCCGGCAGCAGATCGTGCGGAAAAGCCGGTTCTTCGAGCAGAACAACGCGGTGATGAACCGCCTCGGTGACCTGTTCGAGAACTACACCGTCGGCAGCAATTTCTCGGTGCAGCCGGCTAGCTCTGACCCCGACTGGAACCTCCGGGCGAAGCGCTGGTGGGATACCTGGTGCCGTTACCCGGACATCGGCAGCCGGCAATCGTTCGGCACCCTGATGTCATTGGCTGCCCGCGGGTGGTTCTACGACGGCGAATCCTTTATCCTCCTGACTAAGGGCGACTCCGGGCGCCCCCGGCTGCAGCTCATCGAGCCGCAGCAGGTGGCCACCCCGAATGGCAAGGAGAGCGACGTCGACGTGTTCGATGGCGTACGGTTCGACACCAAGACCGGCCGGGCCTTGTCCTACTACATCGGGCAGGAATCGCAGCAGGGCCAGCTCCAGGACATCCGCTCTATCTCGTCCGACTCGATCATCCACATCTACGAGGCCCAGCGTGCCGGCCAGCTCCGCGGCCTGCCGTTCGTGGCGTGCGTGATCAACGACCTGCACGATCTCGACGACCTGCAGAAGCTCGAGATGGAAAGCTGCAAGCTCGCCTCGAGCGTGGCTCAGGTCATCAAGACGGCCTCCGGCGAGGTGCAGGCCACCAGCCTGCGCTCCGGCGTGGCTGGTTCACAGGGCACGGCACAGACCTACTACGAGAATGTTTTCGGTTCGACCGTCAAGGTGCTCAAGAGCGGCGACGAGTTCGAGCAGTTTCAAGCCGACCGCCCCAACGTCAATATGCGGGAATATTGGCGCCAGCTCACCGAGAAGGTCTGCGCCGGTGTTGGCATCCCCTACGTTCTGGTTTTCCCCGAGGGAATGCAGGGCACCGTGTACCGCGGCGCTCTCGATATGTCGTCGGTCTGGTTCCGCAGCCGGCACCAGGTGATGGCCTCGGCCGCTCGTCGGATCTGGGAGTATGTGATGGAATACGCCATCCGCGTCGATCTTAGCCTGCAGGATTCGCCGGACGACTGGTACGAGGTGGCGATCCAGGCGCCCCGGGCCCCCAATGTCGACGTCGGCCGCAACTCGGCCGCCCAGCTCGCCGAGCTCGAGGCCGGTGTGACGACCTACGACGAGATTTACGGCGCCCGCGGCATCGACTGGCGCTCGGCCCTTGAGGCCAAGGCGCAGCAGGCCAAGCACATCCGGGATCTGGCCCTGAAGTACGGCATCGACGTCTCCGAGATCTCGACCGCCCAGAAGCTCCCAATCGCGCCGGAACCGGCCGAGCCGACGCCCGAGGTTGAGCCCACCGGCGCCATGCCTGAAGAAATCCCGGCTGAACCTAGTCAGCAGGTTATTGCCAAGGCGCCGAAAAAGCGGAAACCTAGATCGAAGACGACATGACCAAGGTCACAAACTGGCTTTCCTACCAGCCCCGAGCGGCGGCGACTGAGCCCGCCATGATCCAGATCTTCGACCAGATCGGCGAGGACTGGTTCGGTGGCTCTGGTGTTTCGGCCAAGGCCTTCTCCGATGCTCTGCAGTCTGTGGGCCCCGGGCCCTTGGTGGTCGAGATCAACAGCCCCGGCGGCAACGTCTGGGACGGTCTAGCCATCTACAATATGCTGCGCGGCCGTAATGCGCAGGTGACCACCCGGGTGGTCGGCATCGCGGCATCAATCGCTTCGATCATCGCTCTGGCTGGAGACACCGTTGAGATCGCCGATGCGGCGCTCTTCATGATTCACGACCCGTCCGGCATGGTTGCCGGTACGGCCGACGATATGCGCAAGATGGCTGGTGCATTGGATCAACACGCCGAGGTGCTTGCCGGTATCTACGCAAAATGCACCGGAAAGCCGGTGGCCCAAATCCGATCTTTGATGACGGCAGAGACCTGGTTCACCGCCCAGGAAGCTGTGAGTTTTGGCCTGGCTGACTGTATGACTGAAACACTTGCAATGGCTGCCTGCTGGCATCCGCGTGCGGTTACTCGCACGGCGCCTCCGACTGTAGTTCGCAACCTCGAGCGCGGCATTCGTCAATACGAAGCCGGCCTCGGTGGCGACGGCCTCGAGGAGGCCACCGTGATCGAGGCCCGCAACATGGCCAAGGGCGAAGAGCCCAGCGTTGAGAAGGTGAAGAAGGCTGTGGCTTGGTGGGCTCGCAATGAGCGCTTCCTCGATGCCGAAGCCGACACCCCGGCCGACGTGGCCGCCAACCTTTGGGGCGGTGCCGCCGGCCGTGACTGGTTTAAGGCGCTGGCCGCCCAGATCGACCAGGAACAAGAGCTCTCCGAGCCCGAAGACAAGATTTCTACGGCCAGCACTTCCGCTGCCGCAGATGGCGCGACAACCGCGCCGACATCACAGCAGACACCACACAAAATGACTGATTCCAACACCGTGGTGGCGGCCGCTCCGACTGCGCCGACCGCTACTTTGGATGCCTCGTCCATCGAGAGCATCGTCGCCAAGGCCGTTGCCGCTGCCATCAGCGCCAAGGTCCCTACCGCCGCCCCGGCCCCGGAGCCCATCGCCCCGGCCCGCATCGAGAACCTCGGCAATCCGCTGCTCGAGGCCCACAAGAAGCTGCAGGCCGGTGCTGATCGCCGCTCGTGGCTGATCCAGAACCACAGCGAGCTGCTGCGCCAGAGCGCGATCCACGCCCCGCAGAACGCCAACACGTTCGCCTCGGGACTGGTGGTCGACTACCTCGCCGACGCCGTGATCACCGTGGCCGCAAACCGGTTGGCCTTAGTCTCCGCGTTCAGCCGCAACGTCGGCCTGGACAACCTCCGCCCCCGCGCCACCGTGCAGGTGAAGAAGTACACCACCGGCACCGCGGCCCAAACCAACCCGACCTCCTGGGAGACCAACAACGACAGCACGCTGGCGGCCACCTCGGTGACCGTGAACCAGATCTCGAAGAACTTCACCGTGACCCAGCAGGAGCTCAACCAGGGCTTCAGCCTGGCCGACTTGGCCGCGGGTTCCGCTGACCTGTTCGCCTACGGCATCAGCGACGTGCTGACCGCTCTGATGGTCTCCGGCAACTACGGCGCCGCCACCGTGATCGGCACGGCCGCGAACTTTGACACCTCGGATCTGCCTGCGATCCTGGCGCTCGCCAAGAACTACCGCTCGAAGAACCTGATCCTCGACGGTGGCCACCTGGCCCGACTGCAGTTCTCGGGCGCCGCGAACTACTTCCCTGATGGCCGGTTCGACCAGCTCGCCAACGGCCGGTTCGGGTTCGATGTGATCGCCGAGAACAACCGCTGGACCTCTGCCGAGACCAACGCCGTTGGTTTTGTCTGCGGCCCTGATTCCATCGCCATCGCCGCCGGTCTCCCGGTCGGCATGATCGCCGGCGAGTTCATCGAGCAGCGCACGGTGACCACCAACAACGGCCTCAGCTGCTTGTTGTCGGTCTGGTACAGCCGGGCGAGCCGCAGCCACATGGCGTCCTACGACATCATGTTCGGTGCCGCCGCCGCGGACACCACGCAGGCCGAGGTTCTCGTCACCGCCTAAGGCTGACCCATGAGAATCGCCACGACCATCTCGGTGGACAAGAGCGGCAAGTCTAAGATTGTCGCCGGTCCCGAAGTCGACGCTGCCGCCCAGCGCGAAGACTTCAACACCGCGAAGATTCCAGAGGGCACGAAGCTGATCCTGTGGATACAGGGCAGCGTTGCACCGAAAGTTCGTAAAGGATAACAGACAACCCGGGGGCCTCGGCAATAGGGCCGGGGCCCCCTCTACTGATCAAACACAATGGCCGTTCAAGCAGACATCTCTACCGAGTACAGCATGGGCCGCGAAGGCTTTGCGCTGGTGACCGCCACGACGGCCCAGACCGGAAACTACTCGGCACTGATCCCGACTGAGCCGACGGTGTTCACGTCGATCACCGGCTACCAGATCAGCGGCACCTGGACCTCGAAGACCATCCCGGCTGGGTTCCCGCTGGTCGGCAATATCACCGGCTTTCAGATTTCTTCCGGCAGCGTGGTGGCCTTTCTTGCCCGCAGCTAAATGATTGCAAACGGCATAGCACTCAACAGGCTGTTTCCCGGTCAAGCCGGTGGCACCGACCTGCCTGTGCTGCGCCGTGACCTTCTCCAGGAGGACGAGTTCTTCATCCTGCAAGAGGACGGCACCGGAAAGATCGTCATCACGTTCGGCACCTTTGATTCCTTGCTGAGAGAGGACGCTGGCTTCCTCTTTCGGGAGGACGACGGAAAACTTCAAATCCAATCAAACTGACCCATGGCAGACTCTAAGATTACAGCCCTGACGGCCCTAACGGCGGCCGATCCCGCAAACGACATGATGCCGATTGTCGACGTGTCCGATACGTCGATGGCGGCATCCGGTACGACCAAGCGGATCTCGATCAACAACATCCTCGCTTGTTCGCCTTCCGCCACCCTCGCCTCCGCCACCATCACCGGCGATCTGACGGTGGATACCTCGACGCTGAAGGTGGATTCGGCGAACAATCGGGTGGGTATTGTTCAAGCCGCGCCGCTGTATCCTCTGCATCTGGTTGGTGAATTTGGATTGCAGGAAGAAACTCCTGCTGGAAGCGGAACGAAACTTCGTCTTATTGGTGATGCTACCAAGTACAACTTCCGAATTGGAAAGCAGCTTACTGCAAGCAACACGTTTGAAATTACACCGTCCACCGCTGTTGGCGGAACTACGTTCAGTAATCCGGTTTACACCGTAACGTACGACGGAATTCACACATTCCTAGACGGCGCAGGCGGCACCCGAATGACCCTGAACTCCACGGGGCTGGGCGTGGGGGGAAGTCCTGCGACTAAGATTTTCGCTAACGTCACTCCTCCCGGTGCTGGTCAGGATGGTATGCGGGTGACTGATGGTACTCGTCTGATTCAGATGACCATCTCTGGATCGTCATACGCCTATCAGGGTATTGGATCGAATCAGAACGTCATCTACGCAAGCGGAAATCCGCTTTCGATTCTGTCGGATAGCCAGAACCTGCGTATTGGAACCGGTACCAATGCGTATATGTTGCTCGACACCTCCGGCAACGTCGGCGTGGGGGTTAGCACATTCGGAACTTCTGCTGCAAAGGTTCTGGGTCTTGCGAACGCCACGGCTCCAACCACTTCACCCGCTGGAATGGGCCAACTCTACGTCGAATCCGGTGCGCTGAAGTACCGTGGAAGCTCTGGAACCATTACCACTCTGGCCGTCGCCTAATCCATACCACCATGATTACCCTCTCTTGGATCATCGAACGCCTTCTCGTTAAGCCGACCGAAGGCGACAAAACCGATGTCGTCATCACCGCCGACTGGCGTTGCAACGGCTCGCAGGATCAGTACAGCGGCACCTGCTACGGCAGCGCGTCGTTCGCTCCGCCGAGCGAGAGCTTCACGCCTTACGAAGACCTCACGCAGGAACAGGTGCTTGGTTGGTGCTACGCCAACGGCGTCGATCAGACGGCCATCGAAGCGAACGTCTCCGCGCAGATCGAAAACCAGATCAACCCTCCGATCATCGCTCCGCCGCTGCCGTGGGCGGCGCAGCCTTCATCGCCGCCGGTTGTTGTTGCGCCTCCTGCTCCGGTGATCGAAGCTCCCGTCGCATGATCAAGATCGAACTCACTCCTCAACAATTCAACCAGCTCTATGAGCTGCTTGTCATTGGCATGAAGGCCGGCAACGTCAACAACATGAAGGTCGGCCTGCCGCTGGTGGACATCCTCGAAGCTGCTGCCGCACAACATAAGCCCGAGTAACTCATGGACGCGACCAACCACGCAGGAACCAACGGACCGATCATCTCACTTGCAGCCGCTGCCGGTGCTACCGCGGCATCGTTCATCCCGGTGCTGACCGATTGGGTCCGCCTGGCGACTGCTGTGGTTGGTCTGATCTGTGCGCTGTACGGCGCCTACAAGCTCTTCTTCAAGAAATGAAAAACACCAAGACCACGCTGGCCGGTATCGGCGCCATCCTCGTTGCCATTGGCGGCGCTCTCAAAGCTCTCTTCGACGGCGATCCCAGCACCAACATCGACCTCGCCTCGACCATTGCCGCGGTGACTGCCGGCTTCGGCCTGATCATGGCCAAGGACGCCACCGAGAAGCTGGAGATCAAGAAGCCCGAGTGAACTGGATTTACCAGATACTCAAGGCCCTGCTCGACTGGTTCCGCGAAACACCACCCACCGATGTCCAACACGGCAAAGCACCTGAGCAGCTCAAGGCTGATCTGGCTGATCGCATTGCCGATCTGCCTGGGCTGCCAGCAGACGAAGGTGGTGATGGTGCCGCACGGTGACCCGGTGATGATCGCTGCGCCTGTGCAGGCCAGCGTCTACGGATTTGACAAGGACAAGAAGCTGGTGGGGCCGTCCAAGGTGACGCTGCCTGCCGGCTGGTATGTTTTACCCAAGAACTGATCATGGCCCAGCAAACCATCAACATCGGCGCAATCGCCAACGACAACACCGGCGACACGCTCCGGGGCGCCGGCCAGAAGATCAACGACAACTTCGACGAGATCTACGCCGCGCTCCCGCTGCTGGCGCCGTCGACCTGGGTGCCGACGCTGACCGATTCCGGTGGCGGCCGGACGTTCGCTTTCACCGTCAACACCGCGCGCCATACCTCAATCGGGTTTGTGAGCACGTTTACCGCGGACCTGACCGTCAACTCGGTGACTGGTGCAGCAACAGGCAATCTTCGACTCAGCCTTCCGGACCCCGCTACATACGACGCCGCGGTATCCATCTGGCTTGACAACGCGACCACGCAGGCAAAGACCGCGGTCATTGGCAAAATCGTCGGCGGCACGTCCTATTGTGAATTGAGCGTCTACGACACCGGAGACATCTCCAGCCTTGCTGGCCACCTACAGGCAACGAGCCGAATTATGGTTTCAGGAGTCTACTTCACCGCCTAACATGACCACAATCGGTTCAAGCCTTCAGCAGGGGATGGCGGTGCTCCAGCAGATGCTGGGGGCGCCCATGTTCATCTGGGAAGGCTCGTCGATCCGATGCATCCCGGCGTCGATCAATGACGCCAATGTTCCCATCTCAGGCGGGTTCCAGGACAACGTGACATCCCGGATTCTGGTCATGTTCAGCGACTGGAAGACCTGTGACAGCACGTTGGTCTCGATGGACTCGACGCTTTACACGCTCGACCAGGGAACAACGTTCTCCCGGTTGCAACGTGAGGACACCGGCTTCGTTCTCCAGGAGAACACCGACCGCATCGCGCTGACCTTTTGCAAGCCACGGCCGGTTGTCGGGCGCACGCTAGTCTACCAAGGCCGCACGCTGCGCATCCTATCGTGCCGCGTGGACGCTTCAGGCGCCTATTACAGCCTCGAACTCGGGGCCAAGAGCAAATGAGGCCTGTCGTCAACATGACGGTCGACACAAGCCGTTTCGACGCGGCGGTCAAGCAATACCTGCTGTCGACCAACCGGGATCTTCACAAGGCGATTAACTCCCGTTTTTTCTATCTGATGGTTCGGCTGTTTGTTTTGGTGCCTCCAAAGAGCCCAGCCACGGAAAGGGCACGCATTGCAGATTACCTTTCCAAACCGCTCGGAGACATCAACCGGAAGAGCAAGAAGACCGGCAAGCGCATCGGCAAGAGTCGTTTGCTGCGCCGTGTTCATCTGATCGCGCAATCCCGCGAACGCAAGGCCGGGCGCCGCGGTCTGTACGGCGAGGAAATGAAGGAGGCCGCATCATCGCTCTACCGAAAGGCAATCGGATCAGTCGGCTACCTTCGATCTGCGGTTGTTAAATCAATCCGAATTTACAACCGAGGATTCGCTCAATACAACAAGCCGAAGTGGAAGCCTTTGGTGAAACCTGCAGGCTACAAGCCGCCCAAAAAAACCAATTCTGCCCTGATCGCCTTGGCCAATCAGTACGGGCTGCCAGAGGAAAACGTGGCTGTTCACAAGGGGACCGTTGCACATGGCCTCCAAGCTGTTCCTGGCTGGAATCCGACGGCCTTTGTTTCAATGCGCACCGGCATTGCTGACAACCAATACAACAGGGTTCAAAGCATCTACAATCCGGCAATGCAGAAGGCACTCGACGATGAACTTGCAGAGCTAGAGAATCACATGACCGAGGCACTACTAGCCAACGGCAAGGTTCTGTCGGATAATGGCATCGAAATCAGATGAACGGCGTTGCACTCAGAGCCGAGAAGGCGCTTGTCGACTACCTAGCCGCCGGAGATTGGTCCGGGGCTGGCGCAGGCACGCCATCGTTCCTGACGTCCTACAGCCGCGGCCTGTACGACGATCCCGACGAGCAGGACACCATGCCCAACTTCCCGCGGGTGGTTGTCTCGTCGACTTCTGCGCGACCCATACAACGCACCGATCTGACCTGCGAGGTCGACATCGAGATCGAGCTGCAGTTATCGGCCGACGACACCGACGAGGCCGATGTGCTGACCACCGTGGCGGCGCTGGACAGCCTCATCCTGCCGCTTTTCGATGACGGTGGCGCCTCGGTGCTGAATGCCGATCAGGACGACGCCAATGGCCCATTCACGGCGCAGTTCGCCACCCCATCAGACTTTGGTGCTTCCTCAATCTCCAACCGTTCAAGGACGTTCACACGAAGCATCACTCTGTTTTGTTCAGCTACACTCTAAAACTCAAAACCTATGGCCAATTCACAAGGACTAGCATATCAGTTTGGATCACCAGCCACCGTGACGATGTACAGTTCAGACAATAGCACCGCTGTGTTTTCGTCTCTTGCGTCTATTGAAAGCTACGACATCACGCACGAGGCCGACACGGAAGAGGTGAGAAACAGTGCCGGTGAGGTTGTCGGTCACATCGGATACAATGAGCGCATCACGCTGAACCTTAACCTCATCCCTTCTGGAGCCAACGCGGCCGCGGCACTGGCCTTTTGCTCTCTTGGACCTGTCAACGGCACCGTGGAAATCACTGGAGCCCCCAACATCTCGATGATGGGAACCGCAAATGTTCTTAATACTGGCAGGTTCATTTATGCGGGTGGAGGTTCCGTCAAGATGACGCAAACCGGGAAGGCTATGGTTTCCATCACTGTCAAGAAGTACAAGAACCTGACAACTGGAGCTGCCGTTTCGTTGAACGTGTGACGATCCTAGCCGACATCCTGACGGCCACCGCGAAGACGCCACCGATGGTGCTCGGTATCCGGATGGCGCCTTTTACGGTCGGCCACGCCATTCTCCTGCACCGGATGGGTTCGCCATTCGTTGTCGGAGGGGACGCTGCCGCTCAGGATCTGGTCGAGGCTACCGTCATCTGCTCTCAGGAGCCCGGTGAGTCCATCAAGGCAATGCGATCCATCCTCGGGTGGATACCGCTGCGCCTAATGCGCTCTCGGGTCACCAAGGCCAACCTGGCGGCCGAATGCGCCACGATGCAGCAATGGCTGACCGACCAGTCAGATTGCCCCGAGGTGCTACAGACGCCGGGAGTCAAATCAAAGCAGGCAGCAATGCCGTGGCCTGAGCGCATTCTGGTCGGCCTTGTGTCTATCGGGTTCGGAGAGCAGGATGTGTTGTCGATGCCGGTGATCGACGCCGAGCGCCTATTCCTGACCCACGCCGAAATGGAAGGAAAGGTTGAGTTGTGGGGCGATAAGCAAGAGGCTCTTTGGCGTTACGGTCAGCAACTCAGCACTAGGAACTAAAAATGGCCATCTTCTCACTCATCGCCAAGCTCGGCCTTGATGGCTCGACCTTCGAGACCGGCCTCAAGCGGGCCACGAGTCTGGCTGATAAATTCCGATATTCTGTAAGTGCTCAGTTGGGTTCAGCGCTTTCCGTTGCTTCTGTAGCTGCATTTACCTCAAAGGTAATTGAGACTGCCGACGCCATCGGTGATCTGTCGGAACAACTCAACATCAGCACCGACGACGTGCAGCGCCTTCAGGTTCTGGCCAGTCAGACCGGCGTCTCGTTTGAAACCATGGCCAAGGCCATCACCAAAGTCAGCCAGGAGCGCCTCAAGGCCATCGAGGAAGGTGGGCCAGCCCGAGACTACTTTAAGGCCTTGGGGTTCTCGGTGGCAGAACTGAACGACAAGAGCTTGTCGAACATCGAGCTGATCACCAAGATGGGGCAGGCTCACATGGCTTCCGGCAAGAGTGCACAGACTCAGGCGGCCATAATGGATCTGCTCGGCGAGAAAGCATTCAAGGCTGCCGGAGCAATGGCTAAGATCAAAGATCTCGGCCCCATCGACCTAATTACAAAAGATCAGATTGATGCAATCGGCCAGATGGCTGATCGTCTTGATGAAGTCCAAAGGCAACTCGTTGTGTCTGCGGTTCCGACAGTCAATTTCTGGGCTGATGCTTTGGAAAGAGCTGTTGCAGATGAAAAAGATCTGGCCGATGGTGTTAAAGGAATTCTCCAGCAGTTAGGCGGAAAAGGATCTGTTTTGAAGGCTGGAATTCAAGAGGCATTTTCTCCTGAAAGCGCAAACAAAAGATTCGAGGCTCTACCCATAAACCGGGGAACAATCGGAACCATTGATTCCAAGCGTAAATTGCCAGACACTACAATGCAGCCGAAGTGGGTCCAGGACTTGATCAATCAATCCAAGGTTCAAACCTCGGAAATGCGATCAATTACTAAGAATACAGGAAGAACAGCAAGCGCTGTTCAAGGGGAATAAAAATGGAAATACGCCCAGTAACAGCGCCTCCGACTATTCAGGGTGTTCCAAACCCCAACAACTTCGAGTATGTCGAGGTGTCTCGCCGGTTTGATCAGGCAGGCAATGGCACCGGCCCGGTTTGGACCATTGAATACAGGGGAAGCAAGGATGCGATCCGTCTTGCGACACTTGAGTGGTCTCGTGTTGGCGCGAAATACTCGACGGTCGAAGATGGCCCATATTCCACGGCCACCGTGGTGTTTTCTGGCCCGACAGCCGATCCTGGAACTCCGATTGAAAGTGCAGTAATCCCAACTGCGCCGGAGGCCACATCAGACATCAGGTTCGAGTTTCGCACTGATTACAACGATATTTCGCTGTTTTCACTCCCTGCCGTCATTGATGAAGCCACGAAAAGCGGAAACCCTGCGGCATACAGGTTCATCATTGAGACTGCAGTAAAAAACGGAGAATCATTACCTGGACCACCGGAAAGCAATATCAACTCATTCCCGGTAGCTCAAAAGGTGTGGCAGATGCTCAATCGTGGTCAGGATTCGTTCTCAATGCCGCGTAATGTGCTTACACGCTACGCCAGTTTTTCGGGTTCTCTTGGGCTTCCTCAAACCCCGCAAACGATCCCGCCGGTTTACCTTCCGTTTTCATTCGTTCAATCGTGGAACCTGTTTGCCATTCAAAGCATTCTTCCACAACCTCCCGCTGATCCGCTTTTCACGCCTCCAGGCACAGCTTGGGGATGGCGGCAAACAAACTACTCGACGAACCTGATCTTGAAGACCAACCAGGTCGAACAAGTCATCTCTTGGACGTTCGCCCCTTGGGATCTCTTGGTTTACCCTTTCATCTAACCTCAACCAACATCCGCACACCTTATGGCAGACGAGATTCAAATGACGGCCCGGCTGTACGCCTCGAAAAACGGTGCGTACCTGCCCTCGGTCACCTACACCAAAACCGCCACCATGGTTGGCACCGACATGGGCAGCCAGACCCAGCTCATCGGCATCACGGTCGAGGCTCTCGACGTGCCGGTCGATGTCTCCAGCCCCTACAAGCTGCTGATCAGCAACCTCGACAGCACCAACTTCGTCGAGGCCGGGTTCGTCTCCGGCACCTACACGATGCGTATCCCGGCCGGTGAGACCATGCTGATCCCGTATGTCAGCGCCACGCTCTACCTGAAGGCCGACACTTCATCGGTGACCATCCAGGCCACCTTCTGCGAGATCTAACCTACCAACACCATGGCCAACGAAGTCGAGATGTCGGCGAGGCTGTACGCTGCCAAGGGCGGCGCCTCGATCAACCCGCAGGTGTACACCTGCATCGCCAACATGACCGGCCGGGACATGGGGCAACAGACGCAGGACGTCGGCACCACCGACGAGGCCCTCGATCTGACCGCGGATCTGGCCACGCCTTACCGCCTCCTGGTGGTCAACCTTGATCTGGTCAACCCGGTCTCGATCGGCCCTTCCTCGCCGTACAGCTTCCAGATCCCGGCCGGGCAGTTCATCCTGATCCCGTGGGTTGATGCGACGATGTACGTCAAGGCGTCGAACAGCCCGGTGAAGATCTTCGCGCAGTTCTGCGAGATCTAAGGCCATGCCGATACAGCTCCCAGCCAAATTGTCCGAGCGTGGTCTCAAGGCAGACCATGCTCGGGCAATCAATCAGCTCATCGAGGCTGTGCGCAAGGTGCAGCTTGTGGCCGGGCCCGGGCAACGGGTCGAGCAGAATGCCAACGGCACCGTGCTGAAGCTCAACCCGGTGGCCCAGATAACTCAGACGTCCGAGGAATCCTGGTTCTACTGATCCGCCGCCATGCCTTTCGCCGTAGACAAGCGGGAGAAGATGTTCACGGCGTCGAACCTGAACAGCCTCTATTCCCGTTTCGACCAGAAATGCCACCGAGTGCTCAACGGCAAAAGCCCGTTGTTCGCAGACTCCGCCTCCGGTGTATGGCGTGGCCAGTACCCATACGGTGTCTGGTACGTCTACCGCAACGACCCGGACACCTGCAAACGACTGCGGGATGGTGGTGAATCGCCGCTGCCGTACATACCCGGCATTGGCTACAACTGGCGGGACAACCACAACCAGATCCAGACACAGGTCGAGCTGTCGAAGCTCGAGACCAAGCACCTCGACGTCGAAGGCGGACAGGCCTACGTCGACCATTGGGTGGCCGGTGGCGACCCGTTCACCTGTGACGTCGCCGATATCCATTACAGCTTCGAGCTGCTGAAGCGCGAGGTGGCCGGGATCCAGTACGACGTACATCTCGGGTGGGATCCTCCGTCGACCTCGGGCCTGACGTCCTATGTCCGCGGAAGCCTCGGCGCCGGCATTGATCCGACACTGCCTCCTGGGCGCACCCACAAGCACCGGCTGGCGGTGGCTGAGATTGCGCTCGAGGGCATCTACGAGTTCCGCATCCTGCGCACATACCAGCGCTACGATTGCTGGCGGGTGCATAACTGCGGCACCAGATCGGCCGTGGTGCTGTTGCAACTGCCCGATGGTAGTGCAGACCGCCAATTCGTTTCCGCGGGCTCCTGCAGGGCTTTCCGGCGCAAGCCTGACGGCACCTGGGCGGTGACATTCCCGGGTGGAACCTTCTGCCGCTACTTCTTCCCGTACTTCACCGGCGACATCCCGTTCCTCGCAGAGGGGCCGCCGTCATGGTCCGACACCGCCACGCAGTCGGAGTTCCTGAGCCTCGAGCGATCCGCCCAGGCCAACAACGTGGCAAATCCGTTCATCCTGTTTGAGTGGCGCCGGACGATGAGTGCGGTGCACGACCCGTTCATCCCCTACGATCCGCGGCAGGTGTACACCGGAGTTTACGCCGACCCGACCGATGCCAATACGACCATCGGGGATGCCGTGTTCACTTGGGGCCGTGCCCGGGTGACATTCAGCAATGCGGCCGGGGATGTCGTCTCCGATCAGATCCGAATCTTCAACGGCACGACCAGCCTAGTCGACCGGCTGCGGGATCTTGGCATGGACGTGAACGTCACGGCCACCGGGATGCAGGTGACCACGCAGCGTGGCGTCATCCGCATCTATCCTATCGACGCCAACATTTTCACCACCACGACCGATCCATACTGGGAAATCGACGCCAGCGTGAAGACGATCTCGACGGTTTACCCTGTGCAGTATTGCAAGGGCATGGATCCGATCACCGGGCCAGGCACATACACCTGGGACGCTGGAAACGAGCCGACCATTTTCGACACCATGCGCAACCTGCGGCGAAAAATCGCCGTCGAGGTTGGCTTCCTCAACACCTACACCGATGCCGTCGATATCGTGGAGGAGAAGGTTTCGGTGGTCAGCATGACGCCGATGGGGCTGATGTGCCGCGCAGCAACGGCCACAGGTATCGGCGGCAGCCTGTTGAACAACTTCGAGACCACCGCGGACAACGAAAGCCTCTACATTGCCGACCGGCCCATCGGATTCGGAGTCGGTCCATGGTTCAATACCCGGTACACATCCGGCACGCACATCTTCTACCTGCAGGTCGCTGGAACCTACCCGAGCCAGCAATGGGGCAACGTGCTGCCCGCCATGAATCCTGTGCCGGGATCCGGTGTGCAGGCAGTCAACACGGCCTACATCCCGGCAGGAGGGCCTTGGGGATTCTCCAGCTCGATCTACGACTTTGAGCAGGTGCGCACCTACGAGATCAACATGGCGTCCGGCGGTGGCGTTGATGACAGGCCGTGGGGCGCCGACTTCTGGCTGAACAAGTGGGGCGGACCCGGAGGCATTGACGCCTCGGTGCGGATCCCGGGCAGCCCCAATAGAACGCAGCAGTACGCCTACATCCCGACAGCCGACAACAGCTCGTTTGTCGACCTTGTGCCAGCCCAGCGGGATGACATCTTCAAGGACGGCCGTGGCGCCTCGTTCGCCTCGAGCGTGCCGTTCAAATCGTCGACCTACTCGCCGCCATACCGCGATAACATGACGCACATCTGCTGGACAGGCGGCGTCGAGCAGGTCGGGTTCGATCTGCCATACAACGAGGTCGGCAATCCATACCTGCCCGGAGGCGGCCCGTTCTTCCACAAGATCCCGAAGTCGCCATGGCTCTGGAACCTGCTGGAATGGTCGGTGCGGGCCTGGACGAGGGCTGTACCGCTTTGCCTCGGGAAAGGCTCATGCCCTCTATTCGACGCTAGCGGCAGCGCTCGGGTGCTCGGAGTGCTGACCATTGACATGGTGCTGCTCGGGACATCCGGGCGCGAATCCGGCGGCACCATCCCGTCGTTCTACATCTCCGAGCAGGCCTACGATCTCCTGATCGCCAACGGCGTGGTCTGCTACCGTGACCAGGACGCCGGCGGTAACGACTACTGGTATGTGCCCGCGGTGAACCTCGCCACCTATTCCGACAGCCAGAACTTCACCGCATGGAACTTCGACACCGAGAATGGCCAGCCGAATGAATCCACTCCGGTGCTGCCGACTGGATACGATACCCTGCGCAACTTCAGCGACGGTGAGCGGCGCCAAGTCTCGAGCTACTTCGACACCGTTGCCAACGAGCAGCGATACGAAACCATCCGGTACGTCGACCTGCGACTGCCGAATGAGCTGGCATCCTGATCAATGCTTGATTCTGCGGTAGCCCTGGCGCCATAGGATCTTGCCCAGCCATTTGCCGTGCCGCTCGACTTCCTCCTCGTTCCATTCGGGGTGCATATGGTGAAGCAGTTCATGCACTAGGACTTCCAGACGGTATTGCTCGCCCATTCGTGGGTCCAGTTCCACCAAGCCATCGCCTACCCATGCGATACCATCGGCGCCATAACGGTGGAGTTTCCGTTCGGTGATTTTGATTCTGGGTGTAGCCATAGTGCTTGATTGTTGACGCAAATAATGCTTGCAATCCGGCGTGACCGTTGTTCCAGCAAGAAAGCGAGTGATGGCTATTGGTTGCACCCACGGCAACCGGGCCAACAAGGACGCACTTGCTGCTGCCTTGTTGTTTCGCGAGCAATTTCGACCCGATGAGGTCATTCACCTTGGGGACGCATATGACCTTGCTTCGCTTAGAGCAGGAGCCCTGAACAACGACAACGACAGCGATGCAGCAGACGACTACCTTGACGATATCGACGAGGGGCGGCGGTTTTTGGGGGCGCTTAGGCCGACCGTTTTCATCGTGGGGAATCATGACGAGCGTGCAAAACGGCTCATAAATCATCACAATGCCGTGGTCAGAGGTTTTGCTGAGGCCATTTGGCAGCGTATGATCGAGCCCATCGAGAAGCACGCCCGCGTATTCATCACCACGCACGATGTGCTGCCAAGATCATGGTTCAATCTTGGAGGTTACAAATGGGGCCACGGCCTGTTGTACGGCGAGAACTTCCTGCGAGACACCGCGGAGACTTGGGGCAACACCGTGGTGGCTCATGCCCATCGCGCAGGCATGGCTACAGGGCGTCGGAGCGACAATCCGCTGTGTCTGTCTCCAGGCACGCTTGCGGACGTTCCTTGCATGGATTACGCGCTGCGGCGACGTGCTACCCTTGCGTGGTCACATGGCATCGTGTTCGGCGAGTACACCCAGCACAGCGCCCAACTCTACGTTCACCAATGGCCACAGGGAGAAACCCAATGGAATCTGCCGAACTTCTGAAGTACATCCGGCGGGAGCTTCAGCGCAAAATTGAGATCCCCACACCGGAATGGAAAACCAGCCGGCAATGGGCGGTCGAGTGGGGGCTAAAGCAGTCACAGACCAACCGTTTCTTGAACCTGGCCGTCGAGAACGGAATCATGGAAATCAAAACATTCCGTGTTCCGTGCCCGACACGCACCTCATACCCATGCCCACATTACCGATCCGTTACCGCAACGGCCACAAACCCAGCCTCATCGTCGAAGTCATTGCCGCAGAAGCCGAGTTCCGAGTCGGCGAGAACCGCTGGATTTCGGTGATCTACCGGCGCCTGGACAACGGCCGTTTATACGCACGCCCGAAGGCCGAGTTCCTCGCAAAGTTCGCTCCGGTCGAAGAAAAATGACCCTCGTTTGACCCGCATAAACATTGGGTTTTCTGCAAAAAGAGGGAAAAATAGTAAAATTGTGTTGCAGGTGTTTGGGTGATGGTGCAGATTGATCCCGTCAACGAGATCAACACCATGAGCAAGCAAAACAAACTCTCCAAGATCACCGAGGCGGTTTACAACTTCCCCAAGGCCGGACTGAGCAAGTTCCAAGCTGCTGAGGTTGCATCCAACCTGCTGGCCAAGCACAACTGGGTTTACGAGCAAGCTGTCAAAGACGCTGCTGCCCCGTACATCGTCTCAGGCCGCCCGGTTTGGTCCTGATCACTTTAGGGCATGGCGGTGCCCCATAAACCGCCCATCCCGCCGGTGAGGAAGTCCGGCACCAGGGGCGCGACTGGTTCAACAACGCGCAACACTCTCCAAACCATGACCACCATCTCCAACCTCATCAGCGCCCTGATCATCGTCGAAAGCTCAGGAAACGACATGGCCATCGGCGACAACGGCAAGGCCATCGGGCCGCTGCAGATCCACAAGGCCGTTGTGCTCGATGTAAACCGGATCACCGGCAGCCACTACCGGCACCAGGACATGACGAACCGTGCGCAGGCCCGGGCGGTGTGTGAGGCCTACCTGCAGCACTACGGCCGCGGAGCCAGCACCGAGCAGCTCGCCCGTCGTTGGAATGGCGGCCCGTCTGGCGACAAGAAGCAGGCCACCGAGGCCTACTGGAACAAGGTCCGGAAGCATCTCAAATGAGTAAAACCAAGACAATCAACGTGAACCCAGAGATCCACAAAACGCTGCGCGACTACTGCAAGGCTGCAGGCCTGAAGGTTGGTGCCGTCACCGAGCAGGCGATCAAGGCGTGGCTAAGGAGGAACGCCAAGTGAAAAGAATCCTTGCAATAGACCCCGGCCTTTCCGGAGGCCTGGCGCACGTCGCCAACGGCCGGGTCACACTGGAGCCCATGCCATCTACTGACGGTGACGTCCGGGAGGTGTTGATCAACTACCTGTCGCAGTCGGATGTATGCTACATCGAGAAGGTGGGCGGATACATCGGAGGCAAGGGAGCACCTGGAAGCGCTATGTTCCAGTTCGGCCGCAACGTAGGGTTCATCCACGGCCTGATAGCTTCGATGCTCACCAGGTGCATCGAGGTGCCGCCACAGCGCTGGCAGAAGACGATAGGGGCTGGCACCAGCAAGACCCATGGAACGCGCTGGAAGGCCCACCTGAAGGGTTTGGCGCAGCAGCGGCAGCCTAGCCTCAACATCACACTGAAGACGGCGGATGCGGTGCTCATCCTGGAGCACGCGATGCTGTCGGAGGGACTGAAATGAGCGATAACAACTCAGAGACTGTACGTCTCACGTTCAAAGGACTGCTGTCCATCTACCTGCCCGAGAAGACGATGATGGAGGTCTACAACGCAACCGAGCTGTGCTGCCGAAGGAACAACTGGGGCATCGCAATCGACGAGAGCAACAGTCTGGATTTTGTTCCGATGGTGAAGGTGGAGGAGGCGAAATGAGCGATACACCGAGGACAAATCTCGAAGCATTCTTTCCGCATGAATCAATGTATCAGGTTTGTGATGCCGACTTCTGCCGCCAACTCGAACGCGAACTCAACGAAGCCAACAAAACAATCAGTCTTCAACATGAACTGATGACGACAGCGGAGAAGCGTGGAGTGGACAAGGCGAAAGAGGAACTAAACGAAGCCAACCAGCGCATCAACCAACTCGAATCCGAGAACGACGCACTCCGCGCTGATCTGCTGCTGTGGAGTGAGAAGGAGGCCAAGCCGTGAGCAAATACCCTAGGACTGACGCAGCCCGTCTAAAAGATGTCTGCCATCACATGGCAATGGCGGAAGAATGCACTCGGATGGAGTACGAGTTGAACGAAGCAAAGGCCCGCATCAATCGGCTGGAGGAGACGGGAGATGCGCTGATGGAAATCGTCGAAGGCGCTCGCAGCGAGCGATGGAACGTGAATGGATTCAGGCTGAAAGATACGCCTGAATGGGTTCAGTTCTACGTTTCTTTTCGCAAAGCCAAAAGGTCCAAACGGAAGGAGGCCAAGCCGTGAGCTTGCATCTTCAGGAAATTGAATCGCTTCAGAACTCTTTGAGAGAACGCGAAAAGTACGTCACCGAACTCGAAAACCGTCTCCGCGCTCTGTGGGACAAGCTCGAAGGTGAGCGGAAGCATTACATGGATCAGATCAATCGAACTGAGTCATTCATCAACCGATTCCTAGATCCGGAGGATCTGGGCTACGCCGTGAACAACTACGTCCGAGACGATGCGCGTGAGGCTCTCGGGCGTGAACGAGTGGAGACAAATCCGTGAGCGATACCATCCAATGCGAGCGATGCTTCCGAGTGGCTGTCATCTCCAAGAGCGGAAAAACCTACGTCTGCACGATATGCAAGCATCGGGAGAAGGTGAGGAAGATATGAACGTACCCATCGGCCCCGCCGCATTCGTGTTCAAAAACAAGAAGACAGGACAAGTCATCGTAGCACCCAGCGAGCGGTGGCATGAGTACTACGACAAGAAGGAGGACTGGGAACACACCGCCAGCATCAACGCCTGTATGGCCATCCAATACCTCATCAACGTCAAACCGAAGGAACGGAACCGATACATCCGATCACTCACAGAGAAGGTATGAACCGAGCAGACAAACTTAGACACGAAGGCACAGGCCATTACCGCTTCCGCAAGGGCGAGATCACCGAGATCGTGGCGGCCAGCAAGGCCAAGAAGATGGAATACACGTCCTACTGGACGCGCAAACGCGGAAAGGGAACCAAGTGAACGTCACCGACCGAGATGTGGCCAGGACGATGCAGGAGTACGGCGGCAGCTTCGTGCGTGCCTTGGGCGCCGCGGCACTGGCTGCAGACCCTGTGAACCTGAAGAAGCTGCGGGATGCCTTCCCGGACTACTGGGCGAACTACGCCCGTATGGCACAACAACTTTCCGAGGTCGAGAAAGCCTCGAAATAACACAACAACAACAACACAACGTAAGACGAAAACATGATCGTAAGTGGAAAAACAGGTGGCAAGGATTACGCCCCGTGCCCCGAATACAATGGCCGCGCTGTATGCGTGGATATCACGCCGCTCAAGCCCTACGAAACGCAGTACGGCACCAAGGAGAAGTTCAAGATCGCCTTCGAGCTCGATCTCATCGACAAAAGCCGTAACCCGGCACAGCCCTGGGTGGTCATGACCGCCCCCATGACACCGAGCCTTCACGAGAAGGCGGGCCTGACCAAGTTCCTGCGCGATTGGTTCGGGCGCAAACTCACCGATCAGGAGACCAGCAGCCTCGATCTCGACCAGCTCATCGGGCGCCCGGCCAATGTCGTCATCGTCCACGAGCAGAGCCAGGACGGGTCCAAGACGTTCGCCAACATCAAGCTCATCACGCCGCACAAGACCGGTGAGGCTCTGCAGGCCTCGGGCCTGTGGGTGCGCTTGCAGGACAGGCCGGCCAAGGACGGCAGCACGCAGGCCACCGAAGGCAGCGACACCAGCTACCGGAAGACCTCGGGCAGCCAAGACAACCAGGAGGAGACCGATCTCTCGAAGACCAAGGTGCACGTCGGCAAGCACAAGGGCGTCGAGCTGCGCGAGATGACCGAGGAAGCCATCGGAGCCCTCATCGAGCACTGGCTGCCAAAGACCAAGGCTCAGGAGAAAACCACCGCGGACGACCGCCGGCTGATCAAGGCGCTCGACTGGTATCAGGCCAAGTTCGCCACCGAGGCGGCTGATCAGGATTCCGACGAAATCCCTTACTGATCACACAATGGCTGGACGCAAACCACAGCAGAAGACCGACGAGCTGATCCCGCAGGTGCTGGCGCTACGCAACGAAGGGCTCAAGCTGCATCAGATCGCCGCTCGGTTCAATCTGACCAAGCAGCGCATCGACCAGATCCTCCGGGAGTACGGCCGGCGCGAGGCCATCATGGCCGAGTGGGGCTATCCATTCACCGTCCGGTGCCTCGGGTTCATCGAGGCCATCGGCATCCGCAATCGTGACGAGGCTCTCGATCTCTTCAACAAAGGCCACATCCGGCCAGGCTGTGTTGCCAATTTCGGTGTGAAGACATATCACGAGATCTGCGACTGGCTGGGCGTCGAGCCCGTGTACCAGCTCAGCATCTGCCCGCACTGCGGCAAGACACTTTCTTCAGCCCGTTGCTGAAGGACTCATGGTTCTTTGCCGGGGGCGCGCATCGGCGGACAAACGCGCATCACACTTTCCACATTTCACACCATTACTATGCCCGCTAATCCCATCATCATCTTCGACATCGAGACCGGCCCGTTACCGCGGACCGAACTCGTCATCCCGCCGTTCGACCCGTCACAGGTCAAACTCGGCAACATCAAGAATCCCGACCTGATCGCCGAGAAGATCCAGAAGGCCGAGGAGAACCATGTCAGCGACTACATCAAGAATGCAGCTCTCGATGCCTTGAGCGGCCAGGTGTTATGCATCGGATACAAGGTGCCCGGCGAGAAGGCCCGGGTACTGTGCGCCGATGCCGACGGCGAGAAGGAAATGCTGGTGCAATGGTGGAAGATCGTTGCCGGGTTCGAGCGCCAGCCCCGACTGGTCGGGTTCAACACCAAGGCCTTCGATCTTCCATTCCTCTACAAGCGCTCCTGGAAGCACCGGGTGACGCCGCCTTACTGGCTCCGGCACGGCCGTTACTGGAACGACCTGATCGTCGACCTCCGGGAGATCTGGCAGCTTGGAGACAACCGGGCCCACGGCAGCCTGTCGGCAATCTGCCGGCACCTGAAACTCGGCGAGAAAACAGGCAGCGGCGCCGATTTCTCCGACCTGTGGCTACGGGATCGGGACGCCGCCATCACTTACGCCCTGCAGGATGTCGAGCTGACGCAGAAGGTGCACGACGTGCTCTGCCCCGAGCTCTATTGATATGATACCAGCCACCTGTCCGGTTATCGACACCGACTTCCCGGAGTTCACACCAGAATCCCGGTTCATCACATGGGCGACCACCGGAGGGAACGTGTTCCTGACCGGGCAGGCCGGCACCGGCAAGTCCTACCTGCTGCGGCAATTCCTGCACCAGATCGAGACCACCAAGAACGTCGCCATCACCGCCCCCACAGGCATCGCAGCACTCAACATCGGAGGCACCACGGTGCACCGCTGGTGCGGGATGCAGCTTGGGCCAGGCGACAACGAGACCTTCGACCAGGCCGCAACACGCCTGTTCGATCAGCCAACCATCCACAACGCCCGTAAGCGGGTCGAGGAAGCCGAGATCCTCGTGATCGACGAGATCAGCATGATGGCCGGGCGCCAATTCGATTTCCTCAACTTCTGGCTGAAGCTGCTCCGAGATGATGCCCGGCCGTTCGGCGGGCTGCAGGTGATCGTGCTCGGTGACTTCCTACAGCTACCGCCGGTGCGCATCGACCAGTCGAAGCCCTACGACTGGGCCTTCCGCTCCGATGCCTGGACCGAGGCCGACTTTAAGACGATCAAGCTCGAGACCGTCCGGCGCCAGGACGACAGGCTGTTTGTCCAGGCACTCAGCGGGTTCCGAATCGGTAAGCTGGCCAAGACCGACGCCGACGTGCTGCGCTCCCGCGTCTCCTGGTTCCCCAAGGCCGAGATCACTCACCTCCTGACCCATAACGCCCAGGTCGACAAATGGAACAGCTACCGCCTCGAGACCGTCACCGGCGAGCTGATCACCGTCGAGGCACGCACCAAAGGCGTGGCACAGGCCATCGACTTCGCCACCAAGAACATGAGCACGCCACGGGTGCTCCAGATCAAGATAGGGGCGGCCGTGATGTTCACCGCGAATGACGCGGAGGCCGGGTTCGCCAATGGCCAGATCGGGTTCGTGACCGGCAAATGCGGTGAAACCATCGACGTCTACACCCGCGGAAAAACGATTTCGGTGGGGTTAAGGAAATGGTTTTTCGAGACGTTGGGCGTCACCGTGTGGCAATATCCGCTCCGCCTCGCCTACGCCATGACGATACACCGTGCCCAAGGCCTGACTCTCGACGCAGCCTACATCGACATCCGGGCGGCCCGAGAGCCTGGGCAAGGCTATGTGGCCCTGAGCCGAGTCAGGACGCTGGGCGGACTACACCTGAAGGAATGGCCCAAGGGCTGGTTCATCAGCGAGGAGGCCATCCGCTTTGAACGCCGCGAACCGCTGACCTGATTTCCCGATATGATGTCCACCCATGAGATCGAGCAATGGCTCGGCACGCCGCTATTCCTGGTGCCGTGCCGGCCGGGCACCAAGGTGCCGCTCGTCAAGTACACCCAGCACACCCTGCAGAGCACCGCGGCGTCCACCTATCAGGCCCTGCTCGAGCACGGGAACATCGCCGTGCGCCTGGGCGAGCACTCCGGCGGGTTCTGTGCCATCGACTTCGACGATGACCAGAGCCTCGAGGCCTTCCTCGCCGTCAACCCGAAGCTGAAGACCACCGCCCGGTGGAGAGGCCGCCGCGGCGCCCAGATCGGTGTGCGCATCTCTGGGCCCTACCCGGGCCCTTCCTCGGCCCGCAGCACGACCGAGATGGTCGAGGTCAACGGCCGGCAACTCGGGCGCCCCCTCTACGAATGGCGCAGCACCGGCAACCTCTCGACCGTCAAGGGAACCCACCCCTCCGGCTGCGAGTACACCGTGCTGGTCGACAACCCGCCGATCACCCTAGACTTCTCCCAGATCCGCTGGCCCGAAGGCTGGCCGGTGCCCGGCGAGAACGAGGCCATCGCCGAGCTACTGCAACAACACGGCGACCCTTGGGTGTTCTCAAAGCAGGGCAACGGCACCCTGCAGGCGCCATTCTTCGCAGCCTACCTGGCTGCCAAGGAACGCATTCTCTTCGATACCGTCACCGGCTGCTTCTACTTCTACCTGACCGACCGCGGCATATGGCAGTCCATGACCCGTGAAGAAGTCGGCCAGCGGGTGCTGGCCATGGCCCGCAAGGTCATCCTTGACCACGCCGCCGACCAGGCAGCGCCCCACCTGCGCAGCCTCCTGCCCAAGCTGACCGCGCAGTTCTCGAATGCTGTCATCGACCTGGCCGCCCAGCTCCAGGTCGAGCGGGCGCCATTCAACCGCCCCGACGCCATCGTCCACACCGAGAACGTCATGGTCGACCTGCGCGTCACGCCCTACGGGATGCACGGCTTCTCGCCGGAGTGGATGTCTCGGAACCAGACGCCCATCCGCTACGTCGAAGGCGCCACCAGCCCGATGTGGCAGGCCTTCCTCGATCACGCTCTGCCCGAGGCCGAAGACCAGCTCATGCTGCAGCACTGGGGCGGCCTGGCCCTCCTGCAACGCAACCAGCCACAGGTCATCCTGCTGCTGACCGGCACCGGAGGCGGCGGCAAGTCGACGGTGGCCGGCGTCGTCCGGCGCCTCGTCGGCGACGAAAACTGCTCCGAGCTCCGCACCAACCACCTGGGCGGCCGCTTCGAGGCCGGCCTGTTCCATGACAAGACACTCTTGATCGGCGCCGATGTGGCCCCGGACTTTCTATCCTGCGAAGGCTCGAGCTTCCTCAAGGCCATGACCGGCGGCGACCGTATCATCGCAGAGTTCAAGAACCGCAACGGTGTTAAGACACTGATCGGCGACTGGAATGTTATTGTCACAGCCAATAGCAAGTTAAGGGTCAATGTTCAGGGCGATCTCGGCGCATGGTCTCGTCGCCTGCTGCTGCTAGACTTCTCACAGCCTAAGCCGTCAACTGTGATACCAAACTATCACGATGTGATGATTGATAAAGAGGGGCCCGGTATTCTCAACTGGTTCCTTTCCGGTGCTGAATCACTACAGCGTGTATTGAAACAAGGCCGATCGTTCCCGGTGACCACCAAGCAGCGGGCACGCATCGACAGCCTTCTGTCAGAAAGCGACTCGATCCGCTACTTCATCACCAACCATATCAAGCCGACCAGCATGGCCGCGGACAGCATCAGCACCGAGGAACTGTTCCAAGCCTACCTGCAGATGTGCGGCAACAAGGAGTGGGCCTCCGAGCCTGAGAAGAAGTTCCAACGGCGTGCTGCCGAGCTCATGCTCGAGGTCCACCAGGCCATCCCGACCAAGCACTTGAACCGATCCGACCGTGACGATTCAGGCACCCGCGGCTACCTCCGCGTCATGCTCTACCGCCTCGATGAAGCCTGTAACGACCTCGAATGACCCAAATGTGGGGCGGATACGAAAAAGATCCGCCCCACACTTTAGGCCCGCCAGCATTGACGAAAATGAAATGTGGGGCGGATGGGGCGGCAATTTCCAACTCTTAATGGCTCCTAAAAATCGACTATCCTGCATCTACAACCACAATGAGTTTCAAAATATCCGCCCCATCCGCCCCACAGGTCGACCACGGCATTCCAGGCCTCCAGCTCAACCTTGTCGGTAACCTCCGCAAACAATCGGGTGGCTTTGTTGGCCGGTGCCCTGCCTGTCACGAGGCCGGCCAGGACAAAGGCGGGAACCACCTGATCATCTGGAATGACGGCCGATTCGCTTGCGTATGTCATCCAGGCTATTCAGGCTCACAACACCGCAAACGCATCTTCGCTATCATCGGTAACAAACAGCAGAAGCACACTTTCGCAGTACATATTCAACCATCACTTCTATGATCACACATACCACGATCACCAACGCAATGCTTCTGGCTGAAGCACGCTTCCTCGTTGCTCGAGCAGTCAAACGCGGGTGGATGTCGTACCCGGCCAGCGTCAAGGTCAACGAGGATGGTGATATCATCGACACCACAGAAACAGACTACCTCGTGACAACTACTGTACATACACCGGAAATATGTCGGAAGGCATATGTGTTGCGCGACCGTGGTTTAACACTCGAAGATGTCGCCAAGGCCTGCGGTGTGGCCCGCGGTTCTGTTGCTTACATAGTTGCAAAAGGGCATGAACAGTTTTTACATGAACAGCGGATATTATTAAACAATAACAACCCGTTATCATCAAATGCAACAGGTCAAGGAGTCTCCTGACCCCCTCCCAGAAACAGGTGAACGCGAGACA
>Ga0213922_1000265_pt1 | contig 29868 bp, 35 predicted proteins | sample McNCre2917MG_FD_165060 | JGI IMG/M metagenome (GOLD analysis project Ga0213922, IMG submission 165060) | Freshwater microbial communities from McNutts Creek, Athens, Georgia, United States - 29-17 MG | ecosystem: Environmental > Aquatic > Freshwater > Creek | place: USA: Georgia | collected... | reverse complement strand
CTGAATTGGTGATGACCGCTTTTGCGGGTACCGCAGGTGTGTTCTTTGTGATGGCCAGCTTGGCCACGGCCATCAAGCGCGACTTGTCTGGCATGGGCAAATGGCTCATGGTGGGTGCTGTGGTCTTGATGGTTGGCAGCATCATCAACGTATTCGTCGGCTCATCGGCTGGCATGATGGTGATTTCCATGTTGTCCATGGCCATCTTCAGCGCCTTCATGTTGTACGACTTGAAGCAAGTGATGGACGGCGGCGAAACCAACTACATCAGCGCCACGCTGACCTTGTACTTGGACGTGATCAACGTGTTCCAAAGCTTGTTGGCTTTGCTCGGCATCTTTGGCGGCGAACGCGAATAAAGCACTTAGCCTGACTCGTCACCCCAACAAAAAAGGGACCTTGCGGTCCCTTTTTTTATGCCAAATCAAACACCGCCATGCTCTCCACGTGCGCCGTATGCGGAAACATGTTGACAGCCCCAGCCGATGCAATGCGATAGCCTGCGGCGTTGACCAACACACCCGCATCACGCGCCAACGTGGCAGGGTTGCAGCTCACATACACAATGCGCTTGGGTGGTGTCCAGCCCTGACGCAGCTCAGGTTGCTGGTGCAACTCAGCCAAAGCCTGCACCAACGAGAACGCCCCTTCACGAGGCGGATCAACCAACCACTTGTCGGCCGAACCGTCTTGACGCAGCAACTCTGGTGTCATTTCAAACAGGTTACGCGCCACAAAGCTGGTGGGTGCCAACGGTTGAGCACGGTTGGCTTGGTTGAACACATAGTTTTCGCCAGAGCGTGCCACCAAGGCCTCACTGCCCTCAATGCCCAACACCTCGCGTGCGAGGGTCGCCAAAGGCAAAGTGAAGTTACCCAAGCCACAGAACCAGTCAATCACACGTTCGTTCGAGCGCACATCCAGCAAGCGCAAAGCACGCGTGACCAACACACGGTTGATGTGCGGGTTGACCTGCGTGAAATCGGTCGGCTTGAACGGCATGGTGATGCCAAATTCAGGCAAGGCGTACGACAGCGGCTCTCCCAAAGCGCCGTCCATCAGACACACGGTGTCTGGGCCTTTGGACTGGAGCCACCATTGCACTTGGTGTTTTTCAGCAAAGGCGCGCAAGGCGTTCATATCGCTCGCGCTCAAGGGTTCCATGTGACGCAACACCAGCGCCGTCACATGGTCGCCACAGGCCAATTCGATTTGCGGCAAGGTCTCGCGTGCGTCCATGCCCGCGATGAGCTTGCGCAAGGGCAACAGCATGGCATCCACATGGGGCGGCAAGATGGGGCACTGGCGCATGTCGGCCACGTAGCGGCTCTTGCGCTCGTGAAAGCCCACCAACACCTCGCCTTTTTTGACCACATAGCGCACCGACAAACGAGCGCGGAAACGGTAGCCCCACGCCGGACCTTGGATGGGCCGCAAAATGGTTTCAGGCTTGACCTTACCTAAGTGCCACAGGTTGTCTTCGAGGGCGCGTTGCTTGACCGCGATTTGTGCCGAAGCATCCAAGTGCTGCATCTTGCAGCCACCACACGCACCTGCGTGCAAGCCAAAGTGTGGGCAGCCGGGGGTGACGCGCTGCGAGGACTCATGCAGCACTTCGAGCAGTGAAGCTTTTTCCCAGTTGTCTTTTTTGCGGTGTACGTTGGCGCGCACCACCTCAAAGGGCAAGGCGCCGTCGACAAACACCACTTTGCCATCGGCGCGGTGGCCCACACCCTGCGCATCCATGTCCATCGATTCGATGGTGAGCGCGTTATCGGGCCATTGTTTTTCTGTCGTTGTTTCAGTCATCAGTTGCCCGACAAATACTTCGCGGGATCAACCGGCTTGCCTTGACGGCGAATTTCAAAATGCAACTTCACTTGGTCTGCATCGCTGTTGCCCATTTCGGCAATCTTTTGGCCACGCTTGATGACTTGGTCTTCTTTCACCAACAAGGTTTGGTTATGGGCGTAAGCGGTCAAGTACGTGTTGTTGTGCTTCAAGATGATGAGGTTGCCGTAGCCGCGCAAACCTGCGCCGGCATAGACCACACGGCCATCGGCGGCGGCCAGCACGGGGTCGCCCACTTTGCCGCCAATGTCCAAGCCTTTGTTTTTAGACTCATCAAAACCAGAAATTAGATTGCCACGCGCAGGCCATTGGAAGCTGATGGCATCCTCGGCCGCCGACGGTGCGGCAGGTGTCACGGGCGTCACAGGCTGGGTGGGTGCGGAGGCCGCAGGCATGGGGCTAGCCGCAGCCGAAGGTGTGGTCACGCGTGCCACGGGCGCATCAGGTGCAGGCGGCACGACACGCAAGACTTGACCTGTTTCAATCAAGTTGGGGTTGTCTAGCTTGTTCCAGCGGGCAATGTCGCGACCGCTTTGGCCGTTGTCCATGCCAATGCGAATCAAGGTGTCGCCAGGCTTGACGGTGTAGTAACCGGGCTTGCCTGCGTTTTCAGCACCGGGCAACACACGCGTGGTGCCGCGCACACCACTGATCGAGTGGTCATCCATCGGGGCAAGGCGACCTTTGCTGGCGCAACCCGACAGCGCTAAGGCTGCCACGAGGGCAACAAGACCCCACATTCCGGCACGAAACATTCTGATTTCCCTGTATTCAAGCAATGCCTGATTTTAGAGGTACAAAGTTCACGGCTTCGAGCAACGTTTGTTGCAAGCCTTGCGGTGTTTTGTCGATCACCACCAAGGCTTGTTGACCTGCCAGCGTGTGCGTGGGCGCCACCAAGCGCCCCCCCATGGCGAGCTGATCGACCCAAGCTTGCGGCACGTTCTCGCCACCGGCCGCTGAAATGATGGCGCTGTAGGGCGCGCCTTGCGCACAGCCCAGCATGCCGTCGCCAAAAATCAAATGCACATTGGCCAGTCGCATGGGGCGCAGGTTGTCGCGTGCTTTGTCATGCAAGCCGCGCAAACGCTCAATGCTGTAGACCTCACGCGCCACACACGCCAGCACAGCCGCTTGGTAGCCGCAGCCCGTGCCAATCTCAAGCACGCGCCCCATCAGCGGCGCACCTTGCAAGCCAGGCGCTTCACGCAACAGCGCAATCATGCGGGCCACCACATTGGGTTTGGAAATGGTTTGCCCCAGCCCAATCGGCAAGCTGGTGTCTTCGTACGCTTGGTTGACCAAAGCGCTGTCGACAAAGCGATGGCGCTCGACACGCCCCATGGCGTCGAGCACCACCGCATCGTCAATGCCCTGCTCGGCCAGTTTTTGCACCATGCGTGCGCGAATGGCTGAGGAATCCAAACCCACGCCTGTTGGACTGGCCATGCCGACAGGCTTAGGCCGCACAGGCGATGACGGCGTAACCACGCGTGTGGCCGTCAACAGCGTCTTGGGTTTGGCTTGCGGGCTGCTCGTATCTAGGCGCGCCGGAAAACTCGGGCGTTGTTTCATGTCGAGGTTCCGCGCAAACGCTGATGCCATTGCGGCAGGCTGGCGTGCTCCGTCAAGTCCACATGCAAGGGTGTGACCGACAGGTGACCTTCAAACGTGGCATGAAAGTCGGTGCCATCGCTGTCGTCTTTGGCTGCACCGGCACTGCCAATCCAATACATGGTTTCACCACGTGGGCTGGTCTGCGTGATGACGCGCTCCGCCGAGTGGCGGCGTCCCAAGCGCGTGACACGCAAAGGCTTGATGTGATCAAGGGGTTGATTGGGAATATTCACATTCAACAACCAAGGCGCGTTGCCCTCTGGTGGCTGCGCCATCAGCTGCTGCACCAACTCGCGGGCTTTGGCCGCCGCCGCATCAATGTGGCCCCAGCCCTTGTCAACTTGCGAGAACGCGATGGCGGGAATGCCAAACAAATAGCCTTCCATCGCAGCGCCGACGGTGCCCGAGTAAATCGTGTCATCGCCCATATTGGCACCGTTGTTGATGCCGGACACCACGAGGTCGGGTGTGTAGTCCAATAAACCGGTGAGCGCAATGTGCACACAGTCGGCTGGCGTACCGTTGACATAGCGAAACCCATTGCTGGCTTGGCTCACATACAGCGGCGAATGCAAGGTCAAGGCGTTGGACTTGGCGCTGTTGTTGTGTTCGGGAGCGACGACCTCAACACGGCCCAAATCTTTGAGCGCTTCGTACAGGGCCACGATGCCTGGCGCTTGGAAACCGTCGTCGTTGGAAATCAGGATGTTCATGGGGCCTCAGGGTTGCACATCAATTGTAGGTTCGCCCAGCGGCAAGCTTGGCCAACTAAGGGCTGGTTAAGGGCTGGTGCGAAACACGCCGTACGCCAACATCAGCAAGGTACCGGTCAACAAGGCGGGCACCAAGCGGCGTTGCGGGCTTGACACCATCACGGCCAAACTGAGCGCACAAATGACCACACGCAACAGCACAGGCACCGTGGCCAACAAACCCAAAGGCATGAGAATCATGCGCACGGTCAACGCGGCGACCATGGCATACGTCACGGCAGAGAGCCAGCGAAACACCTCGCTGTCTTGGTGAATGTGCCCCGACAGCTTGACACCCGCAGCTCGGCAAACGTAGGTGCCAATGCACGCCGCACTGAGCGCCAACCACACGCCCCATCCTTGCATATCGGCAGTCATCATGCTTGCACCTCCACAGGGCGTGGGCGCAGCCAGCGACGATCAATCCAATAGGCCAACGAACCTGCCACCAACCCGGTCAACAACAAACTGCTGTCGGCATCCAACACATAAAAAGCAGGCCCCAAGACACAGCCCAAGCCAATGGCGATGCGGTGGGCCCAAGGCTTCACATCGGTGAAGGTGAGCAAGAAAAACAAGGGGTTGATGAACACCAAACTCAAGGTCACCGCAGCTGGCACCCAGCCCGCCACAAAATAACCCAGCACCGTGCCCATGGGCGAAATCAGCCAGCATGGCAACGCCAAACCCAGAAAGTAGTTCAAGCGGTGCTGGGGGCGCATGCGGGGGAACTCACGCATCGACACCGCCCATGCGGTCATGGCCAGCATGTGCACCCACAGGTACAAGAGTGGGTTGCGGTCGCGTCGGTGGAGTTGGGGAAAGAGCGTCACCACCATGGTGACAAAACGGGTCGAGGTCAGCGTCACAGCAAAACCAATCGCTAACAAAGATGAGCCCGAGATGAACATCTCCAGCATCACCACTTGACCCGGCAGCGCAAACATCAGCAAGCTGGTCAGACCGGTCATCCAAGCATCGAAACCATGGGAGCGACCCATGGCGCCAAAGCCGACCATACCTGCAAACAGCACTAACACAGGAGCGCCTAAGGCATCACGGATGCCCTGCCAAAAGGCTTCGCGCCGATTGGCGAACCGACTCATTTCTGGTTCATGTTGCCTTTGAACTTACCGCCGCGTTGAATTTCCAACTCGTGGTATTCCAAGGTGCCAGACACTTTGCCGGTGCTGTGAATCAACAAGTGCTCTTTGCACACGATGTCTTCGTTCAATTCGCCATGCACGTCGATTTCGCGTGCACGCACAGTACCGGTCACCTGACCTTTGGTGCCAATCAACAAATCATCCGCCGTCAATTCGCCTGAGACGTTGCCATTGATCACGGCTTTGCCGGGCGCGGCAATAGAGCCTTTGAACGTAACGCCTTCACCGATGACGAGGTTGTTGTTGGTTGGGTTGATATCAGCCATGCTTAGCTCCTTTGAATGCCGCATCATACCTAAGCAAACGCAAGCAAACCCACGCCGCGAGCACGCTGGCAAGCCCCAAGCCCAAAGCAGCGGTCAACTGCGTGACATTCAAGGCCGTCACTTTGAGTGATGACGCCAACCAAGGCACGTACACCCCAAGCAACACCAACCCCATGGCCAGCGCCATCACCCACAAAGCTACCGCGTTGCGTGCGCGGTTGACCCAAATCAACATGGCATTGGCCGCCACCAACGTGACGAGCACCATCGCGCGCTGCACCTCGGGCGAAAACGCCAAAGCCAGCCCATACGCCACGCCCGTGGCGGCCAACACGCACACACCTTGAAAGAAGGCGGCCCACATCTGTTGCGCACCAAAGATCGGCGCCAAGGCATCCCGTGGCGGACGCTGCATGACCTGCGGTTCGGCGGGCTCATTTTCAAAAGCGATCGAACAAGACGGGTCGATCACCAACTCCAGCAAGGCGATATGCAAGGGCATCAACAGCGGTGGCAGCGCAAACATCATGGGCACCAGCGCCAAGCCTGCAATAGGAATGTGAATGGCAAAGATGTACGCCATGGACTTTTGCAAGTTGCCAAAAATGCGCCGCCCCAACCGTATCCCTTGAACGATGGAGGCAAAGTTGTCATCCACCAACACCAGCGACGACGCTTCGCGTGCCACATCGGTCCCACGTGCGCCCATGGCAATGCCCACATGGGCTGCGCGTAACGCGGGGGCGTCGTTCACACCGTCACCCGTCATCGCCACCACCTCGCCGTTGCGTTTGAGGGCTTGCACGATGCGCAGCTTTTGGTGCGGCGAAATACGAGCGCACACGCGCACGTTGGGCAGGTGCGCGCACAACGCGTCGTCAGACATGACCTCAATGGCATCGCCCGTCAACGTGTCGCCGCCCACCAAGCCTGCTTGGTTGGCTATGACGCGCGCGGTTTGAGGATAGTCGCCCGTGATCATGATGACTTTGATACTGGCCGAATGGCAGTCGGCCATGGCTTGCGGAATTTCCGCGCGCAAAGGGTCGCTCAAGCCAATCAGCCCCAACCACTCGAAATCAAAATCGTGCGCCGAGCTGGGCCAAGCATCTCCCTCAAACCGCCCTTGCGCCACGGCCAGCACACGCAAGCCATCCGAAGCCATGGCGTGCACCACCTCGCCCCATTGCGCTTGCACCTCGGGCGAGAGGTGGCACAACGCCATCACCGCTTCTGGCGCGCCTTTGGTGGACACGATGTGCGCCGCCGCATCGGCAGCACGCCACACATGCGACATGGCCCGCAACGCGGGACTCAGTGCATAGGTTTGCACCAAAGCCCAATCTGGATGCAAATGCGTGTCACTGAGCCATGCCTGCCCCAATTCGTGAAAAGCCTGTTCCATCGGGTCAAACGGCTGCGGCGCACTGGCCAAAATCGCATGCTCAACCAAGCCATGAAATGCGTCGGGCAAAGGTTGGTCTTGAATGTGAAACACCTGCGGTGTGGAGGCGTCCCCCACCGCGAGAGCGGCCACCTTCATGCGGTTCTCGGTCAGCGTTCCAGTTTTGTCTGTGCACAACACCGTCGTCGCGCCCAAGGTTTCGATGGCGTTGATGCGGCGCGTCAACACACCCTCTTGCGCCAAACGCCGCGCACCTAAGGCTGGAAAAACTGCCAAGACCACGGGGTACTCCTCGGGCAAAATGGCCATCGCCAACGCAATGCCCGATAACAACGCAGGCAGCCACGCACCATCGCGCAAGCCCAAGGTGACCACCATCAACACACACAGGCCCAAGGTCAGCCACGCTAACACTTTGACCAATTGCGTGATTTGTTTTTGCAGAGGCGTCGCCGCGGTTTGAATGTCATTCAGCGACGCGCCAATGCGCCCCATCTGACTGCGCATGCCCGTCGCCGTGACGCGCACCACGCCCTGCCCGCGCACCACAAAAGTACCGCCAAAAACTGCCGTCAACTCATCCCCACCCGGTTGTTGCGCGTGGGCCAAGGTGTCATCGAAAGGTGCGCCCACTTTGGTCACGGCCAGCGACTCCCCGGTGAGCAAAGACTCATCCACTTGCAATTGATCGGCTTGCAACACCCACGCGTCAGCGGCCACACGATCGCCCTCGGCGATGTACAACACATCGCCCACCACCACCTCATGCGATGGCACACGCACACGCTGACCATCACGCATCACCTGCGCAAACGGTTGACTCAATTGACGCAAGGCATCAATGGCCGCCTCTGACTTGCCCTCTTGGTAAAACGTCAACCCCAACACGGCCAACACGAACACAAACAGCGTGAGGCCTTCAGACAAATCCCCCAACACCAAGTACAGCGATGCAGCCAACACCAGCAAGGCAAACATGGGCTCTTTCAACATCGCCCACAACCGAGCCCACACACTGCGCCGCTCTGCTGCATCGAGTGCGTTGGCCCCATCACTTGCCAATTGGTGAGCGGCCTGCTCAGAGGTCAGACCTGAAAGTGAAGAAAACTCTGTGGTGTTCATTGAGATTCCACGTGTTGTTGATTGGCACATGCTGAATCTACTGCGTTTCGCCAACAGCCCCTATGCGTGAGATCAACATCACACGTATTGGGAGGATTCATTTGTCGCATATGATTTAAAAACAAATATCCCCCGCCACATCTGCAAAAACTTTCACCATGCCCCGCATTCAACTAGGTGCTTCACTCTCCGAAAAGCTAGCCACCGCTTTGGAAACAAGCATTCGCGAAGGCAAGCTCAAAACGGGTGAAAAGCTCCCCACCGAAAACGCATTGGTAACCAAGCATGGTGTCAGCAGAACGGTGGTGCGCGAAGCCCTCTCCAGACTCAAGACCTTGGGCTTGGTTGAAACGCGACAAGGCTCTGGGGCTTTTGTCAAACCACTGCCCACACCCGACGCCAAAAAACTCAAACTCATTCCTGATGGGTCGATCGATGCCGTGTTGAAAGTTGTGGAAGTGCGTCGCGCGCTAGAAGCAGAGTCAGCAGCTTTGGCCGCTGAACGCAAGACGGCGAAGTCTTTGCAAAAAATCAAACAAGCCATGCGCAACCTCGACAAAGCCGTGGCTGCGGGTGGCGACGGGGTCAGCGAGGATGTCGCCTTTCACGCCGCCATTGCACAAGCGGCCAACAACGCCTTTCTTTTGGATACCCTGTCTTACCTCAATCAGTTTTTAGAAAAAGCCACCCGTGTGACGCGCGCGAACGAGGCCACACGCGCCGAACTCGAGGATGAGGTGCGCCATGAACACCAAGCCATCGTGCAAGCGATTGAAAACGGTGATGTCAAAGCAGCCCGCCAAGCCGGTACTAAGCACATGCTCAATGCCGCCAAACGCATTCAAAATGCAGACCCTGCGTTTTGGACTTCGCAAGGCCGAGCGCTCGCCAACCGCTTGCGCAACGAACTGACCGACAAGCAAATCGGCTTGCGCCCAGCCAAATAATAAAAAGCCCAATCCGCTTCGCGGGTTACCCCTAGGCAGACAGCCTGATTAGTTCAAGATAATTTGTCATACAACCTGACAGCATTCAAGCGTATCAGGTTGAGGCTCTTAACAATCAGGAGACACGATGTCAAAGACTTTTCAAAGTAAAAAATGGGTGGCAGCCCTCGTTGCCACGGCTGCTTTTGCGGCGTTTCCCACACAAGCTCAGACCGTTTTGAAAATCGGTCATGTATTGGCCAAAGGCTCACATTACGACATTGGTGCCAATGTGTTTTGCGAGAACTTAGACAAAAACACCCAAGGCCGTTACAAGTGTCAGGTCTACCCTGCCAGCGCTCTGGGCGGCGAGCGCGAACAAGTCGAAGCCGTGCAAATTGGCACCCAAGATTTGGTCATCACCTCGACCGGCCCTGTGGGCAACTTTGTGCCTGAAATGAAAATCGTGGATATCCCTTTCCTGTTCCGCGACTACGACCACGCACGCAAAGTGTTGGACGGCAAGATTGGTCAAGACATGTTGGCCAAATTCCCCAACCACGGTTTGGTCGCTTTGGCTTGGAGCGAAAACGGTTTCCGTCACATGACGAATAACAAACGTGCCATCGTTAGCGCCACAGATGCCAGCGGCTTGAAGATGCGCACCATGGAAAACAAAGTGCACATGGAAGGCTACCGCGCCTTCGGCATTCAACCCACCCCCATGGCGTTCCCAGAAGTGTTTGGCGCTTTGCAGCAAGGTGTTGTCGATGGTCAAGAAAACCCGATTCCTGTGATCTTGGCCTCCAAGTTCTCACAAGTACAAAAGCACTTGTCGCTCACAGGTCACGTGTACTCGCCAGGTCTGATCATCACGTCACCTCGCATCATGAACAAGCTCAGTGACGCTGACAAAAAAGCGTTCTACGACGCGGCCGCCAAGAGCGTGGCCGCGACACGTAAGAAGGTGAACGACGACGAAGCCAACGGCATTGCCCAGCTCGAGCGCGAAGGCATGCAAGTGGTGAAGAAGGTCAACAGCGCCAGCTTCAACGACGCACTCAAAGGCCCTTACGCCAACTACGCCAAAGAGTTTGGTGCAGACAAGATTGCAGCCATCCAAGCTGTGAAGTAATCCACATTTCTTCACCTTTCAGCAAGCCAGCCACGCTGGCTTGCTGAACATGGGACACGCCATGAAATCTTTTGAAAAATATTTAATGATCGCCAATCGCGGCGTACTGATCGCCTTGCTTGCAGCCATGGCCATCATCATTTTCGCGAACGTGGTTTTGCGTTACTCCACCAACCAATCGATCGAGTGGGCCGAAGAGGTCGCTCGCTACATGATGGTGTGGCTCACCTTTTTAGGCGCCGGCCCTGTGCTGCGCTACGGCGGTCATATCGCTGTTGATAACCTACAAGACAGTTTGCCCATCGCATGGGCACGCGCCATCCGCGTCTTCATTGCCGTGATGCTCACGGGCTTTTTCATCTTCATCATTTGGTATGGCGCGATCTATGTGGACCGCGTTCAGTACCAAATGACCCCCACCACACAAGTCTCCATGTCATGGGTCTACGGGGCCATGCCTGTGGGCGGCATCTTGCTGCTCGCACATTGGCTGCTCATTGTTCGCGACTACGTGCTCACACGCACCTTCGCATCCGATTCACATTTCGACGCCACTGCGAGCGCATCCCTATGAGTCTGAGTGTCATTCTTATTCTGAGCTGCTGCTTTTATTTGGCAATCGGTTTTCCTGTGGCGTTTGCACTGGGCTTCTCGACCCTCACCGCCTTGATCTTTGGCGCTGATTTCCCGCTCTTCGTGTTGCTCAAGCAAACCTACGAGGGTGTCGACAGTTTTCCATTGATGGCTGTGCCATTTTTCATCTTGGCGGCTGAGCTGATGAGTGGTGGCTCGCTCACCGAAGTGCTGCTCAAGTTTGCAGCGCAGTTTGTGGGCCACAAACGCGGCGGCTTGGGCTACACCAATGTGGTGTCGCTCACCTTCTTCTCTGGCATCTCAGGCTCGGCCTTGGCAGATGCCGCAGGCCCTGGCTCGATGATGATTCGCATGATGGACAAAGCAGGCTACGACCGCTCGTACGCTGCAGCCTTGACAGCCGCGACGGCGATTGTGGGCCCCATCATCCCGCCCTCCATCATCATGATCATCTACGCATTGCAAGACGATCGTGTGTCGGTCGGCGCCCTCTTCATTGCGGGCTTTGTCCCCGGCATCTTGATTGCGGCGGGCATGGCTGCGGTGAACTGGTATGTATCGAAGGAGCGTAACTACAAAGGCATTCCCAGCAACGAAACCTTTGCCGAAAAAATGTGGGTCACATGGAAAGCCATTCCTGCACTCTTGTTGCCCGTGATCATTTTGGGTGGCATGCGTGCCGGTTGGTTCACGCCCACCGAAGCCTCCGTGGTGGCCGTGTTCTACGCCTTGGTGTGTGGCAAGTGGGTTTACCGGACGTTGGAGTGGAAAGCCGTGCCAGACATCTTGTCGCGCTCAGCGTTGATGACCGCTTCCGTGCTCATCATCATTGGCACCTCCAACGCCTTCGCGTGGATTTTGACCATCGATGGTCTGCCCATCAAACTGGCTGAGTGGATGGGCGCGCAAGACATGTCCGCCTTCACCTTCTTGATTGCGGTCAACATTTTCTTGTTGATCTTCGGCATCTTCATCGAGCCTCTGCCTGGCGTGATGGTGCTGGTTCCTATCTTGGCACCGGTCGCAGCCAAGCTCGGCATTGACCCGATTCACTTCGCCATGGTCGTCATCTTCAACTTAACGCTGGGCATGATCACGCCGCCTGTGGGTGGTCTGCTGTTTGTCACGTCAAACGTGGCCAAGGTTCCACTGGATGCACTCACGCGTGAACTCAAACCCTTCTTGATCGCACACGCCATCATCTTGGCCTTGCTGACCTTCATTCCTGCCTTGAGCACATGGGCGCCTCATGCCTTGGGCTTTCAATAAACACAGTTCTAAGTTATGACAACCAACACCTCCAACACCCTCTCCATTGGCGTGATTGGCTTAGGCGCCATGGGCAAAGGCATGGCCAGCTCATTACGCCGCGCAGGACACCACGTCAGCGTATGCGACGTGCGCTTTGATGCTGCCGAAGCCTTTGCCAAAGAAGGTGGCACAGCGTACAAAACCCCTGCCGATTTGGCCAAGCAGGTCGACATCATCGTGAGCGTGGTGGTCAATGCCGACCAAACCGAGCAAGTCTTGTTTGGCGAACACGGGGCAGCTGCCCATCTGAAAGCAGGCAGCTTGTTCATCATGTGCTCCACCGTCGACCCAAACTGGTCCGTGGCTTTAGAGAAGCGTCTCAACGAAATGGGCCTGCTGTATCTGGACGCCCCCATCTCGGGCGGCGCAGCCAAAGCCGCCTCCGGCCAAATGACCATGATGACCTCAGGCCAAGATGCCGCCTATGCCAAAGCAGGCAACGCACTCGAGAGCATGGCCGCGAATGTTTACAAACTCGGCGACCGCGCAGGCTACGGCAGTAAAGTCAAAATCATCAACCAACTGTTGGCGGGCGTGCACATTGCCGCTGCAGCAGAGGCCATGGCGTTGGGCTTGCGCGAAGGCGTGGCCGCAGATGCTTTGTATGAAGTCATCACCAACAGTGCAGGCAACAGCTGGATGTTTGAAAACCGCATGGCCCATGTGTTGAAGGGCGACTACACCCCGCTCTCCGCCGTCGACATTTTTGTGAAAGATTTGGGGCTGGTGCTCGACACCGCACGCGCCACCAAATTCCCACTGCCTTTGTCGGCCACGGCCCATCAAATGTTCATGCAGGCCTCGACCGCAGGTCATGGTCGCGAAGACGATTCAGCCGTCATCAAAATTTTCCCTGGCATTGAATTGCCACAAGCCCACTGATTCAAAGGTTCAGCTATGCGTATCCTCATCACAGGTGGTGGCGGTTTTTTAGGTGCTAGCCTCGCGCGCGAGTTGCTGCAACTGCAAAGCATTCATCTCGAAGGAAAAGGCTCTGGCCCTGTCACCGAGCTGGTCCTGACCGACCTCGTGCCACCGCCCGCTGACTTACAAGCCAACCCACGCGTGCGCGCTGCCGTGGGTGACTTGAGCCAGTTACTCAGCACGCAAGCGCTCACGCTCAACGGCATAGACGCCGTGGTGCATTTGGCCGCGGCCGTGAGCGGCGAATGCGAAGCCAATTTAGATTTGGGTTTGCAAAGTAATTTGCAAACTTCGCTCAACTTGCTGCAAGCTGCACGCCACCAAGCCCAACAACCCGTGTTTGTATTCGCCAGCTCGGTCGCTGTGTTTGGCGCTCCCGCTGGGCAACACTTGCCCAGCAGCATTTCAGACACGTTTCAACCTACACCACAAAGCAGCTATGGCATTCAAAAATTCATGGTCGAGCAGTTGGTGGCCGACTTCACGCGCAAAGGCCTCATCCATGGTCGCAATGTGCGTTTGATGACGGTGTCGGTTCGCCCCGGCAAACCCAATGGCGCGGCCTCGAGTTTTTTGAGTGGCATGTTCCGCGAGCCTTTAGCCGGACAGCCCTGCACCATTCCTGTACCCGCAGAGACGCGCGTGGCACTCGCCTCCACCGACAAAACCATGCAAGGTTTGCTGTGTGCTCTGACCTCGCCCACATCCCAATGGGGCGCGCCCACCGCAGTGAACTTGCCCGCGCTCACCACCACCGTGGGCGAGATGGCGCAAGCCTTGAAAGAAGTTGCGGGCGATGCCACAGTCGCTTTGCTCAACTGGCAAGTCGACACCAAAGTGCAAGCCATCGTCAGCGGCTGGCCCAGCCAGTTTGACAACGACCGCGCCAGAAGCCTTGGCTTGGTGGCAGACACCTCCGTCAAAAGCCTCATTCAATCGTATGCCTCGCGCCACCCCAACGGCATCTGCTGCGCGTTGACGTTCTAAACACACCCATGACCCAAGCCTCCACCAAGCCCGTGTTGGGCTGCATCGCCGACGACTTCACAGGGGCCACCGACCTCGCCAACAATTTGGTGCGCGCTGGCATGCGCACCGTGCAAACCATTGGTGTGCCCGCCGACCATCAAGCCATCGATGCCGATGCCATCGTGGTAGCACTGAAGTCACGCACCATTCCCGCACAAGACGCCATCGCGCAATCGTTACAAGCGTATGCGTGGCTCAAAGCACAAGGCGTCGAACAAATTTATTTCAAATACTGTTCCACCTTCGACTCCACCGCCGAGGGCAACATCGGCCCTGTGACCGAAGCGCTGATGGATGCCCTACACGGCAAAGGCCAAGGCTTCACCATCGTCTGCCCAGCCTTTCCTGAGAACAACCGCACGATTTTCAAAGGCCACTTGTTTGTAGGCGACGTATTGCTATCTGACAGCGGCATGCGCAACCACCCGCTCACACCCATGACCGATGCCAACTTGGTGCGTGTCATGCAATCACAAACCCTGCGCAAAGTGGGCTTGGTGGAGCAATCTTGCGTGGCTGCAGGGGCTGATGCCATTCGCGCACGCTTCAAAGCGTTGCAAACCGAAGGCGTTGGCGTTGCTGTGATCGACGCGATCAGCAACCAAGACCTGATGCACATGGGCCAAGCCTTGGCGGATATGCCGCTGGTCACCGCAGGTTCAGGCGTGGCCATTGGTCTGCCGCAAAACTGGAAAGCGCGTGGTGTCTTGGCTGCCCACGCGAAAGCAGACACGTTGCCAGCGGCCAAAGGCTTTCAAGCCGTGGTGTCCGGTAGCTGCTCGGTCGCCACCAACGCACAAGTGCTGCACTGGCGTCAAAGCGGCAAGCCCGCTTTTGCCATCGACCCATTGGCTGTTGCATCTGGCACCGATGTGGTGGCGCAAGCCCTTGAGTGGGCCACACCCCTGCTCACCCACGGGCCTGTGCTGATTTACGCCACCGCAGAGCCTGAAGCCGTCAAAGCCATTCAAAGCAAGCTGGGCGTCGCCCAAGCCGGTGAACTGGTCGAACACACGTTGTCGAGCATCGCCAAAGGCTTGGTGCAAGCTGGCGTGCGCCAGCTTGTGGTGGCAGGTGGCGAAACCTCAGGCGCAGTGGTGCAAGCCTTAGATATTCAGCGCATGGTCATTGGCCCACAAATTGATCCGGGTGTGCCCTGGACCTCGGTGACCTCACCTGTGTGCAACGGCGATACAGTTCATGTCACCTTGAAATCGGGCAACTTCGGCACGCATGATTTTTTTGAAAAATCATTCGCACAGCTCAAGTGATGCCCCAACCTTGACTCCGCCATGAACGAACTCGACTCTCGCCAAGAAATCTGCCGCATCGGCGCATCGCTCTACGCACGTGGCTATGTGCACGCCAGCGCGGGCAACATCAGCGTCAAACTGGATGACGGTAGTTTTTTGATCACCCCGACCGATGCGTGCTTGGGCAATTTGGTTGCAAGTGAACTGGCCCATGTCGGTGCCGATGGCGTGCAGCTCAGCGGCGCACGTGCGTCTAAAACACTGGTCTTGCATCGCAGCATTTACGACGCATCATCGCAAGCACGCTGCGTGATTCACACCCACGCGACAAACTTGGTGAGCCTCACCCTGCAAGGTGTGTGGCGCAGCTCAGACATCGTGCCTCCCATCACACCGTATTACGTGATGAAAGTGGGCCATGTGCCGTTGGTTGCGTATCAACGTCCAGGTGCGCCAAGTGTTGCGACTGAAGTCACCTCACTGATCGCGCAAAGCACAGCCGCGCACACACCCATTCGCGGTGTGATGCTCGATCGCTTGGGTCCTGTGGTGTGGCACGCCAGCCCCGCTGAAGCCAGTGCCGTTCTCGAAGAACTTGAAGAAACCGCCAAGCTCTGGCTCATGTCCGACCGTCAAGCCACCGCTTTGAACGAAAGCCAAATACAAGAACTGAGAGAGACCTTTGGGGCTCTTTGGTAAATCACTCATTCCTGCATTACACCTATGCCACGTTTCGCCGCCAACCTCAGCATGCTCTACAACGAGCACGAATTTTTAGACCGCTTTGCTGCTGCTTCCAAAGACGGCTTCAAAGCTGTTGAATACTTGTTCCCCTATGCGTTTGACGCACAAGAACTCAAGCAACGCTTGCACGACAACGGTTTGCAGCAAGTACTCTTCAATGCCCCCCCGGGCGATTGGGATGCAGGCGAGCGCGGCTTGGCTTGCTTACCCGGGCGCGAGAGCGAATTTCAATCTGGATTTCTCAAAGCACTCGACTATGCCGAGGTGTTGAATTGCCCGCGCATCCACGTCATGGCTGGTTTGAAACCCCAAGGCATGGACACAACCACGCTAGAAAAAACCTACATCCAAAACATCGCATGGGCTGCTACTGAAGCGAAGAAGTCTGGTCGCGATGTGTTGATTGAACCCATCAACACCCGTGACATTCCAGGCTTCTTCTTGAACTATCAAAACCAAGCCCACGACATCGTTCAACGCATCGGCGTAGACAACGTCAAAGTGCAGATGGACCTCTACCACTGCCAAATCATGGAAGGCGACTTGGCCACCAAGATTCGCCAGTACCTGCCTACAGGGCGAGTGAGCCACTTTCAAATTGCAGGCGTGCCCATGCGCCATGAACCTGATTTGGGTGAACTCAACCACCCTTACCTCTTTGACGTGATTGACGAAGTGTCTGCGGCCTGCGGCTGGGAAGGCTGGATTGGCTGCGAATACCGCCCTGCGCGTGGTGCTGTGCCCAACGGCACGCACGATGGTTTGGGGTGGCTCAACAAGGTTGCTTGAAGCGTTCAGCCCCCGTCTTAGCCATGGCTTCAAAGCTGCTGCTCAAGCGGTTTTTGATGAAGTACTCCACCACAGCCTTGGGTAAAAACGAGTCTGGCTCAGATTCGGTACGGTACTTGAACACCGTGCCGCCGGCCTCTGGCTCGAGCCGCCAAGCGCCTTTGTACGATTTGGTCTCGCCACTGATTTGCACAAAGTCTGTCCCGTGATTGGGTAGTTCGGTGAATTCCAACACCATGCGTATCTTGATGGGGAAAAACAAAATACGCTCTTGCAACAAGCGCTCCACACGCGCCTTGCGGGCATCGATGCGGGTGGTTGTGGAAGCCACGACACCGGGAATATTGGTGGCCGCGTCATAGTCAGTGAGGTAGCGATACGACTGGCAAACGCTCAATGGCAAACGAAAACTGGCTTGGGTATGAAACACATTGCCTTGCTGGGTCACGTCAACCTTGATGTTGAAGTCGTCGTCAGCCCCCGCATTGGCACACGCACACATCACCAACCACGCACAACACATCTGCTTCATTTAAGGTCCCTGTCTTAATTTCGTCATATTAGCGGAACACGTATGCCCTCCACTTGAAACCGGAAACGCAAGCCTTATTTCAAATTAACATCTCAAGCGAAATACCGCATTAATCGACACCAATCCAACCGCTATTGCACCAAAGGCACACGATGAAATACCTCCACACCATGGTGCGCGTCACCGATTTAGAAGCGTCATTGAAGTTTTACCGTGATGCCTTGGGCTTGAATGTGCTGCGCACCAGCGAGTACCCGCAGGGCCGCTTCACACTGGTTTACCTTGCAGCTCCCGGCGATGAAGATGCGCAAGTCGAACTCACCTATAACTGGGACCCAGAGACCTACAGAGGCGGCCGCAACTTCGGTCACTTGGCTTACGCCGTCGACAACATTTATGCCATGTGCGAAAAATTACAAGCACAGGGCGTGACGATTTTGCGTCCCCCACGCGATGGTCGCATGGCATTTGTGCGATCCCCCGACGACATCTCCATTGAGTTATTGCAAAAGGGTGAGGCCTTGACACCACAAGCGCCGTGGGTCGATATGCCCAACGTTGGCACTTGGTAACCCAACGGTTTGAGACGTTTCTTACACAATTTAGACAGCTAGAGAACTGGCTCTAAAGAGCACCAAGCGTCTTGGTTTTTGAACCAAGCGCCGATAGCATTCTCATGTTGAATTTATTTTTTAAGGAATGAACATGCAAAACCCAATCAAGCCACAAGTGGAAGCCTCTGTGAAAGCCGCTTTCGAATTGGCCAACCTCTCGTTCTCACAAGTGGAGCGCCTGACTGAACTCAGCCTTGAGCAAGCCAAAGTGAATGCCGAATTGGCACAAGAGCAACTGGCGTCGGTGTTGGAAGTCAAAGACCCAAGCGCCGCTTTAGAGTTGCTGAAATCACAACTGGAAACATCCGCCAAAAGCTTGGCTGGTTTCGCGGCCACGGCTTACGAATTGACACAAGCGTTCCAATCCGAGTCGGCTGCTTTTGCAGAAGGCCACTTTGACCACGCACACGCCACAGCGAACAAAGCACTCAACGAGAACTTGAAGAAAGCACCCGAAGGTTCTGAAGCTGCCGTGAACGCCGTGAAAGCCGCTGTGGACGCTGGCAACAAGGCTTTGGCTGAAGCGCGCAAGAACGCGAAGAAAACAGCCGAATTGGCACAAGAAGGCTTGGCTCAATTGCAAGCCCACGCACCGAAAGCAGCCAAAGCGCCTGTGCGTCGTAAGACTCGCTGATCGCACTTTGCGCCATCAAAAAGGGGTTGCAAGAATTCTTGCAACCCCTTTTTCTTGACCGCGTTTTTAAAACTCAGTTGCTAAATGCCGCAATCCCAGTGATTGCACGCCCCAAGATCAAGGCATGCACATCATGCGTCCCCTCGTAGGTGTTGACGACTTCCAAGTTGACCAAATGACGAGCGACTCCAAACTCATCACTGATGCCGTTGCCCCCCATCATGTCGCGCGCCATCCGTGCAATATCCAAGGCTTTGCCGCAGCTGTTGCGTTTCAGAATAGACGTGATGTCAACCGAGGCGATGCCTTCATCTTTCATACGCCCCAAACGCAAACATCCTTGCAAGCCTAGGCTGATGTCCGTCAGCATGTCAGCCAGTTTCTTTTGAATCAATTGATTGGCAGCCAACGGACGACCAAACTGCTGACGGTCCAACACATACTGGCGCGCGCGATGAAAACAGTCTTCCGCCGCGCCCAATGCCCCCCACGCAATGCCGTAACGTGCGCTGTTCAAGCAAGTGAACGGACCTTTCAAACCACGCACCTCGGGAAATGCGTTTTCCTCTGGCACGAACACCTCGTCCATCACAATTTCGCCTGTGATCGAAGCCCGCAAGCCGACCTTGCCATGTACGGCAGGTGCGCTCAAGCCCTTCCAACCTTTTTCCAAAATAAAACCGCGAATAGCACCCGCATCGTCTTTGGCCCAGACCACAAACACATCGGCAATGGGGCTGTTGGTGATCCACATCTTTGCGCCGGAAAGCGAGTAACCACCGGCAACTTTCTTGGCGCGTGTGATCATGCTGCCCGGATCTGATCCGTGGTTGGGCTCAGTCAAACCAAAGCAGCCAATCCACTCCCCTCTGGCGAGTTTGGGCAAATACTTTTGCTTTTGAGCTTCTGTGCCAAATTCGTTGATGGGCACCATCACCAGCGACGACTGCACGCTCATCATGGAGCGGTAGCCTGAGTCCACACGCTCCACCTCTCGCGCCACCAAGCCGTAGCACACGTAATTCAAGCCTGCGCCGCCATAGGCTTCTGAAATGGTGGGCCCCAAAAAGCCGAGCTCACCCATTTCGCGAAAAATAGATGCATCAGTTTTTTCGTGACGAAAGGCGTCCACCACACGTGGAGCCAAACGCGCTTGGCAATATGCTGCTGCAGCCTGCTGCACGTGACGCTCGTCATCTGTCAACTGCTGCGCCAACAGAAAGGGATCGTCCCAGTGAAATTTGCTTGATGAAGTGGACATAAGAACTCCTAAATTATTAGGACGATCTTAGTGGCAAGCGAAAACAAAAAAGGGTTCCCGATTGGGAACCCTTTTCAATTTTTGGGGTGGCTGATGGGGCTCGAACCCACGACAACAGGAATCACAATCACATTCATAAAGTATTGACAAGTGTTGCTTGATGTTGATAAAATCCTTATAAATCAATATCTTACACAACAATTCCTTGAATTTCACGTTGATCAATATCTGGCTTTATAGACCAAATCTGCCTACAGATTGCCTACAGATTGCCTACAGCTTCACATACCCAAGCGAGGGGTGCGCATGAGCCAAACCAAGAGCCGCGTCAGACTGACCGCTGCCAGGGTTGCATCGTTCAAGTGCAGCCCTGGCAAGTCACAGGAATTTCTGTGGGACACCGAGTCACCCTCACTCGTTCTGCGTGTCACCCCAACAGGACGTAAAACGTATGCTTTCGAGGGGCGACTTAACGGCGAAACCATCCGCATAAGGATTGGAGCTGTGGCGGACTGGACACTCGACAAAGCACGTCAAAAGGCATCCGAGCAAAAGCTTCTTGTGGATACAGGACACGACCCGAGAGAGATTGAACGTAGCCGCCAGGCTGAAGTCACTGCCCAGCGCGTACTTGAACAAGCACAAGCCATTCTGGTTGATGAAGCTTGGAAGGTATACATCGAAGAACGACGGCCGTACTGGGGTGAAGCTCATTACCTCAGCCATTTAGAGAAAGCCAGTCCAGGAGGAGTTCCATCACGACGTCGCGGCATGACCAACCAACTGACAAAGCCGGGGCCGTTGGCATCGTTGATGTCATTGCCGCTAAAAGATTTAACTTCTGCTGTAATCGAAAGCTGGGCAACCCAAGAGGGAGGACTACGTCCCACCTCAGCGCGACTGGCATGGCGATTGTTAAGCGTGTTCCTCAACTGGTGCTCTGAGCACCCTCAATACGGCTCTATTGTTCCCGACAAGAATCCTGCGAAAACCAAGCGAGCCAAAGAGAGCTTGGGCAAGTCTGGCGTGAAGAATGACGTACTGACCCGCGAGCAGCTGCCTTCATGGTTACAGGCCGTGCAGCAAATTCAAAATCCGACCATATCGGCGTACCTTCAGATCCTTTTGCTTACTGGGGCGCGACCTGGAGAGCTACTTGATTTGAGCTGGGGTGATGTGGATGCGAAATGGAATTCACTGACCATCCGCGACAAGGTTGAGGGCGAGCGCGTCATTCCATTGAACCCGTACGTCAAAGGTTTGATTGACTCGCTCCCCCATCACAACCAGTGGGTCTTTGCCAGCACACGTACCTTGCAGATGGATGAACACAACGTCCAGCGACGTAATGCCAAGGCCCTCAGGCAAGGTAAGTTGGCATCAGCGGATGACGTACTAGAGACCAGTAAATCCGGTCGCATTGCCAAGCCCAACACTGCGCACGCACGAGCCTGTAAAGCTGTCGGCATCAATGAACTTACTTTGCACGGACTACGCCGGTCGTTTTCAAGCTTGACCGAGTGGCTGGAAATACCCGCAGGCGTTGTCGCTCAAATTCAGGGGCACAAGCCGAGTGCAACAGCTGAGAAACATTACAAACGCCGCCCCTTAGATCTACTACGAGTACATCACCAAAGAATCGAGAGCTGGCTGATTGAACAGGCAACCATCACATCAACGAAACAAGAGGCAAGAAATATCCATGGCATCAAAAGACTCACATGACGACGTCTACCAGGCAGCCTGGAAAGAAAGCGTTCTGAACGACAAACCAATCGACTGGGAGTTCTGGGGCCACAAAATGCCAACCCTATCCGTATTGCAAGCAGCAGCCCTCATGCATGGCCTAGATCCAAGCATATATGGTGACTTTCGCAAACTTAAACTTGGCTCTGATGCGGAAGAAAAAGCAGTTGCAGGTGCAGAGAAGTTATGCGCCCTCGCTGAAGCCCATGACATCGAAAAACAGTCTCTGACTGAATGGGACGAATGGGCCGAGGATGTCGGGTACGTTGTCCACAGTCAATTCAAAAAAGAGGCAGCAACCCTGCGTCAAAAGCTTTCGACGAATAACAGCCATGAAAGCAAGTGCACTGGCCCCCAACCACTGACGACGTCTGAGATTGCTGAATGTTTTTCTGGTTGGAATTGGGGTTCACCAGAGGCCGCAAGAAAGGCTCTCGGAAAGAAACCTACGTGGCTCCGTGACTGTATTACCTCTCCCGGAATTCAGGGGCAACTTGAAATCAGATGGCATCCCGTTCAGGTAGGCGCTCAATTAATTACAAAAGGCTTCGCTAGGGCGAACCAAGTTAGAGCGCGTTTCTCAACCAAACCGTACCTAAAAGAATGGCTTGAGGCGTGGAAAGACTACGAAGCTGAATACCTTTCCACCGAATAAAAACTTACATAAACTCCATAGAAGAACTCCTGTTTTCACTTCACTGATACGTGAAATCGTTGACAGGTCAAGATTATTAGAACTCCGGAGTTCGTTACCAACTATCGGAGTTGAGATCTTTCGCCCAGACCCGTCCAACAGTGCTGTCGGGTTGAAAGTGAAAAATGACAACACGCAATGTCACCCTACTGCCCCCCTTAGATCAAGTCACACGTCCGGCAGTGACTACACAGGAAGCCGCCTTTTATCTCAGTCGCCGTCCACAAACGCTGCGAGGCTGGGCCTGCAACGAAGACGGTCCAATCCGCCCTCTTCGCATCAATGGTCGTCTCGCGTGGCCCGTAAATGAGCTCCGCGTACTCCTAGGAGCTGCAGCATGACAGCACAGAGCGGAGAAAAAATGGCGACAGAAATCAAGTCGACTTCCGTGTCCAAAAAGTCGCTATCCCCAAGAATGCGAAGAACAATCGATGCCCTCGCAAACTGCTACCCCTCAGGCAATATCACGCGCGAAGCATTAGACCGCATCAGTGGCAGCTCTAACAGCCCAGATCAAATCTACAAATTGCGGAGGGATCACCTTGGCTTCGATGGCGTTGAGTGCCAAATAGTTAAAGGGATTGACCGTGACGGAAAACCTTGCGGAATCGGTCTTTATAGCCTGACAGAGCTTGGATACAAGCTCTTGATTCAGAAGGGGCTGTACCATGGCTAATGGTCGCAACGGACGTAGCAACGTAGACACTGAGCGAGTGTCTGGGGGGTTCTGTCCAATTCCATGGAGCGTCTTGGACTCTTTGGCATACCGAGGACTAAGTCACACTGCACGCTCACTACTGCTTGAAATTGCTCGCCAAGATGTGAGAAGTCGCAACGGACAACAACTGCTCTCAAGCCGGTACTTATCCACACGAGGTTGGAACAGCAACGACACCATAAGTCGCGCTAAAGCCGAACTCCTGAAGGCGAAGCTTATTCATGAAACTGTGAAAGGGCACAGGCCGAATAAAGCCTCTTGGTACGCGGTTACTTGGTACAAACTTTATAAGAACCCACGATTCGATGAGGGCGCGTTCGAGGAATTCCGATTGGGCGCCTACCTTGACATCGACCTGAAAAACGCAGGCCTTAAACCGTCACGCAGGGCAAGGAGCATGGTCACAGCACCGTCAAACGGTATAAGCGGTTCAAATCATGCACCGTAAGGCGGTGCTATCAAGGCTCCAAATGACACATTGCCTACACCGCCACACGGACACCATCTAGATATTGCCATCTCTGTGCATCAGGAGTGCAAATAACCTTTAAGTGAAGAGGCTGCCAAAGCTCACTTTGACAACAGTCGGCGCACCTGCAAGCGGCGCAAGGCTTCCGCCCTTATTCCGTCCTGCTCCGTCTCCGGCGAGTCGGCTTCGACTGGTGCGAACTGCACTGCCTGCGCCTGATACACCTCCTGCGTCGTCTTGCCCGACGTTGCCTCCGAGGCGTGCAGCTGCTCCTTCAAGTCCTTGACGAATGGATCGTCCAAACCGTGCTTGGCTTCCAGTCTGCTGATCTGAGCCTTCAGTGATTCGATCAATGTAGTCAATGAAAAATAATCCACAGAAAACCACATACAAATGGACCTGCGAATCCACCAATGATCATGCAGCCGTCAGCCGCTATTTCTTCGTCATGCGTATTGTTGTAATGAAGCGAATACAAATAGCCAGCGACAACACCTACAAAGATTGACCAGAGTAGAAACGAGCCGCCACTCCCACTTCCGCCATCTCCCCCCTCGCTAGGGCCACCCATACCGCCATAACCAGCCATAGCCAAAGTTGGAAGAACCAGATTTGCAAGTAACAACCATCTCATTGAGTTCACCTTGTAAACACTGCGATGAAAAGTAAAAACAGCAGAACAGTTCCAACCGCCAAAACAACAGCAGGAAGCGCCGAGTCATCTGTATTTTCAGTCAAAGTCTCGACCCTAATTGATTTTGAAGCAACGCGAAAAGCCGCCAATTCGGCACTGGACATTTGTTGAACAGTCCATGCACTACCTGCTTGAAAGCTAGCGCTGCAGTGCGGACAGTCCTTGGAGGTCAGATCAATTACAGCTGAACAGTTAGAGCAACGTCCTTTGGGCTTTCGCGCCTCAATACGCTGAGCTTCGCTCATCTGAGCCAGCAGCGCCGCTTCTTCAGACTCAAGCCTCTTTTGCTTCTCCAACTCTGCTTGCTCAATACGCTCTTGCTCTTCGAGCTTCTGCAGTTGATCTGCATCCCACTCACTTTGCAACTGTGCCGCCCGTAATTTCATGTACAGAGCCTTGGCAACGGACTCTTGACCTTTAGATTCGGCAAATGCCTTAGCCCAAAGACCTGGGCGCATGTTTTGCTGATTGCACTCTGTCAAGGCTATCGCCCAAAACTGCTCTTCAGGTTCGTTTGTATTTTGAGTTGTAGCTGTCTCGGTACTGGCAACTACAGCTGGAGTAGCAGTTATTAGATGCACCAAACTTGTGGCTACAGGCCTAGGTTCCGGCATAACCTCAGTCTCATCAAGCACACAATGCTCAAAAGTAACACGTACTCGCTTCGACAGCTGTAGGTATGAGACCCACACGGCACAACTGATAGCCCATCTGATAAAACCAGATGCAAGTACCGCCCCGACCCCCTCATACGTATTGGCCAGACTGACAACCACCATGAGCGGAAACATGCACAACAGCAGCAGAGATGTGTACTTTCTAAAACCACCACTCTTAGCAAACATCATCCAATAGATGCAAGCCACGGCAACGACCTCATAGAACAACACGACCTTGAGTGCGCTGATGGATGGATGCGAAATCGACAGGAAGTCTCCCAAGCCCAAACCAACCGAACGCGCATCTCCGATTACACGACCAAAATCCGCAAGAAGGCCCAAGAAACAACCAGCAGCAAATAACAGTAACCAGCCACCAACACCATATAGCTCATGTGAAAGTGCGGCCTCTTTGTCAATGCAGACCCACTTTGTCTTTTCATTTCTCATCTGCGTTCAACTTTCTTAAAAATGCTGACGCTTTTGATGCTCAACTTGTGCGACATAACTGCTTGCACCTTCGATTACTTGTCGGTAACAGTTGAGACACCTCTATCTGGTCGCATAACAGGATTGCGAGCTTGATCGACACACTTAAAAGTAATTGACGCACCGCCAATTCGAGCTGCAGGAACTGGGTGCGTTACGTTTTGGGTGACAAGCTCGAACTCTTTACCTTGTGCCGAACAAAACTGCCCTCCTTCGGCCATCAAACTTCCCGCCAAAACAGTGACATCACCAAACACTCCTGCTGTATTGGTCTTAGAAGAAAAGTATGTATCAGCCCCTATCTTTGTTGGAGGTGTACTTGCACAACCTGATAAGGCCATAGCAAGCACCACTGCCAAATAAGCACTTTGTTTGTTCCACTTGGTTTTATTCATAGCCACCTTTAACCTACGTTTATCGTAGAGACAATCTTAACGCGTTCTACGAAAGTCGAAGTGTGTCAATCAAACGCACTTCGACCTCTACCTCTCGCAACATCTTTGGCGCACGCATGCGTCAGGCTCGTGAGCGGCTGGGCCTGCCACAAGACAAGCTAGGCGTCTTGATTGGCTTGGACGAAGAAAGCTCCAGCGCTCGGATCAGCCGATACGAAACTGGCGTCCACGAGCCACAAATCGCAATTGCTCGCTCAATTGCTAAAGCCCTCAAAGTCCCTCTTGCCTACCTGTATTGCGATGAAGAAGACTTGGCGGCCATCATTGAAGGCGCAGCACGCCTAAGCGCTAAAGACCGGTCAACACTGGTTGAGTCAATCCAAGAGCGCTGCTAGAAGCGTCACCTACCCCTTACGGAGGTTTGGGGCGTCGTATGCTCCGCTCCTCTTGCTCTCGTCGCTCTGCGTCATCGGCCTGAAGCAAGTCACCAATCGGCAATGGCATGCCAAGTCGAATACAACAGGCCAGCAGCGGACCGATTCGCTCCAAGTCCAAGTCATGCAACCAGATTGGCAGAAGGCCTAGGCGTTGCTCATACTGCGCTGCCAGTCGCTGCACCTGCCCTTCCAACGCCCGAGATGGGCCTTGGTTACGCTTTTGTGGGAGTGAGCTCATAGACGCTCCACTTCGCTTGGCAAACGAGGCGTACTGACGCAGGAACTCTTTTGGGCTCGTGGCTGTCTTGCAGGACGGGTCGACCAGATGTTGTACATCGCAGCAAATGCAACAAGATCAGCTGCAAGTTGCGAAGGCGCCAGACGGTTGTATGACAGACGGACGTCTTGCAATAACCAACTACCGAACCTTAGATCCCAGCCCATGGAGCAACAAGTTGGAAGCTCATGACTCAGCTCAAACGTGGCAACGCGCCGCCCTTGCCTGCGTAATGAGAAAAACCGGCTCGCCTGAGCACCTCGGCAACACAAATAACGCAAGCTGTACAAACAGGTACCCATTGCCACAGCCTCGTCGAAAAGCGCCAATGGTGTGTCTAGAGGCACGACCTCGTAGCCACGCCATGGCATTGGTCGGCAGTAGAAGTACCAGTTCTGATCTGTTGGCTGGCTCAAACGCACCAGCTCCCGCTGACGCCATAACTTGGCCCTGTCAACTAACCGCGACCATTTCATCTGAGGCTTAAGCTCCATTCGATGCTGGGTCTGCCAATGCCGAACAAGGGCAAGCTCTTTGGTTGTGACTTGATCAGCCTGCTCAGCCAAGCGCATGAAGATGAACTTTTCTTGAGCTCTTGGAACGCTCGGCTTTTGGTCGTAGTAGAGGTAGGACTCAGTGATGACAAAGTGCAGCAAGGTTCTGGAGGGGGCTTTGAGCCAGCCAAACTTTGCCAATGCATGGCAGTAAGCGTGAAGGTCTGCCATGCGCAGTTGCTGGTTTTGCAGGATGGGCAGAAAGTCGGTCCGTTGGCTTCGACAAAGCACTCGCCAAGCAGCCTTGCTGAATTGGCACCTCAAGGACTCGAGTGGTTCAATCGGATCGAGCGTGACGCGGCAGTGGTCGGCATAACGCAGGAGCCAATTCAAATCTTGAAGTCCGCACGCGAGGACCGAACTCACCGTAGCACCTCTGAGGCTGATGCACCCTGAATTCTGTTCAGCTGGTGGTCGATCCGATAACGGGGCGGGTCAATCCATTCGCTTGTGAACTGAAGAGGTGTGCAGGTACGCAGACTCGGTACGCAGCGCTTTGCTTGTTTGGGCGCACACACAGATTTGGATTGTGAAAGTAAGAACCGCTCTGATATCAACAAAAAGCGTTGAATCGTGGTCGCATAAATAGCGTGATTGATAGCCATAAGGCATCTCCTGGTTTAGCCAGTTCGACTTATGTCGGGGCGGCAATCAGATCAAATCTCCCCTGTCTTTTGCGTCAGTTCGATGCCAGCCGACAAGCTGAACACTCAGAAACAACAAAGCCCGCACGTGGCGGGCTGACGCTAACCGGCTTGGTTACCCCGAGGTTTGTCTGGGGTCACATCGCTAGTTACCACCTTGCCCCGTTGGCAGGTTGGTGCGAGCGTCAGCTCGTCTCTTGATGTGTGTATAGGTTACCAAAGATTTATGTTCTGTTGCAAGCAATTTCTTGCATGCATGAAATGGAGCTGTTAACCAGTTTGTAAGGTCGGGTTACCAACTGGTTTCCACGCAAACGTTTGATTTGCACGGACGACACCTAAAGGCTGAGGGCGGTCAGTGAGCGCAGCTCATGCCACCGCCTGCTATCCACCCTCCAAGCGACATCCATCGCCTCGAATTCGTCGCCCGGAAGCCGCCGGTCAGCGCAACAGCGATGCCCTCGGAGTTGTCCCATGGTCAAGGGCACACATTGCGTTATGGATGCGGTGGGTTGGCATCGTAGCAGGCGAATAAACGAGTGAGACCACACACCCTGACCTGTGCAGGCATACAGCAAAAGTGCTTGACTGACTGCTTGTTACAAAGTACTGTTAGCATTCGCGCTCCATGAGTGCCAATGCGGGAGAGAGACAAGAATGGCGACGCAGCAGCAGTTTCTGGATTTCCTGTCTGAGATTGAGCCCAGCAGCTCCACCATAGCGGTTTGTTCGAGTGCGCACAACACGCTGCGAAACAAGCTGGCGAGCCACGAGACCTACAAGGCCATCCACGTCAATACGTACCTGTCGGGCTCATACGCCAGGAACACCGCCTTGCGTCCGCGCATGGCGAACGGGACGCTGCGCCGGCCGGATGTTGACATCATCGTCATCACCAGCCACACGCAAGACGACCGACCCAGCGACGTCATTGCGAAGCTGCGACGCGCACTGAAACAGGTCGGCTACGAAGAGATTGAGTCGAACCGGCGGTCGGTGTGCGTGAAGCTGAGCACGGTCGAGATGGACGTGGTGCCCATCATTGAAGACCACTGGAACCCCGGACGCTGGCTCATCGCGGACAAGAGCGAGGAGCGGTGGATTGAGACCAATCCGAACGGGCACACCGAATGGGCCGTTCGTATCAACAAGAAGGCGAACAGCAACTTCAAGCCCCTCGTCAAGCTGATGAAATGGTGGCGTCGCGAGAACTTGCCGCATCTTCGCCGGCCCAAGGGTTTCATCATCGAGACGCTGGTCGCCGAGCTGATGGACTACAAAGAGTCCAGCTTTGAGGAGCTCTTCATCAAGCTCCTTGAGCGCATCCAGTCCGAGTACGAATGGACCGTGGCCATGGGCTTGGTCCCGAACCTTCAGGACCCCAGCGTGCCCGGGAATAACGTCTTCTCGCGTGTGAAGGCTGAGGAGTTCAAGCGCTTCTATGACCAGGCTGCCAGCCATGCCGTCTTGGCTCGTCGCGCCCAGAAGGAGCAGGACGCAGACAAGGCCCTGGCGCTCTGGCAGAAGGTCTTTGGCGACCGATTCAAGAAGCCGGCCGCCAAGCCCACCGGCCTCTTGCAGGCGGTGGCCGCCACCGGCGCTGGTCTGACTTTCCCCGACCGGGCCATTGGCCTGCCCAACAAGCCGCAGGGGTTTGCCTGATGAGGCTGCTGCTTGAGCAGTCCGTCCGGATGCTCGCGGAAACACGTGGACTCGCGGCGCTTTCGGCTGAGGTACCGTGGTTGACCAAGCTTTCTTGGGGACTGACCGACAACGGCGACGTCAAGCTTGACTTCGACATCACCCTGGGTACGGCCGTTCACGAGGCTGTGCTGGTCTTTCCCGAGTTGTTCCCGCATGCACCCGCGTACGTGCGACCAAGGACGTCGAGCGAAGCTTGGAGCGTCCACCAGTACCCCGCAACCGGAACACTGTGCCTGGAATGGGGCCCTGATAACTGGCACGCCGGCATCACAGGCGCAGACTTGGTGCGGAGCACGTTCAAGCTCCTGGCTTTTGAGACCATGGGGCCAGCCCTCGCGGTCGAGGCGCCGTCTAGACACATCTTGACCGTCGGGCAGCAGCTTCGCGGTAAGCACAACCGTTTCCTGGTGACGCCGCCATGCCGAGCAGCACTGGCGGCTGTTGCCGAGGCTCCATTTACTGA
>Ga0213922_1000261_pt1 | contig 30188 bp, 29 predicted proteins | sample McNCre2917MG_FD_165060 | JGI IMG/M metagenome (GOLD analysis project Ga0213922, IMG submission 165060) | Freshwater microbial communities from McNutts Creek, Athens, Georgia, United States - 29-17 MG | ecosystem: Environmental > Aquatic > Freshwater > Creek | place: USA: Georgia | collected... | reverse complement strand
TCCTTGTGCCTATTCAGTGGTGCCCGAGGCCGGAATCGAACCGGCACGCCCCTTACGGAAGCGAGAGATTTTAAGTCTCTTGTGTCTACCAATTTCACCACTCGGGCAGTGTCGTTGTGTAGACAGATTTTACGCCAGCTGCCTCTGTGACTCGGGCAAGTCATGACTGATTTCTGATATTTTTTCGTCTATATTGACGTTGGAAATTTTTAAGCATGGCTTAAAACATCAAACCCAAGAAACACCTAAGGAAACTGCTCATGATGCTCCGCACCACACACCATGTCTTACTGGCTTGCCTCCTAGGCTTGGGCCTGAATTGGGCGCAAGCTGCAGATAAAAAAGAAATGACCGATCCAGTGGTGAAGAAATCTGACGCTGGCATTTGCCACGACAAAACAAGCACGTCATTTGGCAACACCAAAAAATTCACCGCATTTGCGTCGATGGATGAATGCGTGAAAAGTGGCGGCCGCCCTGCTGCTGGTCAACCTGCAGCTGCGGCAGAACCCATCGTGAAAAAGTCAGACTCTGGCATTTGCCACGACAAGAACAGCCCCAGCTACGAACGCACCAAGAAGTTCACAGAATTCAAAACTGTGGATGAATGCGTGAAGAGCGGCGGCGCACTGCCTAAAAAGTAAGCAAGCTGCTGACAGCGCAGCGCCTAAAGGCCTGCGCTGTTACGTGACACCTCGTCAAAAATCTTTTGACGGATTTCATTTTTACGGCGCAATTGAGAACGCTTGTTAGAAGGCACATCTTGCTCCGAGCGCGCCACCCATTGAATGGGTAAATTCCAATGCGTATCAGACACAGCACCCGTGGTTCCCATTTCTTCCCATAAACCGTTGTAACTTTGCCCCACACGCTGGGACAAGCTGCGATAGCCAGAGTAAACATGGGCTGCGTCAGACACACCAACCATACCTACCAGTTCCCAACCTGATGCGAGGCCTTGCAAGGCAGTCATCAGAATGTTTTGGGGGCGCGTGCGCTCCATCTTTTGCGTGACTGTCTTGATTTCTTGATTCACAGATCGCAAACCTTGCATGTTGCCAACCACCAAGATAAACCCATCTTCAGACACCCCCAACACTTGGCTCGGCAAAATGCTGAATGCTGTTCGCATCACAGAGGTGTCGTTGAGTTTTAAATGAAGTTCTAATTCGCCTTCACGCCCTAAAGCACGACTAGGCAACAAAACCACACGAATAGTGCCTTCGGGATAAGCCTGAGCAAATACTTCATAACTGCCACGCTGATAAAAAGCCTCAACAGCCGCAGCAGAGTGATGTTGGAGCAACCATTCAAAATGCGCCAACTGAGCATGGGCACGACCAGCCACATTCAAACCACGCCATAAATACGAACGCATGGGGCGAAGCATTAATGGAAGCTCATTGCGCGTGAGAGAAGCCAAACCCTTGCTCAGAAAGAAATGTCGGATCGCTTCCAGCTCTGCTCGGCATAAGCGATAGCGCAAATGAAACTTCAAACGTCGCTTGGCCGTTTGTAACCATCCGCCGGCACCATCATCCGTCTGTCGGAATAGTTCTTCAGCGCTAGGATTTTCTAAATTTCCAGACGTCATCGGCATTGTTTCAATAGATACAAAAAAGCCCCTGCAACATGTGTTTCAGGGGCTCTTTGAAAATGGAGCGGGAAACGAGGCTCGAACTCGCGACCTCAACCTTGGCAAGGTTGCGCTCTACCAACTGAGCTATTCCCGCGTGGAGTGATTAATTCCGAAGCCGCTATTCTAATCACAAATTCACGCGTTTTAAAGAACGGCGCGAAGAAATATTCAATACCCCAAAGCCTTGGCAATCTTGTGTCGAGGCACTGTCGTTTTTGGACACTTGCCTTTTGGTAATTCAAACCACTGGCGCACATCCTCTTCGAGCCCCACGCCATGCATGTAGTTGTAGATAGCTTTTTTAAGTCCACGTCCTAATGTGTCGTGGTCGGTGCCCGTGGGGTCAATAAAAGCAATATCGTTTTTTGCAAAACTCACCCTAGGCAAAGGTACTACTTGAACGCCGTAGTCTGCAGGATTTTTACCCACGGGTGAATGCACCGTGCACGCAAAGCGATGGAAGAAGCCGCTTTGAATGCAGCCGTTTTCAAACAGTTGGCGCACATACTCCAGCGCATCCACCGTGTCTTGCAAAGTTTGCGTTGGAAAGCCATACATCAGGTACGCATGCACCAAGATGCCCGCCCCTGAAAAACCTTTGGTCACTTGCGCCACCTGCTCGACCGACACACCTTTTTTCATGAGATGGAGCAAGCGATCTGATGCGACCTCTAGGCCACCTGACATGGCAATACAACCGCTCTCAGCTAACAACTCGGCCAGCTCTGGAGTGAAGGTTTTTTCAAACCGAATATTGCCCCACCACGAAATATGCACCTTGCGGCGCAATAGCTCCTGCGCCAAAGCTTTCAAGGCTTTGGGTGGTGCGGCCTCATCCACAAAGTGAAAACCAGTCTGCCCCGTCTCGGCCACGATTTGCTCGATGCGATCCACAAGTGTGGTGGCAGATGCTGTCTCGTAGCGCGAGATGTAGTCCAAGCTCACATCACAAAAGCTGCATTTTTTCCAATAGCAGCCGTGCGCTACGGTCAACTTGTTCCAACGACCATCGCTCCACAAGCGATGCATGGGGTTGAGCATGTCAAGCAACGACAGATAGTGGTCTAGCGGCAGGCCATCCCATGTGGGTGTACCCACGTCTTCAAACGGAACATCGGGTTCAACCCAGTTCATCAGTTGCACCGCGCCTGCATCGTTGCGCACAAACGTACGAACCAAACGCTGCACGCTGCGTTTGCCTTGCAAGTGCTCTAGCAACGCCAACAAAGGTCGCTCTCCTGCATCTAGGCTGATGAAGTCCACATAGTCAAACACGCGGGGCTCGGTCAACTCACGCAACTCGGTATTCACAAAGCCCCCACCTAGACCAATGCGAATGTGCGGGTGGTGCGCTTTGATGGTCTGCGCCATGCGAAACGCTGCATACACCGCCCCCGGAAACGGCACAGACAACAACACCAACTGTGGCTGATGCTTGGCAATCACCCCTAAAGTCAGTGCTTGTAGCGTGTCATCGACCAAGGTATGCGGGGCCTGCAAGGCTTGCGCCAAAGGCTCAAACGTGGCTTGGCTGCCCGCCAGCTGTTCAGCGTAACGCACAAACTCAAACCGACTGTCTACGGCGTCTCGCAGCACATCGGCCAAATCGTTCAAATACAGCGTGGCCAAATGACGCGCACGGTCTTGTTGACCCAGCGCCCCAAAGGCCCACGCCAATGGGTCACCACTGCCCTCGTCGTCATAGGCATCTAGAGCCGCAAAGCGTGGCCCTTCTGGCAAGAAACCTCTGCCTGCGATGCGATGGCTCAAGGTCGAGTCGCGGCTCTGCAAAAACGCGATCGTGGGCGCGATGGTCGATTGGTAGCGCTCGAAATAGTCCAAAAAGTAGTTCACACAGGCCGTGCGCTCGGTCTCGGACTTTGCCAGTGCGCAGTCGCGTACTTGGCTCAAACCTTTTGGCGTGAACAAGGCCAACACCAGCGCCAAAGCGAGGTCCTCCTGTACCGCATCCACGCCTTGAGAACGTAAAAACCCCGTCAGGTAGGCCGTCGATGGGTATGGCGTGTTGAGCTGCGTCATCGGTGGGATGAGGCTTAAGACACGCAAAGATGGAATAGCTTGGGAATTTTCTGGCATGTGGATGCCCATTATCGACGGGCGGGGGAAAACACTGAATGACCTTTCCAAGACATAAATTCTGCAAAAATCACCAAAACAGCTAAAGATCATCAGTTTGAGGTCGAGACCAAAAAGCTAACTTTCTTTTTTCAACACAACAAGGACACCACTGTGAGCAACTTGACACCTACCTGCGCCTGCTGCGGCCCGCTTCAATTGACCGGCAATCACTCACGCCGCGGCTTCCTCGCCGCCGGCGCAGCCACTGTGGCTGGTGGCTTGATGGGCATGGTGCCCTTCCAAGCCCAAGCTGCCAGCGGTAACTACGAAGCCATGTTGGTCAACTGCATTGACCCACGCTTCACCACCCTGAGCTGGCAATACATGGGTCTGCTGCAAGGCATCAGCCGCGACAAACTGACTGACAACTACAGCCAGTTCGTGATTGCTGGCGGCCCCATCGGCGCAGTGCACCCCAAGTTCTCAGCTTGGCACAAAGCCTATTGGGACAACCTAGACATCACCGTGTCCCTGCACCACATCAAACGGGTGGTGGGCATCACTCACCGCGATTGCGGCGCAGCTAAGCTGGCGTTCGGCGACGACAAAGTGGCCGACAAGCACGATGAAACTGAAGCACACGCCGAAGCCTTGAACGAGTTCCGCCGTCAAGTGCTCAAGCGTCACCCCAAACTGAGCGTCATCACCGGCGTGATGAGTTTGGACGGTCGTGTCGATTTGATTGGCTAAATGACTAAAGCCTGAGCACCTTGCGCCGATATATAGGGTTCAAGGTTGCTTAGGTTTATGACCGCTCTCGCTACCAGCCCGAAGTTTTAGGGCGCGTGTGGACTCCAATTCACCGCCGGGAGCGGTCCCCTTTTTACAGACAGGCGACCTCATACATCCGATAGTGCCGGATATCTTCAAAATGCAGTGGTGTCTTGATGAACTGCTTGGCAAACTCTGAATTACTCTGCTGAATAAACGTGTCTTTCACCTTGTGTGTGATGAATGGCACCTTACCCACCATATCGCGGTAAAAAATTCGCTCCATCAACTGAATCGATTGCTCTTGGCAGTTGATCTCATACGTCGATTGCTCTGAAGAGTAGTTGTACAACGTCACCTTCACCACGGCCTTTGGCGTGTGATACGGCACCTTGGCATCAACAGGCATTTGCACAAACGTCCGAAGCACCTTAATCTTGCCTTTGTCTTCTACTGGGGCGTAGTAATAATCATTCGAACCGTGGCTGTTATTGGTGAGAAACACCCAACCCGCCCAAGTTGACAGGTGCAAAGCCATCGCGCAAAGTACAAATAAATATTTATGCATAAAGTGGCTGAATTTTATTGGCAAAGTCTGCGCACATAAATGGACTGGCAAATCGTGGAAAATCATTGAATGACAGACACTACAACACAACGCCCAGCCCTTCCCGATCATTTGTCCATCGACCCACGTAGCCCACACCATGTAGCCGCGGTGTTTGAGCACGACATCGGCATCCGCTTCAACGACAAAGACCGCTTTGATGTAGAAGAGTATTGCGTCTCAGAAGGCTGGGTCAAAGTCCCTGCCAACAAAACGCTCGACCGCAAAGGCAAGCCACTGCTGATTAAACTCAAAGGCAAAGTCGATGCTTTTTACCGCTAAACACATATGAGCAAAGCTTATTTGGTCGGCCAAATCACAGTGACAAATCCTGAGGCTTACGCGGTCTATTCGGCACAAGTACCTCAAACTATTGCTGCTTTTGGCGGTAAATACTTGGTCCGCGGTGGACAAGCCAAGCAACTAGAAGGCCAAGCTCAAGGGGAACGTAACGTTGTGATTGAATTTCCTAGCCGTGAAATTGCCGAGACTTGGTACAACAGCGAGGCTTATCAGCGCATCCTTCCTCACCGCCTGAATAACGCCACTGGCGCACTCGTTTTGGTTGACGGTTACGAGCTATGAAACTCACGCGAATCCAGAAAATTGCCTTGGCTTTTTTTGTCAGCAGTCTGCTACCCGCTTATTTGATCGCCAATTGGCGCTATGAAGCGAAGTTGGCCAATCTTGAAGAGGTGCTTCACAAAGAGCAATCACTTCATCAGAGCACGGACAGGCTCTTGAGCAATTGTGAAAAAAACGCCGAACACCAAGCCAATGCTTATGACGCCACACATCAAATTTGCAATCAAGGATTGGACATCCATGACCATACAGACCATGCGATGACCCTATTGAAAGAAGAAAAAACTGCAAATGAAATGAAGTGGTATCGCAACTTCGGGCTCTCAGTTGCGCTCTTTAATCTATTAGCTTTTGTTTTATACAGAGCGAACCTTTATCTCACGCGCGAAGCTAACTAAGACTAGCGAGACGAAACAAAAAAGCCGTTACTGCGAACAGTAACGGCTTTTTATTTGGAGGCGCGACCCAGAGTCGAACTGGGCTAAACGGATTTGCAATCCGGTGCATAACCGCTTTGCTATCGCGCCATTCACTTTGACGAAAAAGGGAAGCATGGTGTGCTTCCCTTATCGAATTTGGAGCGGGAAACGAGGCTCGAACTCGCGACCTCAACCTTGGCAAGGTTGCGCTCTACCAACTGAGCTATTCCCGCATAAGAGGGATATTCTAGCGCATTTTTCACCCTGTTTTGGTGTGCGCTAGAAAAATCTTAGTGCTTGACTGCTTCAGCTTTTGTCACAGCGTCTGCAGCAGCCGCGGCAGCTACTGCTGGCACCTCGTCAGGCAGTGGCGTAGGCATTTTCTCGAGTGCTATTTCAAGCACTTTGTCGATCCAACGCACAGGCACGATTTCCAAACCGTTCTTCACGTTTTCTGGAATTTCTTGCAGGTCTTTCACGTTTTCTTCTGGAATCAACACCGTCTTGATGCCACCGCGCAATGCCGCCAACAGCTTCTCTTTCAAGCCACCAATGGCTGTAACTTCGCCACGCAAGGTGATCTCACCTGTCATGGCCACATCTGCACGCACAGGAATGCCCGTCAGTGCCGAAACCAACGCAGTGGTCATGGCAGCACCTGCACTTGGGCCGTCTTTGGGCGTCGCGCCATCTGGCACGTGAATGTGGATGTCGCGCTTCTCGAGCAGTTCTTCCGAGATGCCCAAACGACGTGCACGGCTACGCACCACAGTGCGAGCGGCTTCGACAGACTCTTTCATCACATCACCGAGTGAACCCGTGCGCGTGATGGTGCCCTTACCAATCATGATGGCAGCCTCAATGGTCAACAAATCGCCACCCACTTCGGTCCATGCCAAGCCAACCACTTGACCCACTTGGTTCTCGGCTTCTGCTCGGCCATAGGTGTACTTGCGCACACCTAAGAAGTCAGGCAAGTTGTCTGCTGTCACTTTGACCTGAGGTGTCATTTGCTTGAGCAACAACGCCTTGACCACCTTGCGGCAAATCTTGGACATTTCGCGCTCAAGCGAACGCACACCAGCTTCACGGGTGTAGTAACGCACGATGTCACGCACCGCGGCTTCGTCCACTGACAGCTCTTCGTCTTTCACGCCATTGTTTTTCATTTGCTTAGGCAGCAAATACTTGGTGGCAATGTGCGTTTTTTCATCTTCGGTGTAGCCCGACAAGCGAATCACTTCCATGCGGTCCAACAAGGCTGGCGGAATATTCATCGAGTTGGACGTAGCCACAAACATCACGTCGCTCAAGTCGTAATCGACTTCCACGTAATGGTCTGCGAACTTGTTGTTTTGTTCGGGGTCTAGCACCTCGAGCAAGGCGCTGGAAGGGTCGCCACGCGAGTCCATGCCCAACTTGTCGATCTCGTCAAGCAAGAACAAAGGATTACGTGTACCGACCTTGGTCAGACTCTGCAACACTTTGCCTGGCATCGCACCAATGTAGGTGCGACGGTGACCGCGAATCTCGGCTTCGTCACGCATACCGCCCAAGGCCATGCGCACGTACTTACGCCCCGTCGCCTTGGCGATGGATTGACCCAGCGAGGTTTTACCCACGCCAGGAGGGCCTACCAAGCACAGAATGGGCGCCTTGACCTTGTCCACGCGTTGTTGAACAGCAAGATATTCCAAGATGCGGTCTTTGACTTTTTCCAAGCCAAAGTGGTCAGCATTCAGAACATCTTCAGCATTGGCCAAGTCATGTTTGATTTTGGTTTTCTTGTTCCAAGGCAAGCCCACCAGCACGTCGAGGAAGTTGCGCACCACCGTGGCTTCGGCTGACATGGGCGACATGAGTTTGAGCTTCTTCAACTCAGCCTCGGCCTTTTTACGAGCCTCTTGGGGCATGCGTGCGGCTTTGATCTTTTTCTCGATCTCTTCAATGTCAGCGCCCTCTTCGCCTTCGCCCAGTTCTTTCTGGATGGCTTTGACCTGTTCGTTCAGGTAGAAATCGCGTTGATTTTTTTCCATTTGACGCTTGACGCGGCCACGGATTTTTTTATCGACGTTGAGGATTTCAACTTCGCGTTCGATTTGCTCAAACAAGTTGGACAAACGCTCGCGCACCGGCGACAAATCGAGCACTACTTGCTTGCTCTCAAGCTTCAAAGGCAAATGCGCGGCGATGGTGTCGGCCAAGCGGCCTGCATCGTCAATGCTAGAAATCGACGTCAGAATTTCAGGTGGAATCTTTTTGTTGAGTTTGACGTATTGGTCAAACTGCTGCATCACCGCACGGCGCAAAGCCTCGACTTCGCTACCCGACTCAGCAGGCAACACTTCGATAGGTGTGACGTGGGCTGTGAAGTGCGATTCACCATCTTCAATGCCATCGACCTTGGCGCGTTGCTGGCCTTCGACCAACACCTTGACGGTGCCATCAGGCAACTTGAGCATTTGCAAGATAGTCGACACACAACCCACTTCGAACATGTCGGTGACCGAGGGCTCATCCTTGGCGGCCGCTTTTTGTGCCACCAACATGATGCGGCGCTCAGCAGCCATGGCGGCTTCGAGGGCTTTGATGCTCTTAGGACGTCCCACAAACAACGGGATGACCATGTGCGGGAAGACCACCACGTCACGCAAAGGCAACAGTGGCAGCTCAAGTGGGGTAGCAGGTAAAGGTGGTTGTCCAGACATGGTCAGCCTTCCAGTAAAAAAGGGACAGGCTTCATTGCACTGTCCCCGAGTTCATTCATCAAGCCTTTTTGGCGGCCTCTCGGTATACCAACAAAGGAGGTTTGTTTTCTTCGATGGTGGCCTCTTCAACCACCACTTTCTCAACATTCGTCGAATTGGGCAATTCGTACATGGTGTCGATCAGAGATTGTTCAAGGATAGAGCGTAAACCACGCGCACCTGTTTTGCGCGCCAAAGCTTTTTTGGCAATCGCGCGCAAGGCTGCAGGGCGAATTTCCAGCTCAGCACCTTCCATGGCTAACAGCTTGCTGTATTGCTTGACCAAAGCGTTCTTTGGTTCGGTCAAGATTTGCACCAGTGCGTCTTCGGTCAGCTCGGCCAAGGTGGCCACCACAGGCATACGGCCCACAAGTTCAGGAATCAAGCCAAACTTGATGATGTCAGCGGGTTCAACCTCGCCAAACACCTCAGACAAGCTGCGCGACTCTTTGCTCTTGACGGTAGCGCCAAAACCAATGCCAGAGGCTTCTGTGCGGTTTTCAATGACTTTTTCAAGCCCTGCAAACGCGCCGCCGCAAATGAACAAGATGTTGGTCGTGTCGATTTGCAAGAAGTCTTGGTTGGGATGCTTGCGGCCACCTTGAGGTGGAATGCTGGCCATCGTACCTTCAATCAGCTTGAGCAAGGCTTGCTGCACACCCTCACCCGACACATCACGGGTGATGGAAGGGTTGTCAGACTTGCGTGAAATTTTGTCGATCTCGTCGATGTAGACAATGCCGCGCTGCGCGCGTTCCACGTCGTACTCACAGCTTTGCAAAAGCTTTTGAATGATGTTTTCAACGTCCTCACCCACATAACCGGCTTCAGTCAAGGTGGTGGCGTCGGCCATCACAAAAGGCACGTTCAACATGCGAGCCATGGTTTGGGCGAGCAAAGTTTTGCCAGAACCTGTGGGGCCAATCAGCAAGATGTTGCTCTTGGTCAGCTCGACATCGTCTTTCTTAGACGACTCTTTGTGCTTCAAGCGCTTGTAGTGGTTGTACACCGCCACGGCCAAGGTGCGCTTGGCCGGTTCTTGACCAATCACGTAGTTGTCTAGGTTGGCTTTGATTTCTGCAGGCGTAGGCAGATCGCTGCTATTTTCTTTGACGGCTTCTAAGCCTGGCAGCTCATCACGGATGATTTCATTGCACAAGTCAATGCACTCATCGCAAATGAAGACCGATGGGCCTGCGATGAGTTTTTTAACTTCGTGCTGGCTCTTACCGCAGAAGGTGCAGTACAGCGTTTTTTCGCCAGAAGCGCTTTTTTTATCAGCCATGTCGGTGCTTGTGTGTGTTGTGTCGCTGTATTGTGTGTTTTAACCGCGCTTGCTAATCACTTGATCAATCAAACCATACTCTTTGGACTCGTCCGCACTCAGATAGTAATCGCGCTCGGTGTCACGTTGAATTTTTTCCAACGGTTGACCTGTGCGCTCAGCCAAGATCTTGTTCAATTGCTCGCGGGTCTTCAAGATTTCGCGTGCATGAATTTCGATCTCTGTGGCTTGACCACGCGTGCCGCCCAAAGGTTGGTGAATCATGACCTTTGAGTTAGGCAATGAGAAACGCTTGCCCTTCTCGCCTGCAGCCAACAAGAACGCGCCCATGCTCGCAGCCATGCCAATGCATAGCGTAGAGACGTGGGGTTTGATGAAGTTCATGGTGTCAAACACCGACATGCCGGCGCTCACTGAGCCGCCGGGAGAGTTGATGTAGAGCGAAATGTCCTTATCAGGGTTTTCGCTCTCAAGGAACAACAATTGTGCGACCACCAAATTGGCGGTTTGGTCATTGACTTCGCCCACCAAAAAGATCACGCGCTCTTTGAGCAAACGTGAATAGATGTCGTAAGACCGCTCACCGCGGCCCGACTGCTCAATAACCATGGGAACCATGCCCAAAGCTTGTGTATCCAGTGCGCTCATGTTGTTTCCTTGTAGGTGAATCAGCCTTGCTGACCCATCAATTCATCGAACGAAATTGCTTTGGCGTTGACCTTGGCTTTAGACAAGATGAAGTCAGTCACGTTGTTTTCAATGACGATGGCTTCAACTTCGCCCAAACGGCTCATGTCGCTGTAGTACCAACGCACCACATCAGCAGGCTTCTCGTAGCTAGAGGCCAACTCTTCGATGTGCGCTTTGATCTGCTCTGGTGTCGCTTGCAAGTTGTTGGCACGAACCAAATCGGCCACCACCAAGCCCATGCGCACGCGCTTTTCAGCTTGCGGACGGAAGATGTCGTCAGGGATGGGGGCTTTGTCTGCGTCTTTGATGCCGCGTTGCTTGAGGTCAGCGCGAGCGCCTTCAACCATGCGCTCGAGCTCAGCTTGTACGCTGGCGTTAGGCAAGTCGAGTTCAGCTTTTGTAGCCACTGCGTCCAATGCAGCTTGCTTGTTACGACCCAACAAACGGAACTTAACTTCGCGCTCCAAGTTTTTCTTGATGTCGGCGCGCAAACCAGCAATGGTCGCTTCAGCCACGCCCAAAGACTTGGCCAATTCGTCAGTCACTTCTGGCAAGTGAGCGGCTTCGACCTTCTTCAAGGTGACCAAGAAGTCAGACTGTTTGCCAGCCACTTCTTTGCCGTGGTAATCGGCGGGGAAGCTCAATGGGAAGGTCTTGCTTTCGCCAGACTTCATGCCACGCACAGCGTCTTCAAACTCTTTAAGCATTTGGCCTTCACCGAGCAAGAACTGGAAGTCTTCGGCTTTGCCGCCTTGGAAGGGCTCGCCGTCGATCTTGCCTTCAAAGTCGATGGTCACGCGATCGCCGTCAGCGGCAGCGCCGTCAGCAGGGCGTTGCGCGAATGTGCGGCGTTGCTTGCGCAAGATGTCGATGGTTTTGTCGATGGCGGCGTCTGTCACTTCAGAAGACACGGTCTCCACTTCAACGCTGCCCATGTCGGCAAATTTCACTTCTGGGTACACCTCGAAGATGGCTTCGAATTGCATTTGACCTTCTGGAGCGCCTTCTTTTTCGGTGATGCGAGGTTGACCAGCAACGCGCAATTTGGCTTCGTTGGTGGCCACAGCAAAGGCTTCGCCCACTTTGTCGTTCATCACTTCGAACTGTGTGGAATAGCCATAACGCTGAGCCACGATGTTCATAGGCACTTTACCTGGACGGAAACCGTCAATCTTGACTTGGCGTGCCACACGCTTCAAACGCACGTCCACTTCTTTGGTAATCACATCTACGGGCAAGCTCAAGGTGATCTTGCGTTCCAGTTTTTCCAAAGTTTCAACGGTCACAGCCATGTATTTCTCCTAATTCGGCATGGTTTGCAGCGGCCACAAGGCCGCTTGCTATCAATCAAATGGTGCGCGGGGCGGGACTCGAACCCGCACATCCTTGCGGACGTCAGGACCTAAACCTGGTGCGTCTACCAATTTCGCCACCCGCGCGGGTTTCTAAATAACAACGGGTGGTCAGGTAGACCACCCGCTTGAAATCGGTCAGCTTGCCATTTTAGACGGCTTTTCGACCTTAAACCATGCCGCGTACATCGCAGGCAGTGCAAGAAGCGTCAAGACCGTGGCCACGATGAGGCCACCCATGATGGCAACCGCCATAGGGCCCCAAAAAACGCTGCGTGTCAGCGGAATCATGGCCAACACGGCAGCCGCAGCCGTCAACACAATGGGGCGCAAACGACGCACAGCTGACTCCACAATCGCTTCCCAGGCAGGTACGCCATTGGCGCGGTCCTGCTCGATTTGGTCAATCAAGATGACTGAGTTGCGCTGAATCATGCCCATCAAGGCAATCACGCCGAGCAAAGCGACAAAACCGAATGGACGGTTGAGCGCCAACAAAGCACCAGCCACCCCCGCCAAGCCCAAAGGACCAGTGAGAAACACCAACATGGCGCGGCTGAAGCTTTGCAGTTGCAACATCAACAACGTGAAAGTGATGAACAGCATCACGGGCATGCCCGCAGAAATCGAGCTGGAACCCTTGGAGCTTTCCTCCACGGCGCCCGCCACTTCGATGCGGTAGTTGGCCGCATCCGATTGCGCCCACTTGGCTTCGAGCTGCTTGAGTTCTGGCAACAACTGCTTGGTGACGGTGGCACCTTGCAAACCTTCAATGATGTCGCACTGCACGGTGACGGCATATTCACGCCCTTCACGCCACATCACGCCAGGTTCCCAAGTGAAATTCAACTTCGCAATCTGCGCCAGCGGAATCATGCGGCCAGAACTGGTAGGCACATAGGCATTGCCCAAATCGGTGATGGCATCACGCTCTTCCAAGGGTTGACGCAGCACGATGTCAATCAACTTGTTGTCTTCGCGGAATTGCTCCACGGTCGAGCCCACCAACAAAGTACGAACGGCTTGAGCAATCGACTGGCTGGTCACGCCTAAATTACGCGCCTTGGCTTGATCAACATCCAAGCTGATCGCTTTGACGTTTTCATTCCAGTTGTCATTGGTACCACGCGTCGCTGTGTTCGCGCGCATGACAGCTTTGACTTCATCGGCACGCAAACGCAGCTGCTTGGGATCAGCCCCAACCACTCGAAACTGAACAGGATATGGCACAGGTGGGCCATTGGGCAAGAGCTTCACACGAGCCCGTACATCGGGAAACTCTTGAGCCAGCATCGTGGGCCAAGCCAAACGCAATGACTCACGACGCTTCAAGTCATCTGGCACCACGATGATTTGAGACACGTTGGACTGAGGAAAAACCTGATCAAGTGGCAAATAGAAACGAGGCGCACCTGAGCCAATCCAAGTGCTGACCGTTTGCACGCCCTGCTCTTTGAGCAATCGCTGCTCCACAGTTTTAGTGACAGCTTCGTTTTCTTTGAATGAAGTGCCCTCTGGGAACCACAGGTCCACCAATATTTCAGGACGTGCCGAGTCTGGGAAGAACTGCTGCTGCACGCGTCCCATACCCACCAGCCCCAAAGCAAACAACAACAAAGTGATACCGATGGCTTTCCAGCGATATTCCACACACCACGTCACTGCGATGCGAAAGTGCTTGTAGAACGGACTGTCAAACAACTCGTGCTCGCCACCGTGTTCGCCATGTGGTTTGACTTGCAGCAGCAAGGTACCCAAGTACGGCACAAAATACACCGACACCCACCAGCTCAACACCAACGCGATCACGGTCACCGCAAAAATCGCAAAGGTGTACTCACCCACCGTGGACTTGGCCATGCCGATGGGCAAGAAGCCCGCCGCTGTGATCAGTGTGCCCGTCAACATGGGCATGGCCGTCACTTCATACGCAAAGGTCGCAGCACGGATGCGGTCGTAGCCCTCTTCCATCTTGCGCACCATCATCTCCACCGCAATGATGGCATCGTCCACTAAAAGTCCCAAAGCAATGATGAGCGATCCCAGCGAAATTTTGTGCAGACCGATGCCCCAGTAGTTCATGGCCAAAAACGTCATCGCCAACACCAAAGGAATCGTGATTGCCACCACCAAACCTGGGCGCACATCGACATACCAACCGTAGCGGCCGCCTTTATGTAGACCAAGGGCCACAAAGCTGACCACCAACACAATCAGCACCGCTTCAATGAGCACACGCACAAACTCGCCCACTGACTTTGCGACCGCCTTGGGCTGGTCTTGCACTTGCGCCAAGGTCACGCCTGCGGGCAGAGTTTTCTCAATGCGTGCGGTGGCTACTTCGAGTGCCTTGCCCAAGGCAATGATGTCGCCACCTTTGGCCATCGACACACCGAGGGCGATCACATCTTTTCCTTGGTGATGGACTTTCACCACGGCGGGGTCTACATAGCCGCGTTTGACTTTGGCGATGTCTCCCAACTTCACCTGCTGGCCAGAACTACCACGAATGGGCATGGCACGTAACTGCTCATCCGTCTCAAACTGACCATCAATGCGAACTTGCAACACATCCACAGGGGTTTGAATCGTGCCTGCGTTTTCAATGGCGTTTTCTTGCCCCAATTGCGAGAGCACCGCACTGAGATCGAGACCCAATTGCACCAAGCGCTTTTGTGGAATTTCAACAAAGATTTTTTCGTCTTGCACGCCAAATTGCTCGACTTTGGCCACATCTTTGACACGTAAGAGTTGCTGACGCACATCGTCAGCAAACTTCTTCACCTCTGCTGGGTTAAAGCCGGGGGCATCTAAGGCGTAAATCACGCCAAACACATCGCCAAACTCGTCATTGAAGAAAGGCCCTTGCACGCCTTGCGGCAAGGTGTAACGGATGTCTCCAATCTTTTTGCGCACGGAGTACCAAACATTGGGCACATCCGCAGGCTTGGAATAGTCTTTGATCTGGAAAATGATTTGCGATTCGCCCGGCTTAGAGTAGCTACGAATCTTGTCAGCGTAGGGCACCTCTTGCAGCGTGCGCTCTAGCTTGTCTGTGACTTGCTCAGCCACTTGTTGCGCAGTTGCCCCCGGCCAATACGTGCGCACCACCATGGCGCGAAAGGTAAACGGCGGGTCTTCGTCTTGGCCCAATTGAAAGTAGGACGCCATGCCCAACACCATGAGCACGACCATCAAGTAACGCGTCAGTGCGGGGTGCTCAATGGCCCACTGTGAGAGGTTGAACTTTTCCATGCTCATCTCACTTGGCTGCGCCGAAGATCGACACTTTCTGGCCTGCGGTCAGCACGTGCACGCCCGACAACACCACTTGGTCACCGTTTTGCAAACCTGAGTCCACCACAGCTTCGTTGCCATCGGCAGTCGTCACTTGGATGGCCTGCGATTTAACGGTCATCGTGGCTGGGTCTAACACCCACACAGACGTGGCACCTGCTTCGGTGCGCAAGGCGCTGGTGGGCAATTTGATACGAGGTGTTTCGCCCTTGAGATTGGCGGCTCTCAAGCTCACGGTCACCGTGGAACCCAAGACTGGGTTTGCATCTTTGGGCAATGCGGCCTTCACCACAAAGGTACGGGTGATGGCATCGGCGCTGGCAGATACATCACGCACTTTGGCTTCTAAAATTTTGCCATCCGTCCATTGACGGACATCTACCACAACACCCGCTTTGAGTGAAGCCAACTTATCTTCAGACACGGAGAACACCACATCACGGGGGCCATCCAAGGCCAAACGCACCACAGGCTGGCCAGCGGCCACCACTTGGCCTGCGGATGCGTCTACCGAAGTGATCACACCCGAACCATCAGCCAACAAATGTGTGTAGTTGGATTGATTGCCTTGCACTGTGTTTTGCGCCTGCGCTTGACGCCATTGAGCATGCGCCGCTTTGTCACTGGCTTGGCGACGCTCTAACTCTGCCGCACTGATGAACCCTTGTTCAAACAAATTTTGGTAACGCTTCAAATCAGCGGCAGCAACATCACGGTTACTTTGTGCGGCGATCAACTGTGCAGCAGCTGCATCTGCTGCCACGCGATAGTCTTGCGGGTCAATTTGAGCGAGCAACTGCCCTGCTTTTACGCGCTGGCCAAGTTCCGCTTGACGAGCAATGAGCTTGCCGCCCACACGAAAACCCAGCGTCGATTCAATGCGCGCGCGAACTTCGCCAGAAAACTCTAGATCAAACGAGGTAGCAGATGCACCCACCGTCAACACCTTGACAGCTCGCACAGGCTCCTGCTCTGGGGGTGCCTTGCTACACCCAGCCAAGATGGCCATGCAAATCAGAGGAAAGCACCAACGCGTTGAATTGTGAGATGTGGGAACCATAAAGTGTTCAAAATATTAATGACTGATTGGTTAGTAATGTAGCCGATCTCAGTTCACCCACCGTTTACAAGGGCAAGCGACAATCAGGCCAAGTTATGTCCAGCATCGATCACTACGAAAATTTCCCTGTCGCCTCTTGGCTGTGCCCTGCTCGGTTGCGCCCTGCTGTTGCTGCGCTGTACCACTTTGCCCGCACAGCTGACGATTTGGCCGATGAAGGCCATGAGCCTGCACACCACCGGCTTGACGCGCTGGGCGAATACCGCGCCGACCTGCAAAACTGCTTGAACCAAGCCAATATCGAGAGCGTGCGTTGGCCGCATGTGTTTGGCCCTTTGCGACTTGCGGCTCAACAACACCAACTCCCCCAGCAACCCTTGTTCGACCTGCTCGATGCGTTTGAACAAGATGTGGTCTACACACGCGTGGGCCAAGGCTACCGCAACCGCGCAGAGCTACTGGGCTATTGCCACCGCTCAGCCAACCCCGTGGGGCGCTTGATGCTGCATTTGCATGGCGTGACCGACCCCACATCGCTTGCCCAAAGCGATGCCATCTGCACAGCCTTGCAACTGATTAACTTTTGGCAAGACCGCGCCGAAGATTTACGCCACGGCCGTGACTATTTGCCAGAGGGCCACACCTTGTCACAAGAGCTGCGCTTTGCTCGCGAGTTGATGATGCAAGGTATCCCCTTGGTGCATCGCGTCAGGGGCCGTGCGGGCTGGGAGCTTCGCGCCGTTATGCAAGGGGGCCTACGCATCTTGGACAAGTTAGATGCACGAGGTGAAACCGATGACCACACCCAGCTTGCACGCCCTACACTGAGCAAGCTTGACTTCATCCGCATGGTGTGGCGCTGCATCCGCATGTGAGACCATCTCGAGCATCGCTGATGTGCCCGATAATCAGGCACACATGACACCTCAAGACTACGTTCAGCAAAAAGCTTCGGCCTCGGGCAGCAGCTTTTATTACGCCTTTTTATTCCTGCCCCCACAACGCCGCGCTGCCATCACCGCGTTTTACGCTTTTTGCCGTGAAGTTGATGATGTGGTGGACGAAGTGAGTGATCCAGGCGTAGCCGGCAGCAAACTGGCTTGGTGGCACAACGAAGTACGACAAGCTTTTGCCGGCAAACCGAATCACCCTGTGACACAAGCACTTATGCCATTGGTGGCTGAGTTCGGCATTGAAGAGGCCTCACTGCAATCGGTGATCGATGGTTGCGAGATGGACCTCACGCAAACGCGTTACCTCGACTATCCCAACCTCACCCGCTATTGCCATTTGGTCGCTGGCGTGGTGGGCGAAGTCTCTGCCAAGATTTTTGGACAAACCGAAGCTGCAACCACCGCTTACGCCCACAAACTAGGCCAAGCATTTCAGCTTACCAACATCATTCGCGATGTGGGCGAAGACGCGCTGCGTGGTCGCATTTACTTGCCCGTCACCGAGTTGCAACAGTTCGATGTGAAAGCCCACGAAATTTTGAATCGCGTGGACTCTGATCGCTTTCAAGCACTCATGCAATTCCAAGCTGCACGCGCTCATGTCTTGTACGACGAAGCATTCGCACTGCTACCCGCGAACGACTGGAAACACCAAAAACCGGGCCTGATGATGGCCAGTATTTACCGCACTTTGTTACGCGAAATTGAAGTCAAAAAGTTCCCCGTACTAAGCCAGCGTGTGGCCCTCACACCACTGCGCAAACTTTGGCTCGCTTGGAAGATGCAAGCTTTGGGTCGCTTTTAAACTTCACTGAACCCAGCATGAAGCAACTGACCATCGTGGGCACAGGCTGGGCAGGTTTGGCAGCTGCTGTCGCGGCCAAACAAGCGGGATGGCATGTGCAGTTGTTTGAAGCAGCCAACACGGCTGGTGGTCGCGCACGCAGCCTGCAACAAAGTTTTGCAGGTCAGCCTTTAGACAACGGCCAACACATCCTCATCGGTGCTTACCGCGACACACTGGCTTTGATGCGCACAGTGGGTCTCAACCCAGACAATCTGCTGCAACGTCTGCCGCTTGATTTGCGATATGCCGGTGGCCAAGGCATTAGCTTGCCAAACTGGCCTGCACCACTGAACTTGCTCGTCGGCATCAGCAACGCACAGGGATGGAGCCTCAAAGACAAAACCAGTCTCCTCCAAGCAGCATGGGGTTGGCAACGCGCGAAGTTTGAATGCAGCCTCACATGGACGGTTGATCAGCTCTGCCAAGCTTCTAGACTGGGCCCACGCGTGACAACGCAGCTCATAGAGCCCTTGTGTTTGTCTGCTTTGAACACCCCCATGCATGAGGCCAGTGCCACAGTTTTTTTGCGCGTGTTACATGACGCACTACTTGGCGGCGCGGGTAGCTCTGACCTGTTGATTCCTCGCGTGGATTTAGGCGCATTGCTGCCTGATGCCTGTTTGCGGTGGCTCAGCGCGCACGGTACAGAGATTCATCTTGGCAAACGCGTCTCAGCCTCACAGCTTGAAGCGCTTCAACGCAACGCAACACCAGTTTTGCTGGCTTGCCCCTCTTGGGAAGCCGCACGCCTGACTGCAGACATCGCCCCACAGTGGGCTGACCAATGTGCAGCCTTGCCACACACCGCCATTGCCACGGTGTACTTGCATTGCAAAGATCCGAGTTTCAAGGGCTTATCGCAAACCATGGTGGCACTGCACAGCGCCCCAGAAGCGCCTGCGCAGTTTGTATTTGACAAAGGTGCGCTGTCTAAACAGAAAGGCTTATTGGCCGCCGTGGTGAGTGCATGTGGCACAGAACGCGATGCACTGACAGCACAAGTGCAAGTGCAGGTGAGTGAGCAACTGGGGCTTCATCAGTTAGAGGCCATTCAAACCGTGGTCGAAAAGCGAGCCACGCTTGCATGCAAACCAATGCTTGACAGGCCAGCGCCTTTTGTCGCGACTGGCCTCTGGGCGTGCGGCGATTACATACGTGGCCCCTACCCGTCCACGCTTGAAGGCGCTGTGCGCTCAGGCCAACAAGTGGTCACACAACTCAGCCAAATGACTCACTGTTAGAGGCTGAGCAGTATCGTGTGGCCAGTTGTGGCCTTGGGTGTTGATCCATGCGGTTTGCATGCCCGCATTCATCGCCCCAAGCACATCGGTAGTCGCGTCATCGCCTAAGTGCAGAACGGCATCAGCAGGCAGATCCAACTCAGCCGCTGCAGCATGGAAAATACGGGGGTCTGGCTTAGCCACACCAAACAAACGCGCACTCACAGATGCTCTGAAATATGGGCTTGCCGCTGTGCGAAACACATCGGCATTGCCATTAGACAAACTCACCAAAGGGTAACGAGCAGCCAAACGCTCAAGCGCTTGCTCAACACCGTCATACAGTGTGACGTTTTGACGTTCAGCAAAGAACACATCAAACGCCTCTTCGGCCAAATGCACTGAGTCACCGGCACGAATCAGGCTTTCGCGTATGGACTCGCGTCTCAAGAAACTCAAATCATGGGCTTTGTCTGCATGGCGTTGGTTCACTTCTGAGCGGATACGCCTCTTGACCTCAGCATCTGCACAAAGTTGCGCCGTTCGTGGCGCATGAACAACCAACCAATCCTGCAAAACCACCTCTGCACGCGCGATGGTTGGCCAGACTGGCCACAAAGTGTCGTCAAGGTCTAAGGTTATGGCTTGAATTTTGGAAAGATTGAGCATGCTAGGCGAGAATACATCATCATGTTCAAACCTGCTTTCAATCCCGAGCCGCCCTTCAGCCACGGCCAAGCATCGCGCACAGCGGTGCTGCTTTGTAACTTAGGCACACCCGACGAACCCACAGCAACAGCAGTTCGCCGCTACTTGGCAGAGTTTTTGGGTGACCACCGTGTGGTGGAAATCCCCCGCTTGGTGTGGATGGCGATTTTGCACGGCATCATCTTGCGCGTACGTCCAGCCAAATCTGCAGCCAAATACGCCACGATTTGGACCGATGAAGGATCTCCACTCAAGATTTGGACAACCAAGCAAGCGCAAGCGTTGCAAGAAGTTTTCAACACCCACGGCGAGCATGTGACCGTACGGTACGCCATGCGTTATGGCAACCCATCTATTGCAAACCAGCTTGACGCGCTCAAGGCTGAAGGCTTCACACGCATACTGATACTGCCTGCTTATCCTCAGTACTCTGGCACAACCACCGCTAGCGTGTTTGATGCCGTTTACCACTGGGGCCTGCGCAGCCGCGTCTTGCCTGAGTTTCGCTTTATCAACCACTACCACGACCATCCTGCCTACATTCAAGCGCTGGCTGAGCGCGTGCGTGCACATTGGGCCGCACACGGCCAAGCTGAACGCTTGGTGATGAGTTTTCATGGCGTGCCAGAACGCACATTGCACTTAGGTGACCCTTATCACTGTGAGTGCTACAAAACGGCGCGATTACTTGGCGAGGCGCTTGGCTTAAGCAAAGCGCAATACATGGTGACCTTCCAGTCCCGCTTTGGCAAAGCCAAGTGGCTGGAGCCCTACACAGAACCCACCCTCATTGCACTGGCGCAACAAGGTGTTAAGCGGGTTGATTTGATTTGCCCTGGCTTCACCAGCGATTGCCTTGAAACCCTAGAAGAAATTTCACAAGAAGCCCAAGAAGCCTATTTGCATGCAGGTGGCGAAGTGTTTCATTACATTGCTTGCTTGAATGACAGTAGCGCATGGGTGACAGGCATGTATGAGCTGAGCAAATCACATATGGGTGGCTGGCCAATACAGGTTCAAGAAACAACAACCGCATTGCAAACGAGTCGACAGGAAGCGCTGGCATTAGGTGCTAAAAAATAACCAAAACAAAAGCCGCTCAAAAGCGGCTTTGTTATTTTTAAAGACCATAACGGTCAAGGCGTTTTGAGTGCACTGGCGGATGATGCCGCAGAGACTGCAGATTGAACGGCTCCTTGTTTAGCAACAGATGCTGTAGGTGACGACGCTGCAATACGTGGAACACTGGCAGTGGCTGCTGGTGTGGATGCACTAGAAACGCTAACAGAAGCGGCCTTTTGGACAACCGGCGCAACTAACTCTGCAGAGGCGGCAGACGCCGCCGAAGCACTGACTTCTGCTGCACTTGCGGCTGCATCAGCTTCATTAGGAACCACTTGCAAGGGAGGGGCAGGTTCGGTTACAGGCTCTTCTTTTGGCTGCATATATGCAGCGACCGCCAATGCGGCAACAAACAAAATTGCTATGACCCACAACGAGCCTTTAGCCTTAGCGGGCTCACTGGGTTGAGTCTCGGCTTTTTCAGATTCTAGGTGCCCAAGCTGTGTCGACGTTAAATCAACAGGATTTACCTCTACAGGCGCAACCACAGCCTCAATCTCGGTAACCACCTTTTCATCAACCACAGATGCTTCGTGATGAGGTAATTCAACGCTGTTAACAGCCTCATCAACAGCATTCAATTCTGCTTGTTGTGCAAAAACTTCTTCCTCTGGCACACCAAGCAAAGCGCCTACTTTTTTAGCTGCTGTTACTTTCACAGCTTGGCTATAGAAAGAACTCAATCCACCTTCTTCAAGCTGGCGGATTTGTTTAACAGACATACAAGCACGAGTTGCGAGATCGCTCAAAGCCCAACCGCGAGCTTCACGACGCAGTCGCAACAATTCGCTATTGATAAAGACTTCTTCTTGACTCATAAGCGAACGGCGCTTGATCTGCTCTTAATAAGTTACTTGACCAACAAAAGTTCGCCCTTGATAGATGCGCCCTTTTGAACCGACAAAGTCTTATAGACAACGTGACCGTCCACAGTCGCAGACGATGTCACGATCAATTCGTCACAAGTGGCTGTTCCTGAGAATTTACCTTTGATGTGCAGGCTGCTACATGTCACAACACCTTCAACTTGACCGCGTGCACCAATGGTCAGCTCATCAACTTGGATTTGACCATTCAAAGCACCTTCAACATGGATCGCCCCCTTGGCAGAAATCTCACCACGGAACGAGAAGCCCTCGCTCAAGATGGAAGGTTTTGTTGCGGCGGGTGAAATGATGTCCATCATGCTATTTCTCGGTGTTGTTGCAGGAGTCGCTACAGGAACGGGTGTTGGCTGAGTTACAGCCTCTTCAAGCTGTTCTTCTTCTAGCAATTCATCTTCCACCTCATGCGCAGACGCATTTGGTTGAGACTGATTAATGTTGTTGATTTTGGATTTGTTGAACATATTGTGCCGTCCGTATAACTTTTTGTGGGTTGACTGGATATCCGCCAATCAAAATTTCCAAATGCAAATGCTTACCTGTTGAAGAAGAACCTGTGCTGCCAATATTGCCCAACACAGACTCGTTGGTAACCTTATCACCCAACTTCACGTCAATGTTAGCCAAATGCGCGTAGAGTGATTCGACGCCGTTGGTGTGACGAACAACCACGGTATTACCGTATTGCGTATGAAACTGAGCCAGTACGACAACCCCAGGTTTTACAGGATGAACTTTTTCGTCTCCTGTTTGACTCTGTAGATCGACGCCAGTATGGAAATGGGTTTGCCCAGAAATGGGATGACGACGCACACCAAAATCAGATGTCACGCTGTAATTAGGCACTGGCATGACGCTTGGTAGCGCATACAAGACCTCACGCAAACCGCGATTGGTTGACAATTCATCAGCAACTTTGCCACGCAACAACGGATTGTTTTTGACATCATCCTCAAGACTAAAGCCACCGTTCGCCGCGTTTTGCTGAATGATCTTCACAATCTTTTCAGTCAAACCAGATGATTCGAGTTGAGACTTCATACTGACGTTTTCTTGCGAAACCGCCACCATTGATGTATCCACGAAGCGGCGAATGCTCATGTCACGATCGCGAATAGTTTGAGCCAATGCAACCATCTGCTCATCATTCATCGATAGCGGCTCTGAACCATCTACATCCGAAGCACTGCTAAGAAGCGCACGATAAACCTCTTCATGCGAGCGCTCTAACTTTGAGCGGCTCAACATCAAACTGATACTGGTCGCAAACAAAACAGCGATTGCGATCAACATAGCACCCATCGTCAATATGCCGCCGCGCACCAGAATTCGCTGCATGCGAGCACTGATATTCAGGTAATGAAGATCGCCATTTTGCTCAAGAATGATGCGCGCATCCTCGTACTGACGCCCCCACCCACGGGACACAACCCCAGGCAGTAAATGAGCAGCAGCAAGCAGTCGGCGAATCATTGCTTATTGTCTAAAGTTAAGCAGCTGCGTTACCGCTCACTTGAATCACTGGACCATTGGCATCTTGACTCAAGGTACCTTCGATTTCGCCGCCCTTTTCAATTTCAATTTCTGAATATTGAACCTTGCCAGCGATCTTGCCAGTTGAGCGAACAATCAAGCTCTTCTCTGAAATGATGGTGTTGTGGAGCTGGCCACGGACATCAATCACCTTAGCGGAAACGCGACCTGTGATCTTTCCAGTTGGACCGATCAAGACTTCTTCTGCAGTTAAATCACCCTCGATAACGCCATTGATGATGGCCTTTGAGGGAACTGTGAACGTACCTTTGACGACAACGCCGTCACCGATAACAACACTTTCGAGCGAATCAGATTGATTTGACATATGGACTCCTTACCTAAAGTTTATCAAACAAACCGTCAAAAACTACACAAATTGAATTTTTTTGTTGTTTATTTGTGAAAAAAAGTTCATTCAATGCAATCACTTAGCGTATTTTTTGAATGTGCTTCCTGATACAAAAACCTTTTTTAACGCAAAGCGCTTCTTTTCTTAGGATCAAGCAAATCGCACTCTACCAATCTATCATTGATGACCTTAATTTCTAAAAAAATGAACAATAAATTCATCATGGCTGGCGTCATGGGCTGGCCCGTGGCGCACTCGAGATCTCCACTCATTCACAACCATTGGATACGTGAGCATCACTTAAACGGCGCCTACGGGCTGTTCCCCGTAAATCCCAACGAACTCCATACTGCCATTCGCGGTTTAAAAGCCCTGGGACTGGCTGGCTGCAACATCACCATCCCGCACAAAGTCAACGCCATGACTCTTGTTGATTGGGTACAACCGCTTGCTCAACGCATGGGAGCAATCAATACGATCGTTGTACAACCTGATGGATCACTTCATGGGTTCAACAACGATGGGTTTGGATTCATGCAAAGCTTGATCACGGCCAAACCGACTTGGAAAGCAAATGATGACCCAATCGTTGTCATCGGTGCAGGCGGGGCCGCTCGTGGAATCCTTGTGAGTCTTATTGACGCTGGGGCAAGCAACATTCGACTCATCAATCGCACCTACAGCAAGGCCGAAGAACTTGCAAAAAGCTTTGGCGGCACTGTGACGTGTATCAACTGGGACGATCGCGAAGAGGCGCTCCCAGGCGCCTCACTGCTTGTGAATACAACCAATCAAGGCATGCACGGTGAGACCGCACTTGATCTGAAACTACACAAACTCCCGACCACTGCATTAGTTTTTGACGCCATCTATATCCCGATAGAGACCCCCTTACTGAATCAAGCTCGGTTGCGTGGCAATCCAACGGTCAATGGACTTGGCATGCTTCTTCATCAAGCGCGCCCAGCATTTCACGCTTGGTTTGGCGTCATGCCAGAGGTCACCGATAAACTTTTTAAAGAAGTAATGAGCACCATTTAATTCCTCCAACAGAGCAGCGGCATTCCCCCCAAAAAACCGTAGACACGTTTCATAGCGCAGTCTGACTTAACTACGTTTCTAGGCTTTTACTAATGGCCATGCTGGCACCAGACATCATCGAGCGGATATCCAAGGGTGAACACCCGCCTCAACTTACCGCTAAAAAGCTCATCAGCCATTTGCTGCTGCCTGCAGACTGGAGTGCACAAAGAAAAATGCTTGGAGTACCTGAAAGGTAGACAGGCACTCAAAAGAGCTAATAAAGGGCGCTGCGGCGCCCTTAGTCATTGCCCGAACTGAGAAAAGGCCTGTGAAAGTATGGACTCCCTGAAATGGCTTCTGAGAATACGGGGAGAAATGGGCCCTAATCAGCTCTGAACTAGCGATATTTGCCATTCAGAGAAAGTGATCGCTCGCCGCAAGCCCGCACGGTGTGGGGCTTTCAAAGAAAAAGCCCCTGATTACTCAGGGGCTCAAACTAGCTGGCGGAAACGGAGGGATTCGAACCCTCGATGAGGCTCTACACCCCATACTCCCTTAGCAGGGGAGCACCTTCGGCCACTCGGTCACGTTTCCAGCAGGTGAGTATTATGCCTCAACTTAAGCTGAAGGCTGATCCAAATCGAAAGCTTTATGCAACGCGCGCACGGCGAGTTCCATGTACTTCTCGTCGATCACCACCGATGTCTTGATTTCAGACGTCGAGATCATTTGGATGTTGATGCCCTCTTCGCTCAATGAGCGGAACATCTTGCTGGCCACACCCACGTGGCTGCGCATACCAATACCGACGATAGAGACTTTGCAAATCTTAGTATCACCTTGCACATCGCTGGCACCCAAGGCTGGCAACACTTTGTCTTTCAACAAATCGTTTGTGCGAGCGTAATCGTTGCGGTGCACTGTGAAGCTGAAATCGGTTTTGCCATCCTTGCTGATGTTTTGGATGATCATGTCCACTTCAATGTTGGCTTCGGCCACAGCACCCAAGATTTGGTACGCGATGCCTGGTTTGTCGGGCACGCCAACCACAGAAATTTTGGCTTCGTCACGGTTGAATGCGATGCCCGATACGATTGCTTGTTCCATTTTTTCGTCTTCCTCAAAGGTGATCAACGTGCCAGATTTGGCTTCTTCGTTGATGTCGATGTCCCACGCGGTGAAGCTGGACAACACGCGCAGCGGCACCTTGTATTTACCTGCAAATTCAACCGAGCGAATTTGCAAAACTTTGCTACCCAAAGATGCCATTTCCAGCATCTCTTCGAAACACAATGTTTCTAAGCGACGGGCTTCAGGCACCACACGTGGGTCGGTGGTGTACACACCATCCACGTCGGTGTAAATCAAACACTCTTTGGCTTTGAGGGCTGCAGCCACGGCCACAGCCGAGGTGTCAGAGCCGCCACGGCCTAAGGTGGTGATGTTGTCTTGCTCGTCTTTACCTTGGAAGCCCGTGATGATGACCACTTTGCCAGCATCCAAATCGGCGCGTACACGTGCATCATCGATCGACTCAATGCGGGCCTTGGTGTAGGCGTTGTTGGTGCGAATTGGCACTTGCCAACCTGCGTAGCTGACTGAGGGTTGGCCTTCGGCTTGCAAAGCAATGGCCAACAACGCAGAAGACGCTTGCTCGCCCGTAGAAGCCAACATGTCGAGTTCACGGTTGTAGGCAGAGTCAGCTTTGGAAGGTGCCAATTCTTTAGCAAGGCCTAGCAAACGGTTGGTCTCGCCGCTCATCGCGGAAGGAACCACCACCATTTGGTGGCCTGCACGGGCCCACTTGGCCACGCGCTTGGCGACGTTGCGAATGCGCTCTGTCGAGCCCATCGACGTGCCGCCGTATTTATGAACAATCAATGCCATATTTCTTTAAAACTGTTGTGTTATGGGCAAAAACCTACAGATTGTAGCAACGCAACACAGCACCATCTCGACGCACAAACCCACGTCCCACCTTGATGTCGATATGGTGGCCGCGTGTGGTGCAGGCTTTCACTTGAACTAGTAGCGCTTGCAGTTGTGCCGCACTGGCTTGTGAGTGCTCTAACGCCAACCAATGACGCAACACGTTGGATTGCCTAGACTCACTGAATTGCTGCAAAGCCTTAATCGCTGGCGGGTTGCCCACCTGTTGCAAGTCCTGTTGAGCCAGCTCTTGCAACAAGGTTTGCGCCTGCGCAGCATGTGAAGCACTGCGCGCAAAGGTTTGTCTGAACGAAGGAAATGCCTGCTCAAGCACAGGCAATAGCTCTGCACGGATGCGGTTGCGTGTGTAACGCGTATCCGTGTTAGTCGGGTCTTCCACCCATGTTTCGCCTGATGCCCTCAAGGCATCACGGAATTGCGAGCTCGGCACACCCAACCAAGGGCGGTGGTATGTCACGCCATGACGCTCAGCCACTCTTGGCATGCACGCTAAGCCCGGCAAGCCTGCGCCTCGTGAAAGAGCAAGCAGCAAGGTTTCCACTTGGTCATCAGCGTGCTGAGCCAAAGCCATGTGTTTGATCTCTCCACCCCAGTTGTTGTGCAATGCCTCAGCCAGCGCACGGTAGCGCGCTTGACGGGCGGCATCTTCGGGGCTTTCGCCTGCGGCATGCGCGGCATTGACGCGTTGCACCACCAATGGCACCTGCATACGTTCACACAAAACCACACAGTGCGCTGCAAAACCATCTGCAGCCGCTTGCAAGCCGTGGTGCACATGCACAGCATGCACCCTGCCTGGCCATCGGGTGGCACAGGCAATGAGTAAGGCGGTGGAATCGGCCCCGCCGCTGAGCGCAACGGCGAATGGGCCTAAATGCTGGAGCGCGTCCAGCGAGGGGAAATCAGCGTTCAGCTTTGGTGTCGGTGAAACGGCCATAGCTTTGCAGACGCTCGTAACGCTTATCGAGCAGCTCTTTGACCTTCATGTCCGTCACTTGGCGCCATGCATCGTTCAAGCCGCGTTTGAGCTGAGCCGCCATTTGCTTGGGGTCACGGTGTGCACCACCCACAGGTTCGTTCACGATTTTGTCGACCAACCCCAAGGCCTTCAGACGATGGGCAGTGATGCCCAGTTGCTCGGCAGCGTCTTCGGCACGGTCAGAGGTTTTCCACAAAATCGAAGCACAGCCCTCAGGGCTAATGACCGAGTACACCGAATACTGCAGCATCAACACTTGATCAGCCACGCTGATGGCCAACGCGCCGCCCGAGCCACCTTCACCAATGATGGTGGTGATGATCGGCACTTCGAGCTGAGCCATTTCAAAAATATTGCGGCCGATCGCTTCGGACTGGCTGCGCTCTTCTGCGTCAATACCCGGATAAGCGCCGGGCGTGTCTACAAAGGTGAACACGGGCAGCTTGAACTTCTCGGCAGTCTTCATCAAGCGCAAAGCTTTGCGGTAACCCTCTGGGCGGCTCATGCCAAAGTTACGCGCAGCGCGCTCTTTGGTGTCACGGCCTTTTTGCTGGCCCAAAACCATGCAAGCGTTGCCATTGAAACGGGCCAAACCACCCACGATGCTCAAGTCATCGGCAAAGTGACGGTCGCCATGCATTTCTACGAAGTCGGTGAAGATTTCGTTGATGTAGTCCAGCGTGTAGGGACGCTCAGCATGACGGGCAATCTTGGTGATTTGCCAAGGTGTGAGGTCGCTGTAAATCTCTTTGGTCAGCTGCATGCTCTTTTTGCTGAGCTGGTCAATTTCATCCGAAATGTCCACCGCAGACTCGCTTTGCACATAGCGCAGCTCGTCGATCTTGCCTTCTAGCTCAGCAATCGGTTGTTCAAAGTCGAGGAAAGTTCGTTTAGCCAAAATTCATTACTCCTTAGCCGCTCAGTAAGACACTGGCAGCGGATCTAGCGATCGCCAAATATACCAAGTCGCCACACTGCAGTATGGCGCCCACGCCGCAGCCACCTCGCGGGCTTCGCTGCGACTGACCGCCTCGCCCGAGAAATAGTTACGACTAATTCCGTTGATCAAGCCCACATCATCCAGCGGCAACACATTGGGCCGCATGAGGTGAAACATCAAAAACATCTCCGCCGTCCAGCGGCCAATGCCGCGAATGGCCACCAGTTCTTCGATGATGGCGTCATCCGTCATCTCAGACCATTTCTTCACATGCAAAGCGCCATTGTCAAAGTGCAGCGCCAAGTCGACGATGTACTCGACCTTGCGCGCCGACAGGCCCGCGGCACGCATATCGTCCACCTTGAGTTTGAGCACATTGGCGGGCGTGATTTTGCGGGGCAACTTAGCAAAGCGGTCCCACACGGTTTGAGCCGCCTTGACCGACACCTGTTGCCCCACGATGCTGCGCGCCAGCGTGACAAATGCGTCACCACGCGATTGCAACGAGGCCTCGCCAAACTGCGGGATGAGGCGCTTCATCACCCGATCTTTTTTCATCAGGTGTTTACAGGCCTCGCCCCAATATTCGGGCGTGGCGATGATGATTTTTTCGGTGGTGGCCATAGTTAGCCACGCTCCCACGTAGTGCCCGTAGGCGAGTCTTTGAGCACAATGCCTTCGGCAGCCAATGCTTGGCGAATGCGGTCGGCCTCAGCAAAGTTCTTGGCCGCTTTGGCCGCAGCGCGTGCAGCAATTTGGGCTTGAATAGCGTCTTCGTCCACACCTGCACCCGCTTGCGCAAAGGCTTTGGGGTCGTCTTGCAACAAGCCCAGCACACCGCCCAAAGCTTTGAGCAAGCCAGCCGTCTGTGCCGACTGCGTGCGGTTGACTTCGCTGGCGAGTTCAAACAACACGGCCACAGCTTCGGGCGTGCCAAAGTCTTCGTCCATCGCAGCTTTGAAGCGTGCGGCATGGGGCTCAGTCCAATCGATCGTCACCTCATCAGGTGTCACTGTACCCAGCGCGGTGTAGAGGCGCTTCAAGGCACCACGCGCATCGTTCAAATGCACATCGCTGTAATTGAGTTGGCTGCGGTAGTGGCTGCGCACCACAAAGAAACGCACAGTTTCCGCATCAAATTCTTTC
>Ga0213922_1000258_pt1 | contig 30283 bp, 29 predicted proteins | sample McNCre2917MG_FD_165060 | JGI IMG/M metagenome (GOLD analysis project Ga0213922, IMG submission 165060) | Freshwater microbial communities from McNutts Creek, Athens, Georgia, United States - 29-17 MG | ecosystem: Environmental > Aquatic > Freshwater > Creek | place: USA: Georgia | collected... | reverse complement strand
GGCCCAATGCCTTGGTAAGCCAGGCGATAGCCGCCATACAGGCCCAGGCCCCAAAGCAAGGTGGTGTACAGGATCAAGGGCGCCAAAGTGATGCGGTAGCAGCGCAGCAAAAAGGCGCACACCGCCTGCACAGCATCTGCCAGGTGATACAGAGCGACCCAGCCCAGCCACACTGTCGCGGCTTGGGCCACGGCGGCATCGGTGGTGAACGCCTGTGCAATCTCGCTGCGCCATGCGTTCAGCAAGCCCGCACCGATCAGGGCTGCCAACACGGCCAATCCGATGCCCATGCCAGCGGCTTGCCGTGCTTTGTGCGCTTGTGATGCGCCCAGCCAATAACCCGTTCGTGCACTGCTGGCGATGCCCAGCGCCAGAGGCACCATATACAACACCGCCGCGAGACTGGCGGCGATTTGGTGACTGGCCGAGGACACTGCGCCCAAGCGTGCGATGAACAAGGCCATCAAGGTGAACGAGGTGACCTCCACCATGATGGACAAGCCAGCTGGCACGCCCAGTTGCAAAAAGCGCCATAGCGTGGGGCCATGCGGGGCCTCCATTTTTCGCCACAGTTGATGGGGTCGGTAGATGTCTTGTGTGCGCAGCAAATACAGACCTGTCAGGCACATGAACAGGTTCACCCCCAGCGTGGCCCAAGCACAGCCCACCACCCCCATGCCATCGATGTGGACATTGCCCAGCTGAACACCAAAAGTCAAAGCGTAGGACAGGGGGATTTTCACCAGCAAGGCGCCCGCTTGGAGTGCGGTCACCAAACGGGGGTAACCCAAACTCTGGTTGAGTGTGCTGTACAAGCGAAACAGCAAAGAGGGCACCAGGGCCAAGGCCAGCACTTGAAGGTAGCTGCGCACTTCTGGCCAGAGCGCTGGTGGCACATCGGTCCAGGCCAACCAAGGTTGTGGAAACCACAAAGCGGCGAAGCCAACCAGGGCTGCACCTGCGCAGATGTAGAGCGCTTGCCGCACCGATGCGCCAATCTCGGCCAGTCGACCTGCACCGCGCAATTGAGCCCATACAGGCAGTGCCGATTGCAGCATGCCGTTGAGTGCCACATAGATGCTGATGTAGATCGATGAAGCCAGGGACAGCACCGCCAGGGCCTGGGGGCTGTAGCGACCAGCGATCAGGGTGTCGGCAACGCCAAAGGCCATGACGGCCAATTGCCCAACGAGAACAGTGCCCGCATGGCGGGCGATGATGCCCAGTTCAGACATCGTTCAGGGCATGGTCGCTGTGGGCTTGAAGATGACGATACCTTCTTGCTTGTTGTGTACGCCATCGGCTTTGCCAGCCTCGGTCCATCCCAATGTTTTGAGTTTGGCAGACATCAAGGGCAAGTTGCTGCGGTCAATGATCAACCAACGACATTCAGGTCGGGGTGTTTGCGCTGCTTGGAGCTGAACCTTTAAGTGGTATTGAAAGGCAGCGCCTTGGGCACGGCTGATGCCTGCATATTGCAAGCATTGCACAGGGCCGGTGACGTCGGAAACCGTTTTGACAATGGCGGTGTAACTGCGTGCAAAGTCGAGCAATGGCATCCACAAACTCATCACCAGCAACCAGCTCAGGGTGGCGCCACTGGCGGGCAGCACCATGCTTTTCCAAAGGGCTGTTCTATGGCGGCCAATGCGCCATTTCACCAATCCGGCCCAAGCCAATGTCGCGACCATGGCTACAGCCATGGCCGAAGGCGAAAATTCCTGCACGAAGCCTGGCACCAATCGGGCCACATTGATGGCTGGCTGGGCGGGTATCCCGGTTTGGATGGACAGCCACACCCCCCAGACAATCAAGGCGCAAAAGCTGAAGAAGAGGAGGGTGAACCAGTCGATCCATGCACTCAAACTTCGGCGCAAGGTCGGCAAGGCGAAGGCAGCCAGCGTGGCGACTGCGGGCAGCGACAAGAGCAATGCGCGGTCGGACAAGCCCGTCAGCCAAGTGGTGCCTATGGTCACCACGGCAAACCACAGTGGCAAGCCCAAGTGGGGATGGCGCCAGCCGTTCAGGAGCTGACCACGCCAGCGCCACAGCGACCACAGCGCCAGTGGCCAGGCAGGCCATGTGAACCACATGAGCAGCCGGCCCATCATGTGCACATCGAGCATTTCGTGCGGAATCACGCGCCAGCGCCACAGATCCAGGGCGCCAGCGGTGGTGATGCACAGCAGGCAAACCAGTGCCAGCAGACCCAAATCTAGCATGCTCAATCGGCGCTGATGGGGGTCTGGTTGGGCAGCAGCGCGAATGCAGGAGCCTCCGATGCCCAGCCCAAGCGCCAAGCTTGGGGCGCCAGACAGGGTCAGGCCCAGCATGCCCGAGGCGATGGCGATGCCACTTGAAAGCTTGTGACGCGGCAGTGTCGCCAAACCAAAGAAGAGCAATGCAGTCATGCACAGTTGACTCAAGGCAGGTGTGGTTTCGTGAGAAAGGCGAGCCAAACCCAAGCAGGCCATCAAGGCGAGCAAGCCACCGTCGGCCAGTGCACAGGCGTAGTCCTTGGGCTGAGCTTCTCCGCCGAAAGCAAAGGCTACCGGTTGCGCGGCCGGGTGGCGCGCCAGTGCGTATACGGCATACCAAGTGGCGACCAGCGTCAGCACCAACATCAGGACGAAGGGCCCGCGGGCAAACACATATTCCCAGCCTGCGGGTGCCAGTTTGATGGCTGCAGCACCCAGCCAATAGGGCAGCAAGGCGAGGCTGTCGTCTTCTTGTCCCAGTAATGTGGGTTTGAGCCAGCTGATCCATTCACCCGTGGCAGGCTTGGCCAGTTGCAGCATGTAGCCAAACGATTCAATGTCGTGTGATTTCCAGGGCGCTCGGCCCCAGAAGCCGGGCAACACATAGGCTGCACACAGCAATATCAAGGCCAGCCGCGGCAATCGGCGTACAGCATGTTGGGCAACGATGGCAGGAGTGGGCTGGTTCACAGGATCAGAAGATAGCAGGTCTATTGCGAAAGAGGTGCCAAGGGCCAGGCCAAGGCAAAAGGGCTGTCCCAATGCAACAAGGGCAGACCGGTTGCCCGGGCTGCCCTTGCGGGGTAGGAGACCAGCAGATTATTTGCCGCTGGAAATCTTGCCGAAACGGTTGCGGAATTTCTCCACGCGACCGCCCATGTTGTCGACCGACTTTTGTGTGCCGGTGTAGAAGGGGTGCGACTCGCTGGTCGTGTCCAACTTGTACAAAGGCAGCTCGCGGCCGTCTTCCATGGTGATCATTTCTTTGGTGTTAGCGCATGAGCGGGTCACGAACTTGAAACCGTTGGACATGTCCTGGAAGCAAATTTCACGGTAGTTGGGGTGAATGCCGTCTTTCATAGGGAAATCCTTTTATTTTCGCTACGGTAGCCACACTTCAGACCATCTGAGTGCACTTTCCGCAAAACCTGTCGATTATAGAGCATCAGCCGCCGCGTCGCATCATGTCGAAGAATTCGGAGTTGTTCTTGGTGGCTTTCATGCTCTTCAAGACCATCTCCATGGCTTCGATTTCGTCCATGTTGTACATGAACTGGCGCAAGATGCGGGTTTTTTGCAGCACTTCGGGCTGCAAAAGCAGCTCTTCGCGACGGGTGCCGCTGCGGTTCAAGTTGATGGCCGGGAACACGCGCTTTTCATACAGGCGGCGCTCCAGGTGGATTTCGCAGTTGCCTGTGCCCTTGAATTCTTCAAAGATCACTTCGTCCATGCGGCTGCCAGTGTCGACCAAAGCGGTAGCGATGATGGTCAGGCTGCCGCCTTCTTCCACATTGCGGGCCGCACCAAAGAACCGCTTGGGGCGTTGCAGGGCGTTCGCGTCCACACCGCCGGACAGCACTTTGCCAGAGGAGGGCACCACGTTGTTGTAGGCGCGGGCCAGACGGGTGATCGAGTCCAGCAGGATCACCACGTCTTTTTTCAATTCCACCAAGCGCTTGGCGCGTTCGATGACCATCTCGGCCACGTGCACATGGCGCGCCGCCGGTTCATCAAAGGTGGAGGAGATCACTTCGCCGCGCACGCTGCGCTGCATTTCGGTCACTTCTTCTGGGCGCTCGTCGACCAGCAAGACCATCAGGTGTACATCGGGGTAGTTGGCGGTGATGGCATGCGCGATCTGCTGCATCATCACGGTCTTGCCCGATTTGGGCTGCGCCACGATCAAGGCGCGTTGACCACGGCCCAGCGGGGCAATGATGTCGATCACGCGGGCTGTGATGTTTTCTTCACCCTTGATGTCACGCTCCAGACGCATCTGCTCTTTGGGGAACAGCGGCGTCAAGTTCTCGAACATGACCTTGTGTTTGTTGTTCTCGGGCAAGTCGTCGTTGACCTTGTCGAGTTTGGTCAGGGCAAAGTAACGTTCGCCGTCTTTGGGGATGCGCACTTCGCCTTCGATCATGTCGCCGGTGTGCAGATTGAAGCGGCGCACCTGGCTGGGGCTGATGTAGATGTCGTCCGTGCTGGCGGTGTAGCTGGAGTCGGGGCTGCGCAAAAAGCCAAAACCGTCGGGCAGAATTTCGAGCACGCCGTCGGCAAACACCTGTTCACCCGCTTTGGCGCGCTTTTTGATGATGGCAAACATCAGCTCCTGTTTGCGCATGCGACCGGTGTTCTCGATTTCGAGCGTGTCGGCTTGCTTCAGGAGTTCGGACACATGAAGTGCCTTGAGTTCATTCAAATGCATGGGATTTGGCCTGTGTATCAACGGTCCATCGTGGATCGTTATCAGTAAACCGGGTGGAGGTGTTCAGAACCGGAGTTCGCCCGGGGTCAGGGGCAGGATGTACCGGTGATCAAGGCGGATTTCCCTGTTGGGGGTGCCTTGTGAGAAATTATGACAGGTTTTTTGCTCGGGCCAGAAAAAGAAAAACCGGGTGCGAATGCCCCGGTTTTGCGGTGTGGCTTGTGGCGCGTGCCGCAGGCCCGTTGGGATCAGGCCAATTGCTGGTCGATGAATGCCGTCAACTGGGATTTGCTCATGGCACCGACCTTGGTGGCGGCCAGTTGACCGTCTTTGAAAATCATCAGCGTGGGGATACCGCGGATGCCGAATTTGGCCGGGATGTCGCGGTTTTCGTCCACGTTCATCTTGGTGACTTGCAGCTTGCCTTCATAGGCGCCAGCCACTTCGTCCAGGATCGGGGCGATCATTTTGCAGGGGCCGCACCATTCGGCCCAGAAGTCCACCACCACCGGTTGGCTCGACTGGAGCACGTCGGCGTCAAAACTGGTGTCGGTGATGTGTTTGATCAAATCGCTGGCCATGGCCTTTTCCTTGTGAACATTGAAGATGCGGCTAAAGTTGCATCTATTTTGACAGAATCCAGACATGCGCATGTGTCACGCGTGTGTTGCCACCCTTTGTTTTGATGTCTTTGATCACCCCCACTTCCCTCGCAGTCCCATCGTCCGATCTTGTTGTGGATGTCGCCATTGTCGGAGGCGGGCCTGCGGGCCTGATGGCCGCCGATGTGTTGTCTCAGGCCGGAGTACATGTGCATCTGTTTGACGCCATGCCTTCGGTGGGGCGCAAGTTTTTGCTGGCGGGGCGTGGTGGCTTGAATCTGACCCATTCTGAAGATGCCGCTTCATTTCGCCAGCGCTATGGCGAAAAGGCTGGCGAAGTCGGGCGCTGGCTAGATGGGATGGATGCGCAAGGGGTCAGGGATTGGGCCCATGTCCTGGGCATTGAGACTTTTGTTGGGACATCCGGACGTGTTTTTCCGACCGAGATGAAAGCGGCACCACTGCTGCGGGCGTGGCTTCACCGGCTGCGTCACCCTGCCTCGGGTGTGCCTGTCCAGTTCCACATGCGCCATCGGTGGGTGGGGTGGCAAGAGGAGCATTTGCTGTTTGAGTCCTCTTCGCCATCAACCACACTGGCCGTGTGCGCCCGTGCCACCGTGTTGGCTTTGGGCGGTGCGAGCTGGCCGCGTCTGGGTTCGGACGGCGCCTGGGTGCCTTTGCTGGGGACTCAAGGCGTTGCCGTCAACCCCTTGAAGCCAGCCAATTGCGGCTTTGATGTCTTGGGCCGGGGCGGTGCCGGTTGGAGCGATCACTTCCGGACCCGGTTTGCAGGGCACCCCATGAAGTCCGTGGCGGTTTCTGTGCCGGTGGTGGGTGACGACAAGGCGCCAGCCCGGTTGTCCCGCAAAGGCGAATTTGTGGTCACCGAGTCTGGCATCGAGGGCAGTTTGGTGTATGCCGCATCCGCTTGGTTGCGAGATGAGCTGCAAGCCCATGGCCGGGCTGAACTGGTGATGGACTTGCTGCCGGACAAGTCCATCGATCAGGTGCTGTCTGCGGTCCAATGGCCTCGTGGCAGTCGCAGTTTGTCCAGCCATCTCAAGAGCCGTTTGGGACTGGATGGGGTCAAGATGGGCCTTTTGTACGAGCTTTGCCCTCCGGAAGTGCTCAACCAAGCCGAGAAATTAGCGGGCCAGATCAAAGGTTTGTCTTTGTCACTCAAGGCGGCCAGGCCTGTGGACGAAGCGATCAGCACGGCAGGAGGGGTGGCATTCGAAGGCTTGACGGCAGGCTTGATGCTCCAAAATCGCCCTCATGTCTATTGCGCAGGGGAGATGTTGGACTGGGAGGCGCCCACCGGCGGTTACCTGCTGACGGCCTGTCTGGCCAGTGGAAAACAGGCTGCGCAGGGTGTTTTGGAAAATATTTTCAAAAAAACTTGAGATCGATGTATTCCTAATGGTCTTGTGCTGCGTTGTGGATGTGTGAGTAACTTCATCCAATGAACGAGGTCGACATGACTCCAGATACATCCAAGGAATACCAGTGTGCCGTTGAAGAGGCTGCCAACGCCTTCATGAAAGTGATGGCCCTGCGTGGTTTCAGTGTTCGGGATTACCCTCAGAATTTTGTGGCGCAAATGGCCCAGCAAACCCGTCTGGCTTTTGAATCCAACCGAACTGGCGCACATGCCCATGCCGACGCCCTGGTCGCCGAGTTGCTGCGTGCAGCGCCCCAGGCCCCTCGCTTGGTGAGCTCCAACAAGGTCAAGGCCTTGCCATTTCCATCTCTGCGTCGCCGCATGGCTTGATCTGAGAAGGCCTCACCTCTCGGTGGGGTGTTTTTAAAAAGGCGCCCATGTGGCGCCTTTTTCTTTTTCCAAAGCAGGGTCAGATGCCTTTGTGATGCCCTGACTTTGTTGATTCGCTCTGTGCCGCAGGTCGAACCGCCAGCACCGTGAACATGGGCGTGTTGTACAGCTTTTTCTGAGCCTGTCGCTTCAGAAACAAAAATGCGCCCTGCAGGGCGCATTTTTTGTGGGTGTAAGTTGACGAGCCTTGACCCCGGCACTGGCTCCACAGTTAGGGCTGCTTGGTTCCCCACCTGACCCGGTTGGCCGCTTCACCATGCGGGAAGGCCCGTCACTGGCAATTGTAGGCGAGCTTGTGGATTTTTCTGGGTCAGGCGGCACTTTTTCCCTGTTTATGCGCAGGACTTGCAGCTTTGATCGCGGCCTTCGTTGGAATGGCTTGGCGGCCCGATAGAATCAGACGCATGTCCTACCTTGTTCTCGCGCGCAAATACCGCCCCCGCAATTTCACCGAAATGGTGGGGCAGGAGCACGTGGTCCAGGCTTTGACCAATGCCTTGGTGCAACAGCGTTTGCACCATGCCTATTTGTTTACAGGTACCCGGGGCGTTGGCAAGACGACGGTGTCCCGGATCCTCGCCAAATCGCTCAACTGCCAGGGGGCAGACGGGCAGGGCGGTATCACCGCCGAGCCGTGCGGCGTTTGTCAGGCTTGTCGTGACATCGATGCCGGTCGCTTTGTCGATTACACCGAGCTGGATGCCGCGTCCAATCGCGGCGTTGACGAGGTGCAAAGCTTGCTGGAGCAGGCGGTTTACAAGCCGGTGCAGGGGCGCTTCAAGGTCTTCATGATCGACGAAGTGCACATGCTCACCAACACCGCTTTCAACGCCATGTTGAAGACGCTGGAAGAGCCGCCGGAGTATCTGAAGTTTGTGTTGGCCACGACCGATCCGCAAAAGGTGCCCGTGACGGTGCTCTCGCGCTGCCTGCAGTTCAACTTGCGCCCCATGGCCCCCGAGACTGTGTTTGAACACCTGACCCAGGTGCTGGCCACAGAACAATTGAGTGCCGAGCCTCAGGCGCTTCGCTTGTTGTCCCGCGCTGCGCGTGGCTCCATGCGCGATGCCTTGAGCTTGACCGACCAGGCCATTGCTTTTGGCAACGGGCAGCTGCAAGAAGCGGGTGTGCGTCAAATGCTGGGCAGTGTAGACCGGACCCATGTGCTGCAACTGATTCGTGCTTTGGCCGAAGGCGATGGTGCCACCGTGGTGGGGCAGGTTGATGCTTTGCGCCTGCAAGGGGTGTCCGCTGCGGCCACGTTGGAAGACATGGCCATGCTGCTGCAGCGTATGGCGGTGATGCAGATGGTGCCTGGCATGGCTGAAGACGGCGATGACCCCGATACCCAGGGTTTGGCCGATTTGGCCCAGGCCATGCCTGCAGAAGAAACCCAACTGCTTTACAGCCTGTGCCTGCATGGGCGCACAGAGTTGGGTTTGGCGCCTGACGAATACGCGGCCTTGACGATGGTCTTGTTGCGCTTGCTGGCGTTCAAACCCCCAGCAGGAACGGCTGAAAAAAAAAGTCCGCGAATCAGCCCTCGGCCAGTAACTGAAGTCGCTGCGGCAACATCTTCGCCACCTTCTCCGCTCCCCGCTGTGCCGGCTGCGCCCAGGGCTGAACCAGCCCCGCAGCCCCCTGAAGTGCCCAAGCCAGCAGCACGACCAGCGCCAGCGTCCAGTGCGCCCCCTTCAGCAGCGCCGGTGTCAGAGCCTCCTCCTTGGGAAGACCTGCCCGACACCACCGACTATGCCAGCGACGATGCCGCAGAGGCGTTTGTGGCGTCTTTGCCGCCGTCTGTTCCTGCCGGAGCGGGTCTGCGCGCTTTGCCAGTGCGTGAGGCCTCTGATTCTGCGCGTGTGGATGTGCCCAAAGCCGCGCCCTCGACACCCTTGCAGACCACGCCAGAAGGCGATGTCTGGTTTGGCGTGGTGCAGGGCTTGCTGGCGCAAGAGGCCATCACTGCACTGGTGCGTGAATTGGCGTTGCAGTCGCAATTGGTGGCGCGTGATGCCGATCAATGGATGCTGCGCATTGAACGCGAATCCCTCAACCATCCGGCCAGTCGAGAACGCTTGCAAACGGCCTTGGCGACAGCAGGTCACGGTCAGGTGCGCCTGCAGATCGAGTTGGGACCGGTGGCGGACTGCCCCGCGAAACGTCTGGCCGTTGCGGCAGCCGCCAAAATGGTGGCCGCTCAGGAATTGATTGAAAACGATCCGCTGGTACAGACCATGGTGCGGGACTTCGGTGCGCGCATCGTGCCCGGCAGCTTGCAGGTGATCTGAACTTTTCCCCTCAAACAACTGAAATCAAAGGAAATTCCATGTTCAACAAAGGACAACTCGCGGGCTTGATGAAACAAGCCCAGGCCATGCAAGACAACTTGAAAAAGGCCCAGGACGAATTGGCCAACGTCGAAGTCGAAGGCCAATCGGGTTCCGGCATGGTCAAGGTCCTCATGACTTGCAAACACAATGTGCGCCGCGTGACCATCGACCCGAGCCTGCTGGCCGATGACAAGGACATGTTGGAAGACCTGGTGGCTGCAGCGTTCAACGATGCCGTGCGCCACGCAGAAGAAGTGTCCCAGCAAAAAATGGGCAAGCTCACGGCAGGTTTGCCACCCGGCATGAAATTGCCCTTCTGATTTTCAGCGTACCTTCACGCAGCCATGGCCGATACCCACGCTCTTGCCACTTTGGTGCAAGCCCTTAAGGGCTTGCCAGGGGTGGGCATCAAGTCGGCTCAGCGCATGGCTTTTCAACTTCTGCAAAACGACAGGGCCACGGCCCGCCAATTGGCAGCGGCTTTGCAAAATGCAGTGGACCATGTGCGCCATTGCGAGTGCTGTCACACTTTCACGGAAGCCGAGCTTTGTGACACTTGCCAGGATGTGACGCGTGACCGCAGTCAGCTGTGCGTGATCGAAACCCCGGCAGACCAATCGGCCATCGAGCGCACGGACACGTACCGTGGTTTGTACTTCGTGTTGATGGGCAAGCTCAGCCCGCTCGATGGGATTGGGCCGCACGACATTGGTTTGGCAAAACTCAAAAAGCGTGTCAGTGACGGCTTGGTGCGTGAAGTGATTTTGGCCACCAACTTCACCGCTGAAGGTGAAGCGACGGCACATGTCATCTCCGAGATGATTCGCCAGCAAGGTCTGAAGGTGACACGGCTGGCGCGAGGCGTGCCTGCAGGCAGTGAACTCGAATACGTGGATTTGGGGACCATCGCGCACGCTTTGGTGGACCGGCGCTGAAATTTTTTTGGATCTCACTCTCGGAGGTGGCGCGCAGTGCAGAGCCATTTTGAGTACTTGCAATCCATTACGTGAAAACCCGCTCGGGATTGATCCCGATGCATGGATGAGGCCGCGCACTTAAGCTTGAAGCATCGAATTTCCGATGACTCAAGGAGGTGCAATGTTGTCGCAGTTGATCTGTCCACGACGCGCATTCTTGCTGGCATCCTGGGGTTCTCTGGCCAGTGTTGTGTTGTCTGCGGCAGAGGCACCGCGGCCTTCGCTTCGGGTCAGCATTGCATTGGCGGCGCGCCAAAGTTTGTACCACTTGCCTTTGACGCTGGCCGATCAGCTGGGGTATTTCAGGCAGGCAGGTTTGGTGGTGGATTGGGTCTCACAAGAAGGGGGCTCCAAGGCCTTGGCCAGTGTCCTCAGTGGGCAAGCCGATGTGGTGGCAGGTGCTTTCGAGCATTTGTTTGGACTGCAGCAAAAGGGTTTGGCCTACCAGGGTTTTGTTCAGATGGGGCGTGCGCCCCAGGTGGCATTGGGTGTGTCCATGCGCAAAGGCGCCGCCATGCGTTCTGTGATGGAGCTCAGAGGGGCGCGAATCGGTGTGTCTGCCATGGACTCATCGACCCACTGGATGGCCTGCCAATGGTTGTTGCAGCATGGGCTCTTGCCTGAGGACGTGAGTTTTGTTGAAGTGGGCGCATCGCCCAATGTGGTGGACGCCTTGCGCAATGGCACGATCGACGCGCTGTCCAATCCCGATCCTGTGATGCACGCGCTGGAACAGAAAAACGAAGTCCGCATTCTGGGGGATGCGCGGTCGATGGCCGCGACGCGCAAGGCGATGGCAGGGGATGTACCCGGTGCGTGTTTGTTCGCGCGAGCAGAATTCTTGCACCGCCAGCCAGAGGTGGCTCAGGCACTGAGTGATGGGGTTGTTCATGCGCTCAAATGGCTGCAAACGGCAGGACCCACCGATATTTTGAAAAATGTACCCCCCGCCCACTGGCTGGGTGACCGTGCCATTTACCTGGGGGCTTTCGAGAAGCTGCGGGAGTCGTATGCCATGGATGGCTTGTTCGACGCGCAACCCGTGCTCAATGCCTGGCAGGCCCATGCCCGCTTGATGGGCTACGGCCCCATGAGTCGGCAGGCTTTGGAGCGTCTTTACACCAACAGCTTTGCTGGCAAATCGAAAAGCCGATTTGCCGCCTGAGTCTGGGGTCAGCGTTTGGCGTGTTTGGGCGTGGGGTGATGTGCAACCGTTGCCGAGCCATTCCTTTTGTGCGGCGCAGGTCGGGGGCTCAGGCGTGGTGATTGAGAGGTGGGCACCAGCACGGCCAGACTTTGACCAGAACTCAGATTGGCATTGGCTTTGAGTTTGTTCCAAGTGGCCATGTTGGCTGCGCTCACACCGTGACGGGCCGCCAGGCTGGCCAAAGTGTCACCCTTGCGGGCACTGACCATGATGCGGCGCAAGACAATTTCGGGTGCCAAAGCCAGTTGCGCGTTGTCCGCCATCTGTTCGGTGACATCGTTGTCAAGCTGTCCCTTGCGGTGAACCAGCAGGGTGGAACCGGCTTTGACCATCATGTTGGCCGGGATGCCGTTGGCTGAGCGAAGCTGGTCAACAGGCATGTTCACCAAGTTTGCGGCTTCATCGGCTTTCATGGTGCGGGGCGCTTGCCATGCTGTCCAGCTGGCCAGTCGCTGGCTGGCATGGTTTTGCAAATTGATCTCAAAGCTGGTGGCGTTGTCCCAGGGCAGCAAGATCTGGGGTGTGCCAGCCGCCAGAATCACCGGTCGGTTCATGGAGGGGTTGAGTGCCTTGAAATCTTCCACACTGATGCCCGCCAGACGTGCCGCCACGGCCACATCGATGTCGCGCTCGATTTGCACGCTCTTGAAGAAGGGGTGGTTCTGAATCAGTGGCAGCTGTGTGTTGAACGCTTCGGGTTGCGCCACGATGTTTTTGACGGCTTGCAGTTTGGGCACGTAATAACGTGTCTCGTTGGGCATGTTCAGCTCGCTGTAGGTCAAAGGCTTGCCCTGGGCCTTGTTGCGTGCCAAGGCCCTGCCAACGCTGCCTTCGCCCCAGTTGTAGGCAGCCAGGGCCAGGTGCCAGTCGCCAAACATGCCGTAGAGTTTTTGCAGGTAATCCAGCGCGGCCCTGGTGGACTCGAGCACGTCGCGGCGTTCGTCGCGAAACAGGTTTTGCTTCAAATCGAAATACTTGCCCGTGGCGGGCATGAATTGCCACATGCCGGCGGCCTTGGCCGAGGAGACCGCATGGGGGTTGAAGGCCGATTCAATGAACGGCAGCAAGGCCAGCTCGGTGGGCATGTTGCGCCGCTCCAACTCTTCAACAATGTGAAAGAGGTAGGGCCGAGAGCGCTCGGTCATGCGCAAGATGTAGTCGGGTCGGCTGGCATACCACTGTTCGCGGTTGCGCACATAGTCGTCATCCAGATCCGGCATGGCAAAGCCACGGCGAATGCGCTCCCAGATGTCTGTTGGGGGTGTCAGTCCCAGATTGGCGCGCGGCTTGAGGGAGACCGTCCTGTCGTTGTTGTCGATCTGCACGGCCTTCGTGGGCGAGGACTTGACAGAGGGGGTAGCCGTTGGTGTGGGGGCGGGCGAAGAGTTGGGCACAGAGGTGGCACAACCCGTAAGCAACAGGCTCAATCCGGCCACCACAGCCAAAACGGCAGGGCGGCATGAAGGCCATAACTGATCAAGCTTGTTCATTTGAATTCGTTTTTCCAGGCACGCAAGGCGGCAAAGGTCGTGACGTCGTCCACAGCCAAAGCTTCGCGTTGCCGAACTGCTGCAGCCACAGCGTGACTGCGGCTTCGCAAAAAGGGGTTGATCGCCAGCTCGGTCGACAAGCGGACGGGCAAGGTGGGCTGGCCTTGTTGGCGCAGCTGTGTGCACACGCTGAAGTGGGCGTTCAGCGCTGCATTATCAGGGTCAACCGCCAAGGCAAACTTCAGATTGGACAAGGTGTATTCGTGTGCCGGGCAGACCCGCGTTTCATCAGGCAAAGCCGCCAGACGGTCCAGCGAGTCGAGCATTTGCGCAGGCGTGCCTTCGAACAAGCGGCCGCAGCCCCCTGAAAACAGGGTGTCGCCGCAAAAGAGCACGGGTGCTTGATCTGGTGGGGCAGCCCAAAAGGCGATATGACCCGCCGTGTGTCCTGGCACATCGAGCACTTGCAGGCGCAGACCGTGCCAGAGGATGTCATCACCTTGTTGAACGCCATGGACCTCAATGGGCATGTTTTCCATGGCCGGTGCATACACTTTGGCACGCGTGCGCGCTGTCAGCTCGGCCAGTCCTGCGGTGTGATCGGCATGGTGGTGCGTGACTAGAATGGTGTCCAGTTGAACTTGTGGGTTCTGTGCAAGCCAAGCCAACACCAAGGCGCAGTCGCCCGGGTCAACCACCAGGGCATGGCGGTCATCGTGCAACAACCAAATGTAGTTGTCTGTGAATGCGGGCAAAGGGATGAGGTTCATGGAGTCCCCGATTATAGAAAGTAAGTATTCAGCATCGTCCTGGCTGGGCCATTTGGGTTCGCCTGTCGCACAACGGGTCTTGGCTTGGGAGCAAGCCCAAGCCGATGCGCTGTTGGCTGATGTGTTTGGTTACCACGCCTTGCAAATGGGATGGCCCGCACTGCACAGTTTGCACAGCAACCGCATGCCGCACCGCTGGATGGTGGGCACCGAATTTGAACCCCCTTGCGCAGCCGATGTGTGTGCGTCAGGGACCCCGCCGGGGTTTGACGTGTGTTTTGACAGCCGCGCCTGGCCCTGGGGCGCCGACAGTCTGGACCTGGTGGTCTTGCCACATACACTGGAGCGCTCGGCTGACCCGCATGCCTGTTTGCGCGAAGTCGAGCGGGTCTTGATTCCTGAAGGCCAGGTTTTGATCACGGGCTTGAATCCCATGAGCTTTTGGGGCTGGCAATACAAGCGGGCCCATGGCAAAACGCCAGATGCCACGGGTTTTGAGTCGGGTTTGATCGGGTACAGGCGCCTCAGGGATTGGTTGCGCTTGCTGGGCTTTGAAGTGCAGGTCAGCCGATTTGCAGGCTGGACGCCCGCCTTGGCCAGTGAGCGCTGGATGCGCAAGCTCGATGCACTGGACGCTTTGGGGCAGCGCTGGTGGCCGATTTTGGGGGGCGTCTATCTGATTTTGGCCACCAAGCGTGTGCCCGGCGGCCGCCTGCTCGATGGTCGTCGCTGGCGCGCGGTACGATCGCCCGCTGCAGCCGCGGTGCCCTTGGCCCGCTCGGATTCCCACATTGGCCGCCAGACGGCCCCGAAAGATCTTTCTTGAATCACGTCCTTATCCATACCGATGGTGCCTGCAAAGGCAACCCTGGCCCCGGTGGCTGGGGCGTGCGCCTGCAATCGGGCCAGCATGTGCATGAGCTTTTTGGTGGCGAATTGGGCACCACCAACAACCGCATGGAGTTGACCGCCGTGATCGAAGGGCTCAAGGCCCTCAAGCGTCCTTGCAAAGTCACGCTGTACCTGGACAGCGAATACGTGCGCAAAGGCATCACCGAATGGATCCATGGTTGGAAAGCCAAAGGTTGGCGCACGGCGGCCAAACAACCCGTCAAAAACGTGGAGCTTTGGCAGGCGCTGGACCATGTGGTGTCGACTGCGGGACACCAGATCGAATGGCGCTGGGTCAAGGGCCACGCGGGTGATCCGGGCAATGAGCGAGCCGATGCTTTGGCCAACAAGGGTGTGGAGCAAGTATTAGGCGGTGATCGCCATGCCCTGTTGCCTTGAAATGATCACGTACATCAAGTGCTGGATTGGTGAAAACCCAATTTGGCAATATTACTAATACTGTTAGAGTTTTGACCGCTCACCGTGGTAGTTTTTCTTGATAGTTTAGAAATTTCAGCTTCATCTGAACTTTACAAAAACAACAATTTCTTCACCTACACTGAGCGATCGATGGTGCATTTCTCAAAATGACAATGGGTATTGATGGACATGAACGTTAATTTTCCTGCTTTGGCTCTGAATAAATCTGCCTGCGTGATTTGCATGTGCTTGGCCATATTAGCTGCTTGCTCTAAGGAGACGGTCGTTTCATCTCCTGCTGCGGGCGCCTCGGCACCCACCTCGGCGGCCTCGACACCTGCTTCTGCCCCTGCGCAGGCCAGTGGCCCGGTTTCCGTGGTCACGGTCAAGGTCGCCAAGCGGGATGTCCCTATTTCAGTCAAGGCCGTGGGTTCAGTGCTCTCCTTGGCCAACGTGGATATTCGACCTCAGCTGACCAGCACGATCATGAAAGTGCACTTTAAGGAAGGCCAGTTCGTCAAGCAAGGTGATGCACTCTTCACACTCGATACTCGAACAGACGAAGCCAACTTGCTCAAGGCCAAGGCCCAGTTGGCGAAAGACCAGGCGGCACTGAATGATGCCAAGCGTCAGCTCCAACGCAGTCAGGACTTGGTGGCCAAAAATTTCGTCTCTGCTGCCGCGCTGGACACAGCGCAGTTACAAGTCGAATCTCAGATGGCCAATGTGGCTGCGGATGCAGCTGCGGTCCAGGCAGCACAGGTGGCGGTGTCTTATGGCCGAATCACTGCGCCATTTTCAGGACGGTTGGGGGCGATCAATGCTCAGATTGGCAGTGTTGTCCAAGCAAATATCACTTTGCTGGTTAACCTCGTCAAAGTCAATCCAATTGCTGTCTCGTTTTCGGTTCCTCAATCTGAGTGGAGCAACTTGATGGCAGCTCAGAAGAGTGGCGAAAAAATCAAAATCCGCGCCGCCTTGCCAGATCAAAAAGAGTCGATGCTCGGACGCCTCGAATTCATAGATAACAACATCGATGCCAACTCGGGTACCCTCAAGCTGAAGGCGGTGTTTGACAATCCGGACAGCAAACTTTGGGTCGGCCAGTTTGCCAATATTTCGATGGACGTGGGCGCTTTGCCTGGCGCTATCGTCGTACCCCAGTCGGCGATCATCCAGACCGTTCGCGGCTCAATCGTGTATGCCGTTGAGGATGCAAAGGCAGCGCTCAAGCCCGTCAAGATCCTCTATTCTGCGGGGGCTGAAGCGGTGGTGTCTGGTTTGGACGACAACATGGTGGTGGTCACAGATGGCAAACAGAACCTGCGCCCTGGGGCCTCTGTCGTGGAGCGTCAGCCACAGACCGCTGCAAAATCTGATACTTCTGCGCCTGCTAAAGCAGATGCCGCCAAATAATCCGCTCACGCTTGTGAGCCAACCCCATATTTCCACGCCGGAAACAAGGCAGGCTTGAAATGAACTTTTCCGAGCTCTTCATTCGCCGTCCTGTGATGACGGTTTTGCTGAACACCGCCATCGTGCTGGCGGGTGTCATTGGCTACAAAAATATTCCGGTATCGGCGTTGCCCAGCTATGACACGCCTGTGATCAGTGTGACAGCTACCTTGCCGGGCGCCAGCCCTGAGACCATGGCCAGTTCCGTGGCGCTGCCTTTGGAAAAACAATTTCAGACGATCCCAGGTCTGAAGGTGATGAGTTCGACCAGCACCTTGGGTTCAACAGCCGTCACGCTGGAGTTCATTGAAAGCCGCAGCATTGACTCGGCCTCTCTGGATGTGCAGGCCGCTTTGCTGCGCGCGCAGCGCACGCTGCCGATCGATATGACGATCCCGCCGTCTTACCGCAAGGTCAATCCTGCGGATGCACCGGTGCTGTTCATTGCTTTGCGTTCGCCGTCATTGAGCCAGGCTGAACTGCAGGATTACGCCGAGCATTTGATTTCGCCCACGATGTCCACCATCGATGGTGTGGCGCAAGTCAACATCTTTGGTGCCAAACGTTTTGCCGTGCGCGTGCGCGTCAAACCAGAGGCCTTGGTGGCGCGCAACATCGGCTTGGATGAGCTCAGCGCAGCCCTCAAATTGGCCAACGTGAACACACCTGCGGGGACATTCGACGGTGAAAAACAGACGCTGGTGATCCAGGCCAACCGCCAGATGGGCTCGGCCAGCGAGTTTGCCGAGTTGATTGTGAGCAACAAAGGTGGGAACCCCGTTCGCTTGAAGGATGTGGCGGCTGTGGAAGACAGTGTGGAGGTGCTCAAGACCTGGGCCACGCTCAACGGCGAAAACAGCATCACCCTGGCCATCCTGCGCCAGCCGGGTGCGAACACGGTGCGTGTGGTGGATGCGGTCAAGCAAACCTTGCCCGCACTGCAGGCCCAGTTGCCCCAGTCGGTCACCATGACGCCAGTGAATGACCGCTCGGTGTCGATCCGCCATGCGCTTGAGGACGTGACCTTGACCCTGTTGGGCACCATCATCTTGGTGGTGCTGGTGATCTTTCTGTTCCTGCGTCGCTTTGTGGCCACGGTCATCCCCGCTCTTTCTTTGCCCGTGTCGCTGGTGGGGGCTGTGGCGCTGTTGTGGGGGCTGAATTACAGCTTGGACAACATCTCTTTGCTGGGCCTGACGCTGGCAGTGGGTCTGGTGGTGGATGATGCCATCGTGGTGCTTGAAAACATCATTCGTCACATTGAAGAAGGCGTTGAGCCTTTCAAGGCGGCCGTGATCGGCGCGCGCGAAATGGGTTTCACCATCATCTCGATTTCGACCTCGCTGGTGGCTGTGTTCATCCCCATCTTTTTCATGCCCGGCGTGATCGGCTTGCTGTTCCACGAATTCGCTGTGGTGGTGGGGCTGTCGATCGGTGTGTCGGCATTCGTGTCGCTCACATTGGTCCCTATGCTGGCCAGCCGTTACTTGACCGATGACGACCACAAGAAAAAACCGGGCCTGGTCGTTCGCTACTTTGAAAAAGCTTTCAATGCCACATTGGCGGCCTATTCCCGGACATTGGACTTGGCGCTTGGCCATTCCAAATTGGTCTTGATGGTGGCTGCCGCCACCTTTGCTGCAACCGTGTGGATGGTCATGGTCATCCCCAAAGGCTTTTTTCCGGAAGAGGACATTGGCCAGATTCAGGTGACCACCGAGGCGGCAGAAGATGTGTCTTTTGAGGCCATGGTGAAGTTGCAAGAGCGGGTGGTTGCGTTGATTCGCAAAGACCCCAATGTCGATGCTGTGAGTTCGTTCAACGGTGGTACGGGTTCCCTCAACACCGGGCGCATGTTCATCGTGCTCAAGCCCCAATCTGAGCGCAAGCCCATGAAGGCTGTGGTGGAGGATTTGCGCAAGAAATTGCGCGTGGTCCCTGGTATCAATGTGTTCATGCGTCCGGTGCAGAACTTGCAACTGGGTGGTCGCCAGAGCAAGGCGCGCTACCAGTACATCCTCCAAAGCGTGCAGGCGGATCAGCTGAATGTCTGGGCCAACAAGCTGCAGGAGAAAATGCGGGCTGAACCGATCTTCCGTGATGTCACAAGCGACGCGCAACTGCGTGGCTTGCAGGCTCAGATCAAAATCAACCGAGACCGCGCCAACACATTAGGGGTGTCGGTGGATGCGATCCGTACGGCCTTGTTCAGTGCTTTTGGTGAGCGCCAAGTCTCTACCATGTACCTTGCCACAGACAGCTACCAGGTGATCATGGAAGTGGCGCCTGAGGCCAAACAGGACGAATCGGCTTTGTCTGGAATTTACGTGCGCTCTGGCAATGGTGCTTTGGTGCCGTTGTCGAGTTTTGCCACCGTGGAGCGCACTGTGGGTCCTACGGCAATCAACCATGTGGGCCAACTGCAGGCGGTGACTGTGTCGTTCAATCTGGCGCCCGGTGCGGCTTTGGGCGATGCCACCGCCAAGATCGAGCAGGCCAGCGAGGCGATCCAGTTGCCCAAGTCCATCATCACTACTTATGGCGGTGATGCAGCGGTGTTCAAAGATTCGCAAGGTAGCCAATCCATTCTGATCATCTCGGCCTTGCTGGTGATCTACATCTTGCTGGGTGTGCTGTACGAAAGTTACATCCACCCGATCACCATTTTTGCGGGTCTGCCGTCTGCGGCAGTGGGGGCCTTGGGTACCTTGATGCTGTTCGGGCAGGATTTGACGCTGATCGCGACCATCGGTGTGTTGCTGCTCATCGGTATCGTGAAGAAAAACGCGATCATGATGATTGACTTTGCACTCGAAGCGCAGCGCCACCACGGCATGACGCCCAAGCAAGCAATTCGCGAGGCCTGCGTTTTGCGTTTCCGTCCAATCATGATGACCACCATCGCCGCCATGATGGGCGCTTTGCCGATTGCGTTGGGCCTCGGGGCTGGCGCTGAATTGCGTCAGCCATTGGGCCTGGCGGTTGTAGGTGGTCTGATCTTCTCGCAGGCGGTGACCTTGTACATCACACCTGTGATTTATTTGGCACTGGAGCGCTACAGCGGCAAGGGGCCGATTGTGGGCGATGATCCACAGGGCATTGCTGTGTGATCTGAAACAAAAGGGGCCAATTCATTCAATTGGCCCCTTTTTTTGAATGTCAGGCGATAGGGACTCGTCATGATAAGTGCCCATCAAACATCATCACATCCACCTCATCGCCTGCCGCCACATCGCCCTGTTCATGGCCCAGCACGATCAGGCCATTGGCTTGCACCATGGAGCTGAGCACACCGGAGCCCTGGTTGCCAGTCAGGCTGACCACCAGTTGGCCTTGGGCATCGGTGGAGACGGTGCCGCGCTGGTATTCGGTGCGGCCCGGTTTTTTGCGCAAGGCTTGCAGGCTGTGCGCCTTGAGCAGTGGCAGTGCCGGGGCTTTCCAGCCCATGAGGCGCTGCAGGGCCGGGCGCACAAATGCGGCAAACGTGACCATCACCGCCACAGGGTTGCCCGGCAGGCCAAACAGCACGGCAGCGTGATCGGTTTCGCGGATGCGGCCCACCGCCATGGGGCGCCCTGGCCGCATGGCGATGCGCCAGAAAGCCACATCGCCCAATTTTCTCATCATGGCCTTGGTGTGGTCGGCTTCGCCCACGCTCACGCCACCACTGGTGATGACCGCATCGGCTTGCTCTGCGGCCTGGCGAAAGGCTTGCTCCAGCGCAGCAGCTTCGTCGCGCACCACGCCCATGTCGATCAGCTCGCAGCCGAGTTCTTGCACCATGCCGGCCACGGTGTAGCGGTTGCTGTCGTACACAGCACCTTCGCGGGGGGCTTCGCCCAGGCTCAGGATTTCGTCGCCGGTAGAAAAGTAGGCCACTTTGGGGCGGCGCCACACCTGCACGCTGGCCAGGCCCAGACTGGCCAGAAGGCCGCAAGCGGCAGGGCTGAGCCGAGTGCCAGCGGACAGCGCCACTTGCCCGGCCATCAGGTCTTCACCCAGCAAGCGGCGGTTGTCACCCGCTTGCAGCAGGTGAGGGGGGATGCTCACTTGCTCAGGTGTGGCTTGGACGAGTTCCTGGGGCACCACGGTGTCCAGCCCTTGCGGCATGACCGCTCCGGTCATGATGCGCACGCATTCGCCGGTTTGCACCAGGCCTTGCCATGCCGCACCGGCCAGTGCCGTCCCCACCACTTTGAATGTGCGGGCCTGCTGGCTTGGGAGTTCGCTGCCGCGCAAGGCGTAGCCGTCCATGGCCGAGTTGTCGTGTGGCGGCACGCTGATGGGTGAGACCACGTCCTGCGCCAGGATGCGGCCCAGAGCCTGCATCAGCGGCACGGATTCCTGTTCGCGCACAGGGGTGACCAATTCGGCCAGAAAAGCGTTCACATGGCCTGCAGGCAAGGCTTGCGGGTCGTAGCCTTGCAGGCCTTGTGCGATCTCGTCAAGTGAAGGAAGGTGGGTCATGACCGAGGGGCGATGCTGCAGTGGCACCGCGGTTTAAATGGATTCCAGTTGCAGCAATTCCTGCAAGGTGTTCGCGTTGGCGAAAGCATGAGGGTCATCGCCGTGCTTGTCGAAGGCAACCAGCGCGCAGCGGTGCTGCGCTGTCCAGGCGTCGATCTTGCGACCGCCGCTTTGGGTGAATTTCACCAGGCTTTCGAGCAAGGACACCTTGAGCAGGCAAAACACCGGTTGCGCTCGCACCTGGCCATCGCTTTCGGGCGCGGCGGCCATGGCCAGATCGGCATCTTGTTCGTTCAGGGCTTGCACCAGCCGTTCGAGCAAATCCAGCGGAAACAAAGGCGAGTCGCAAGGCACGGTGAGCAGCAGGGGCGTCTCGCAACGCTCCAGCCCTGTGAGAAAGCCTGCCAGCGGTCCGGCATAACCATCGATGCTGTCGGGCCAAACGGGCACGCCCAGCGATTCGTATGCCGACAGATTGCGGTTGGCGTTGATGAGGATCTCTTGCAAGGGTGTGCTTTGCAGTTGCAGACGCATCAGGGTTTGCAAGGCCAAAGGCAAGCCCCGGAAATTTTGCAAGCCCTTGTCAACGCCGCCCATGCGTGAGCCGCGGCCACCGGCCAGGATGAGGCCGGTGATGGCCGGGAGATGGACAGTCATGGGCATCAGCCTCCGATGTAACTCATTTCAACCCGGCGGCCTGGGCCACTGGGGACGTCGGGCCCGCGCAAGCTGCGCAAAACCGAATATTGGTCAGAGCGGCCTTGCCAGATGGCGTCGATGGTGGCGGCCATCGCCTCATCGGTGCTGGACCGGTCGCGCAACAGCTGACGCAGGTCATAGCCCTGACTGGCGAACAGGCACAGGTACAAGCGGCCCTCGGTGGACAGCCGGGCGCGGTTGCAGTCGCCGCAAAATGCCTGGGTCACGCTGCTGATCACGCCCACTTCGCCAAGTTGGGGGTCGTGCAGACCTTGTGCATTGGTGTAACCCCAGCGCTCGGCGGTTTCGCCGGGCACCGAGTGCCCCAGTTGCACCAAAGGCATCTCGCTCTGGATGCGCTGCACGACCTCTGCGCTGGGCAGGACCTCGTCCATGCACCAGCCGTTGGTGGCGCCCACATCCATGTATTCGATGAAACGCAGCACCACGCCTGTGCCCTTGAAATGCCGCGCCATGGGCAGAATTTCGTGGTCGTTGGTGCCGCGTTTGACGACCATGTTCACCTTGATGGGCCCCAAGCCTGCCGCCTTGGCCGCTTCGATGCCTTGCAGAACCTCTTCGACGGGAAAGTCGACATCGTTCATTTGGCGAAACACCGCATCGTCCAGTCCGTCCAGGCTCACGGTCACGCGTTGCAGGCCCGCTTCCTTGAGGCTTTGGGCTTTGCGTGCCAGCAAGGACCCGTTGGTGGTCAGTGTCAGGTCCAGCGGCTGTCCATCGGGCGTTCGCAAGGCCGCCAGTTGGCTGATCAGGATTTCGATGTTCTTGCGCAGCAGCGGCTCGCCGCCGGTCAAACGGATTTTGCGCACGCCCCGGCCCACAAACACTGTCGCCAGCCGGGTGATTTCCTCAAAGCTGAGCAAATGGCTTTGCGGCAAATAGGCGTAATCCTTGTCGAACACTTCCTTGGGCATGCAGTAACTGCAGCGGAAATTGCACCGGTCCGTGACGCTGATGCGCAAGTCCGTCAAGGGTCTGCGCAAGGCATCGACAGGGGCTGTGCTCAGGGCGCGACCTGCCACAGGGGGCAAAGGCAGGCTGGGGTGGCGCTGGTCAACCAGCGGTATGACGCGTTCAGACATGCATCCGATTGTGCCCGAGTGTTCAGGCCCTCAGCGGCTTGTGGACAAGCGCCAATCCGCGTTGTGGGGCTGTTAACCGTGTTGAATGGCCACGGTTTTGAGGGTGGTGAAACCCAGCAAGGCTTCAAAGCCCTTTTCGCGCCCATAGCCCGAAGACTTGACACCGCCAAAGGGCAGTTCCACACCGCCGCCAGCGCCGTAGTTGTTGATGAAGACTTGGCCGCTGCGTACACGCTTGGCCATGCGGAACTGGCGTCCGCCATCGCGTGTCCAGATGCCTGCGACCAGCCCAAATTCGGTGGCGTTGGCCAGTTCCACGGCGTGGTCCTCGTCGGTGAAGGACATGGCCGACAGCACCGGGCCAAAGACCTCCTCTTGCGCCAAGCGGTGCATCACCGGCACATCACGCAGCAAGGTGGGGGCTTGGTAAAAGCCGCCAGCGGGCACGCCTGCAGCGATGTGGCCTTGCGCCACGGTGGCGATGCCATCGGCTTTGGCTTGGTCCAGAAAGCCGGTGACGCGCTCCAATTGGCTGGCACGAATCAGCGGCCCCAGGTTCAGGTTCATGGCGGCCGAGCCCACTTGCAGGCGGCTGAAGGCTTCGCCCAAGCGTTTCAAAAGGGGCTCGTAAATGCCTTGCTGGATCAGCACGCGCGAGCCTGCGCTGCAGGTCTGGCCCGAGTTTTGCACGATGGCGTTGACCACCACCGGGATGGCGGCATCCAGATCGGCGTCTTCAAAAATGATTTGTGGGCTTTTGCCGCCCAACTCCAGTGTGACTGGGCAATGGCGTTCGGCAGCGACTTGTTGAATCAAGGTGCCCACACGGGGGCTGCCGGTGAAACTGATGTGGTCAATGCCCGGGTGACGCGCCAGCGCATCGCCCACCTCGTGGCCATAGCCTGTGACGATGTTGATGGCGCCTTCCGGAAAACCGACTTCAGCGGCCAGCTGCGCCACGCGGATGAGTGAGAGGCAGGCGTCTTCGGCAGGCTTGACCACGCAGGCGTTGCCCGCAGCCAAAGCCCCGCCGACGCTGCGGCCAAAGATTTGCATGGGGTAATTCCAGGGAATCACATGGCCTGTGACGCCGTGGGGTTCGCGCCAGGTCAGCACGCTGTAGCCATTCTGGTAGGGCAGAGTCTCACCATGCAATTTGTCGCATGACCCTGCGTAAAACTCGAAATACCGGGCCAGCGCCACCGCGTCGGCGGCGGCCTGTTGGGTCGGTTTGCCGCAGTCGCGTTGTTCCAAGGCGGTCAATTCGGCCGCGTGCTCGGCCACCTTGCGCGACAGGGCCATCAAGAGGCGCCCACGCTCAACCGCTGTCAAACGCCCCCAAGGGCCGGTGAATGCAGCGCGGGCAGCCGCCACGGCTTGGTCAATGTCAGCCGCCTGGCTGCGCTGGATGTGGTCAAACACCTGACCATTGGAGGGGTCGATGACATCCAGGGTTTGCCACGCCAAGGAGGGCACGGATTGATTGGCGATGAAATTCAGTTGCATGGACAGATTGTGAACCTGCCGGGCGGGGTCAAAAATCACGATCGGGACACTACGGGTCTCATGGGTCAGCGGCAAGGTGCTCGGACGCAAGCCCGGTGAAAGTAAAATCGGGGTTAATCCCTAGGATTTCCATTCCCTCAACTTTCCCAACGAGACAACCATGTCCCTGAACAAAGTCACCCCAGGCAGCAAAGTTCCTGAAGCGTTCAACGTCATCATCGAAATCCCGATGAACTCCGATCCTGTGAAGTACGAAGTCGACAAAGAGTCCGGCGCGCTGTTCGTGGACCGCTTCATGGGCACGGCCATGCACTACCCCACCAACTATGGCTACGTGCCCCAAACCATCGCTGGCGACGGCGACCCCGTGGACGTGCTGGTCATGACGCCCTTCCCATTGCCGCCAGGCGTGGTTGTGCCTTGCCGTGCCTTGGGTATCTTGATGATGGAAGACGAAGGCGGTATGGACGGCAAAGTGTTGGCTGTGCCGACCGAGAAGATCCTGGCCAGCTACGCCAACATCAAATCGCTGGACGACATCCACGAGCTGCAACTCAAGCAAATCGCGCATTTCTTTGAACACTACAAAGACCTCGAAAAAGGCAAGTGGGTCAAAGTCAAGGGCTGGGAAGGCATCGAGTCGGCCGCCAAGGAAATCACCGACGGCATCGCCAACTACAAGAAGGCTTGATGCCGATTGGCAGTCAGCCTCGGGGCTGATTGCTTGGATCCATGCCAGCGCCTGCACGGTGTCAACCGGGCAGGCGTTTTGCATTCAGAGGACCTGTTTTTTCAAGGGCGAGTGCGCTTGCAGCTCATCCATGTAGTTCGTGATCCCCTGGCTTTCGCGCTCCAGAAAACGTTCCACAGCCTCTGAAAAGCCAGGGTGCGCCAGCCAGTGCGCGCTGTGTGTGGGGATGGGCAAGAGGGCGCGGGCCATTTTGTGTTCGCCCTGTGCCCCGCCTTCAAAGCGCTGGACCTGGTGGGCGATGCACCATTCGATGGGCTGGTAGTAGCAGGCTTCAAAGTGCAGGCAATCGACCCTGGCCAGAGCACCCCAGTAGCGGCCATAAGCAACTTCTGGCTGCTGGTGTGCATCCAGCTTCAGGCCGATCAGGCTGATGCCGATGGCCTGAGCCCCGTGTTCGGCCACGAACAACAGCCAGTTTTCGGGCATGTCGCGCTGCATGGCTTCAAAAAAAGCAGGCCTCAGGTAGGGCGGATTGCCATGCTCCCAATAGGTCTGTTGGTAGCAGCGCATGAGCAAAGCCCAGTCTTCGGCGCTCATTTCGGGGCCGCGCACGACGCGGAAGGTGACGCCGGCTTCTTGAACCTTGCGGCGTTCTTGACGGATTTTCTTGCGCTTTTCCTGGTTCAGGCTGCTCAAGAAATGATCAAAATCCCGCCAGCCCTGGTTTTGCCAGTGAAATTGGACTTGGCTTCGCTCCAGCATGCCCACCTGCTGACAAGCGCGCAGGTCATCGGGGCTGGCAAACAGGATGTGCAAAGAGGGCAGTGCCTGCGCCTCGCACCATTGCTGCAAGGCGGCCAGCAGCGCTTGCCGTGCTTCAGGGCTGCTGGCCAACAGGCGAGAGCCTGGCACGGGTGTGAAAGGCGGCGCCACCAAGGCCTTGGGGTAGTAGGCCAAGCCGTGGCGTTCGTAGGCGTCGGCCCAAGCAAAGTCAAAAACGTACTCGCCTCGCGAATGGGTTTTCAGGTAGACCGGGCAAGCGGCTGCCAGCGTCTTGCCCTCTGGGCCGGGTTGCCACAGGCTCATGATCCGCAGGGTCCATCCGGTTTCAGGGCTGGCCGAGTCGCTGCGCTGCATGGCCGACAGGTAGGCGTGGCGCATGAAGGGTGTGGGCGCATCTTGCCGGGACAGCAGTTCATCCCAGACGTGGGCGTCGATGGCATCCAGGTCATCGAACACCTGGATGACATAATTCAAGCTCACTTCTTGCACCTGTATGACACTCCAAATTTGTGTGGCCCAGCTCAATTTCGTCGTGGGCGACATGCCGGGCAATGCCCGTAAGATCATCGATGCCGCAACCCAGGCCTATGCCCAAGGCGCACGCCTGTTGCTCACGCCCGAGTTGTCCATCTGCGGTTATGCCGCCGAGGACTTGTTGCTGCGCCCCGCGTTCATCGATGCCTGTGATGATGCCTTGAAAACAGTGGCCCATGAGCTGGCCGGGTTAAAAGGCTTGCACGTGGTGGTGGGCCACCCCGAAGGCGGTGGTCTGCGCTCGCGCAGTGTGGCCGTGACACGGCGGCACAACCGTGCCTCGGTCCTGAGTGAGGGCCGTGTGGTGGCCTGCTATGACAAGCGGGAACTGCCCAATTACCAGGTGTTTGACGAGCGCCGCTATTTCACGCCTGGCGATGGCGTGGGCGTGTTCGAGATCCAAGGCATCCGGGTGGGTCTGCTGATTTGCGAGGATGCCTGGTTCGATGAGCCTGCACGATTGGCCTGTGATGCGGGTGCCCAGGTGCTGGCCGTGCTCAATGCTTCGCCGTTTCACGCGGGCAAAAGCGCAGAGCGCGAGCAGCGCATGCGCGAGCGCGTGGCCGATTGCGGCTTGCCTTTGGTTTATGCCCATTTGGTGGGGGGGCAGGACGAGGTGATTTTTGAAGGTCGCTCTTTTGCCCTGGATGGCGCAGGCCAAGTGGTGGCCAGAGCGGCGGGCTTTCGTGAAGCCCTCCTGACGGTGCAGGCCGCCATGAGTGATGCCCGTGTGGCATTGCTCGGCACGGGCCAGGCTGTTGAGGCATTGCCTTCTACGGAGGCTGAATTGTGGGACGCCCTGGTTTTGGGGGTGCGGGACTATTTGGGCAAGAATGGTTTCAAGGGCGCCATTTTGGGCTTGTCCGGCGGGATTGATTCGGCCCTCGTGCTGGCCATCGCCGTGGACGCGATCGGTGCCGACAAGATCCATGCTGTGATGATGCCGTCGCCTTACACGGCCGACATCAGCTGGATCGATTCGCGCGACATGGTCAAACGTCTGGGCGTGCGCTATGACGAAATTTCCATTGCGCCCTTGTTTGACGGCTTCAAGCAAGCCTTGTCGGGCCAGTTTGCCGGACTTCAGGAAGACACGACCGAAGAGAATATCCAGGCGCGCATTCGCGGCACCTTGCTGATGGCGCTGTCTAACAAAACCGGCGCGATTGTGCTGACCACTGGCAACAAGAGCGAAATGGCCACCGGCTATTGCACGCTGTACGGTGACATGGCAGGTGGCTTTGCTGTGATCAAGGATGTGGTGAAAACCCGTGTCTTTGATCTGGCCCGCTGGCGCAACCAGCACGACCCTTACGGCACGGGCAGTCAGCCCATCCCCGAGCGCATCATCACGCGCCCGCCCAGTGCCGAATTGCGGCCTGACCAAAAAGACCAGGACAGCTTGCCCGCTTATGAGGTGCTGGACGCGATCATCGAGCGCTACATGGAAAACGATGAAGGCGTAGAAGCTTTGATTGCTGACGGTTTTGAGCGGGCGGATGTAGAAAAAGTCACCCGCCTGATCAAGCTCAATGAGTACAAACGGCGTCAGGCCCCAGTGGGCATTCGCGTCACACACCGCAGTTTTGGCAAGGATTGGCGTTATCCTATGACCAACAAATTTCGCGCTTAACTTTTCCCAGAGGATTCCCCCATGAAACAGATCACCGCCGTCATCAAACCTTTCAAGCTGGAAGAGGTTCGTGAAGGGCTGGCCGAATGTGGCGTGACCGGTCTCACGGTCACCGAGGTCAAAGGCTTTGGCCGCCAAAAAGGCCACACCGAGTTGTACCGTGGCGCCGAGTACGTGGTGGACTTTTTGCCCAAAGTGAAGGTGGAAGTGGTGGTCAAAGATGACGATGTGGATCGCTGTGTGGACGCCATCATCAAAGCGGCTCGCACTGGCAAGATCGGCGACGGCAAAATTTTTGTGACTTCGGTGGAGCGCGTAGTCCGCATTCGCACGGGCGAACAAGACGACACCGCCATCTGATCAGCACACCCGCACAGGCTTGTGGCTTTGGGCCGCAGCCTCGACCGTGCAAGTCAGATCAGTTCAATGCGAGCGGGCAGGCTCATGCCCGATTGTTCGACCAGTGACTGGAGCAATGCCAGTGGTTCTGTGGCGATGGTGACCAATTCGGTTTGCCATGTGCCCATGAAGTCGTGTGACACGACCTGGTCGATGAAGGCCATCAGGCTGTCGTAATAGCCGTGGCAGTTCAGGATGCCAATGGGTTTGTCGTGGTAACCCAGCTGGCGCCAAGTCCAGACTTCAAACAATTCTTCAAAAGTGCCGATGCCGCCGGGCAAGGCCAGGAAGGCGTCGGCTTTTTCGGCCATCATCCGTTTGCGTTCGTGCATGGTGTCCACCACATGCAGCTCGGTCAGGCCGTGGTGCGCCCATTCTTTTTCAACCAAGGCGGTCGGGATGATGCCGATGACTTGTCCGCCAGCGGCCAGGGTGGCTTGAGCCACGATGCCCATCAGGCCGTTGCGTCCACCACCGTACACCAGTTGTCCGCCGTGTGCGCCGATCCAGGTGCCCACTTGTTTGGCCAGTTCGGCAAAGCGCGGATCATCGCCGTTGCGTGAGCCACAGTAAACGCAAATGGAAAAAGCAGGTACCGCCATGTTGAAACGCCTAGTCAGGCCCGCAAGGCCTGTTGGATGGCCGCCACCCAAACGCCGAGGCACAGCAACAAGCTGAGCAACACGGCGGCGCTGCCCATGTCTTTGGCACGTTTGGACAAGTCATGCCACTCTGGGCCGATGCGGTCGATGGCCGATTCGATGCCCGTGTTGAGCAACTCGACAATCATGACCAGCAAAACCGAACCCGCCAGCAGGGCGGTTTCTATCCAACTTTGCCCGAGCCAAAAAGCCAGTGGCAACAGGATCACCGCTGCGATGGCTTCCTGGCGAAAAGCGGTTTCTTGCCAGCCCGCCACGAGGCCTTGGATGGAATAGCCCCCTGCATGCAGAACCCGGCTCAGGCCTGTCCGTGCTTTTTGCGGGTTGACAGGGGCTTGTGGGGTGGGGTGATCGGGCATGCGTGCACTCATGGGGCGGAAATCAGGCGGGTTCCAGCCCATTCATCGTGCCAGAACTGGCGCTGTGGATGAAAGCGGCTGAGCAAGGCCCAGATGATGATCCAGCCGAGGGTGAGCACAGCCACTTCCAGTGCAGGCAGTGCAAAGGGCAGGGTTGCCATCAAAGGTGGCAAAAACCAAAGCCAGGACAGCACATAGCGCAAGAGCGCCCGTGGCTGCGTCAGGCGCTGACCCGCTGTGTCCACAGCCCGGATGTGCCAGGTTTTCATGGCCAGGGTCTGCCCACGTGACCAGAACCAGGTGAAGTAAATGCCCAAAATCAAAAACAAAAACGCTTGCAAGCCCGGACGATTGTCCATGGCGTGCCTGGTCTGGCTGAGGGCGCTGAAAAGGTAGCCTGAGATGAAGACCACGCCAAAAAGCAGCATGCCTTCGTAAAGCCAGCAGGCCATGCGCCGCTTCAAGGAAGGCGCCATCAAATCCGCAGGCACCTGTACAGCCGGATCAGGTGTCGTCACGAGGAGGTGCCTTCTGTGTGCGATGGTGAATCCGTCGAGGGCTGGGGTTTGGCCGCTTTGGGGAGCAAAGTTTTGCGATCCAATGGCTGTGTGCTGGTGCTTGGGCGGGTGATGTCCTTGGCGCTGTCAATGGCGCGCGCTTGCGGGGTCACCAGGCGAACAGTTTCTGCAGGCTTGGAAATGGTGGCTGCACTTTTCGCTGGGCCTGTGGTGCCGACCGACAGCAAGCGTTTGTCTTCGGCAGACAGGGCTTGATAGGCTTCCCAC
>Ga0213922_1000257_pt1 | contig 30424 bp, 37 predicted proteins | sample McNCre2917MG_FD_165060 | JGI IMG/M metagenome (GOLD analysis project Ga0213922, IMG submission 165060) | Freshwater microbial communities from McNutts Creek, Athens, Georgia, United States - 29-17 MG | ecosystem: Environmental > Aquatic > Freshwater > Creek | place: USA: Georgia | collected... | reverse complement strand
TGTTAATATTGCACCAAAGCCTCTTGTTCTTGCATTGGCTGTTAATTCACTTGCCGCAACAACTAGACTTGCACTAAATTGTTTTGTTCTGCGTAAAGTTGCTGTGAGTGATGCTGTTGCACTAAGGCTTGCACTGGTATTGACAGCTTTGGTAGCACTTGCTGATTGACTTGCTGTTGTTGACAATGCAACAGATGTTTTAACAATCTTACTAGCATTGGTTACTTCAGTAAAGGCAGCATCAATAAATGCAGTAGCATTTCTTGCTGGAGTGCTTGGATCATCTTCAAAGTTTGTATTGAAATGCAATAAGATACTGGTGTATTCATTGTTGACCCAAGGTTGTGTTGGAACTGTAATTGTAGTTGCTGATGTAGGATTTAATGCTTCATCAGTTAGATAAAATTCGTCAATGAAATAATCTACAGGACGAGCATATCTATTGTCAGCTACCCATGCACTATAACCTATGTTAAGTGTATCATTAGCAACTAATCGTGTACCTGTTGTTGTAATAGATTTTCTTGAACCATTAACATACCAACTAGAAACACCAGCATCAGATACTAATCTCAAATGATTCCATTGACCAAAGTTAAAACTACTTGTGATAGCCACATCGGCATAAGCACTAAAATTATTTCCGCGATATCTTAATGATATTGATCCGCTAGACTGTGTTTCTAGATATACTGTCCAACTACCACGCTCACTAGCAATACCAAATTCACTAAATTTATTAGGATGGCTTGGAATGAAAACCCAAAAATCCATTGACTTCCAAGTGTTCCAACCAGATTCATAAGGATACTTAATAAATGGTTGTTTATTTGGAATTTGATAATCTAATACTGTCCAAGTGGCAGCATCAGTACTGGTATAATCACCAACAGTCCATTTATTGTTTGCATAAAACGGTTTTGAATATTGGCTTGCACCATTACTATAAGCCAATATGTCATCACTTTGTATAACAGGTAATGTTTGACTTGTCCATGTACTACCATTAGAACTGGTTAAGATAAGACTTCGACCACCATATACAACATATTTGCTGTTGGCATAACCAACTTTATATAAATCATTAGTTGTGCCTGTTGTTTGCGGAGTCCATGTAGTCATGTTACTAGTAGTATACATTACACCACCAGTACCAACTGCAATAAAACTTGTTCCACCGACAGATGTAACATCTTGGAATATTGTACTAATAGCATTAGTACCGCCATTATTCATATTACCATCAGTCCATGTAGTTCCGTTACTAGAATAAGAATATCCTGGAATATATTTTCCAGTAGTATTTTGATAGCTCCAAGCACAGGCTACAGTATAAGTTCCACTGGTTGCTATAGAAGTAAAACTAAAACCAGTTACAGTACCGCCGCCGTATGTTCTTGTGTGTCTTAATGTCCAAGTAGTTAAATTTGTACTTGTATAAATTCTTCCAGTGCCATTACCACTGGTTAATAAAATATATAAACTGTTTGAATAAACAATGTTAAGAACACTACCAGCAATAGGACTAACAAAACTTAAATTAGTCCAAGTTGACATATCAGTACTGTAACTGATATATTTTGTACTGGTTGCTGTGTCATTTCCTAAAACAAAATATCTACCATTAACATAGGTTAAGTTATTAATAGATGTAAATGGTATGGTTATATTATGACTTTGATTTGACCAGTTAATACCATCTGTACTTGATTGTAGATAAACTCCTGTATCAAATCCATTTTCATCTAATCTTAATGCAAGATATCCCGCAGAGCCGTAGACAGGTCCATGGCTTAATCCATGAGCACTAGCTCTTGCTTCAAACTTTAAACCATTGCCAAATTCACCGTTGTTAGAAATTAAAACTGTCATTGTCGTTCCTTAAGCCGGTGTAGCCAATGTAACTTGGCTGTAGTTTGGATAGATATCTGTTTGTAACACAGCACCTGTTGGAGAAATAATCTGTCCTTGTATAGTACTGTCTCCTATAACGCGAATTGCACGAATAGCTGTACAATTTAATGTTGCTGTTGTTGTTAAATTAGCCGATAATCCACTTGTTTCTCTAACTGTTAGAGTTGATGAAAAAGCCGCAGTAATAGCGGCTTGAGTTGATCTTGTACGGGCATTAACCGCAGTAATATTGAATGCGGCTGTTTCGCTAGTTCCAACATGGAATACTCTACTTGCACTTGTAGCAATATTAAACACACTGGCAACAGCAATATTATTGTCGCGAATGCGTTTTGGTGTTGCGGCTAATGTTGCTGAGGTACTTAATATAACTTGGTCATTGCGTATTGGATTAGCTACTAATGATGTTGTAAATGCACTAGTAATAGCTACTTGAGCGTGTTTAATAACTCCACAAGTCACAGACATTGTAGAGCTAGTTGAGATATTACTTTCGGCCTCAGCTACACGAACAAAATAACTTTCGTCAATGTAGCCTATCTCAAAGTAACTAATATCTTGTATCATTGTTTGTCCTTAATTAGGCTAATTTAGTAATAACCATATGAGGTTTTTGAACTGCATTAGTGTATCTTATTGACAAATCATTCCAACCACTAGTTGCTGCTGCTGCGGTGTGTCTAATAGTAAAACTTTTGCTTCCTGTTATAGTCACAACTGTTTTCATTTGAACTGGAGATCTTGGCCAAGAACCAGCAACACCGTTACCATTAGTAACACGATCATTACTGGTATTACAATCAAATGTAACTAAAGTTGTTGCATCACTACTATTGTATAATTTAAATTGTGTTACAGGAATAGTACCAGTAGTATTATTACCACTAGTGGTAGTAAAGATTAAACTGTTATTACTATGATATTCAATCAAATAAGTTCCAGCAGAAGATATTGTTACTGTATCAGTACTGACTGTTACTATACCTGATGGATCGGATAATTCACTCCAAGTATGTGGGGTGGTAGTTTCAGCAATACCAGTACTAGTTGAAATACTAAATGTTTGACTGGCAATTGTACCTGCTACTATGGCTACAGCATTACCACTACTTGCAGTAGTCCAAGCGGCAGTACCTGCGCTGGATAAAGCTAAAACTTGACCAGTTGTTCCTGTTGCTGTTGGGAATGCTGTTCCACCAATTGTTGCTCCAGAACTTTTAATATTACCTGCTGTTAACAATGCCCATTTATTGGTAATAGTTGTATTAGTACCTTGTGTTGGACCATCAGCAATGTATAAACTTGCTGCATCAGTAACAGTAATGGCATTAGTACTAGCCATTGTTGGAGCGGCAATTGCATGAACATGGCTTGCGGCTACTGTGCCTGCTACTGAACTTGTATCAGTGTATGTAGCTGCTTGAACTTTTAAACCTATACCTGCTGTTGTCCAAGCAGTTGAACTTAATGCAGTTGTATCTAATGTTAATTTAGCTGTACTAGTTGTACCTTTAGCAGTTAAACCTAAAAAAGTACCTGCCCTTGCAGTTGTAGCACCAATACTCATATTGTTAATGGTTCCTGCTATTGCAGGTCCAATTGTAACAGTATTACTTGGTTGCATAGTAACAGATCCAGTACCACTAAAAGTAGCATCTACACTAGTAGTAAGCGTACCAAAAGATCCAGTTCCAGTAGAACTTAGCGAATTAGTAGATGGATTATATGTTAATGTATTATCGGCTCTAAGACTAAGATCACCTGTTTGAGCATTAACAAATAATAGATAATTTGTTGCGTTAGTTGTATTATCTGCTGTTACTGTAACAGTAGAAGCTACGGTAGCACTAGTAGCACTAGTAGCTGTACTTGCATTACCAGATAATGGTCCACTAAATTGTGCGGCAGTTAAAATTCCAGTACTTGGATTATAAGTAAAACCAGTATCTGTTCTTGGACTTAAATTACCTGTTGCTGCATTAACAAACAATGGATAGTTGGTTGCATTAGTTGTATTATCAGCAGTTAGAGTAACTGTTGAACCAACAGTTGCAGTACCAACAGTAATAGAACTTTCTGCTGTATCAACCCAGTTGGTTCCATCAAATCTTAAAATATCACCGGTTGCCGCGGCTGTAATTACAACATCACTAAGTCCATCTAATGTTGTTGCGCCGCCTCCACTTGACAATAAATTTGTACCTACGCCTGCTGATGCGGCTGTTAAATCAATATAAGCACCACGGGCTGAACCGCCTTGTTCAAAAATTCGTAATTTATTTTGATATACATCAATAGTAACACCAGTACCACTAATTGTACTGTTAGTTGCTGGTTTGGCTAGTAATATTTCGCCACCTTCATCTCCTGCAGAATTAGATGATTTCAAATATGTTGAACTTAGATATGTACCATCCCAAGTTAAACTTGAACTTGCACCTAGTGCGCCACTATTATTAAATTGAATTTGTGTATTACTTCCTGCTGGAGTAATTGAACCGCTTGATGCGGCTGTAATTCGACCTTGTTGATCTACTGTAATACTTGCTAATGAATATGATCCAGGTGTTACCGCAGTATCATCTAAATCAATAATTAAGGCATTGCTAACCACTTTACTGGTTGTAGCAGTACCTCCTGAAATCTGAAACGAACCGTTAAGGTCATTCGTTATTGTACCTGTATCACCAGTAACGCTAACAGTAGCATTATTAATATTGGTGAAGTTATTGTCTAGTTCTGTGCGAGTTAATGGTCGCCCTAGAGTTGCTCTTGTTACTATTACCGGCTTGGTCATCGTTTTTCCTTATTTTTATAAACGGGATAGGAGGGCACACATGCACCCTCCCCTTGTTTGCCTACTTTTACTGATACAATGGAATCCAGTAAGCGGATCCACTGATTGTTACTTTACTCCAAGCAACTGGAGTGTCTAATGTACCTTCAAAGTATCCGGTATCATAAACAGTTGGAGCATCTGTTGCCACAGTTGTAGTAAAGTTTGCTCCAGTAGCACCTGTTGCACCTGTTGCACCTGTTGGTCCAGTAGCACCTGTTGGTCCAACATTGCCTTGTGGGCCTTGTGGTCCTGTAGGTCCAACATCACCTTGAGCGCCAGTAGCACCTGTTGGGCCAGTGTCACCTTGTGGGCCAGTAGCACCAGTATTTCCTTGAATGCCTTGGTCACCTTGTGGTCCAGTTGGTCCTTGTGCACCAGTAGCACCTGTTGGGCCTTGAATGCCTTGGTCTCCTTGAGGTCCGGTAGCTCCTGTAGCTCCAGCAGGTCCCATATCACCTTGTGGTCCAGTAGCTCCAGTTGCGCCCGTTGCTCCAGTAGCACCATTAGAACCAGCGGCTCCAGTAGCACCTGTAGGACCCATATCGCCTTGTGGTCCTGTTGCACCTGTAGCACCAGTAGCACCTTGGATACCTTGAGCACCAGATAAGTCCATTACATAATTGTAACTGCTTCCTGTCCATAGATACAATTTGCTATTGTTAGGATCAGATGCATCACTGTCAATAATAGCAAATTCACCAGCTGTGATACCTGTTGGACTTGTATCTGCTGTTAAAGCTGATAGACTTGCGTATGTTTTGGCAATAATAAAGCCTTGACCTGTAGCACCTGTAGCACCAGTTGCTCCTGTTGGTCCTTGTGCGCCAGTTGGGCCAGTTGGTCCCATATCTCCCTGTGCGCCAGTTGCTCCTGTTGGGCCAACATCACCCTGAGGTCCTGTTGCACCTGTAGCACCTTGAGGGCCTGTAGGACCCATATCGCCTTGTGGTCCTGTTGCACCTGTAGCACCTGTTGCTCCAGTATTGCCTTGAATGCCTTGATCTCCAGCAGGTCCTTGTGGTCCTTGAGCACCGGTTGGACCCATATCGCCTTGTGGTCCTGTGGCACCGGTTGCTCCAGTGTTTCCTTGGATACCTTGTGCGCCTGTTGCTCCAGTTGCACCTGTAGCACCTGTAGCACCTGTAGCTGAATATGGAGCATTGATAGTTAATGTCTTATTGCCCGTGTTAGAGTCAATAGTTAAATTACTACCTGCTACAATTTCAATAGACCCGTTAAGGTCTGCGTAGATAGTTTCAGAACCTACTTTGATACCAACTTGGGCATCGCGTAGGTTTGTAAAATTACTGTCGCCTTCCGCACTAGTTAAGGGTGTTCCTTTACCAGCACGGGTGACTATTAATGGTTTTGTCATGATTCGCTCCTAGTAAGGTATGACAATTAATCTAAGCTAACTGTTAAGTTGCCTGATGTAATTTGGAAAGTATCGCCTGTGTCAATTGTCTTACTAGTTGTAACAGCACCATAGAACAACACATTACCTGAACCTGCTGTTGCATTATCAGTTACGCTAATGTGAGTAATAGTACCCCAACTTGAAGTTGCGGCGTCAAATGTTACTGTTGCATTGCTTGCGGCACTTCCACTTGAAGCTGCTGCAAATGTTACTGCCTTACGGCTGTAAGCAGTTCCTGAAGTTGAAACTTCGCCTGAAAAGCTACCTGTTTCACCAGGATCACTTGTATGTAATGCTACATAAACGGTTGTTGGCTTGGTAAAAGTTGCTGTACCAAGTGCGTGGTCTAGAAGTTTTGCTTCTAAATAATTACTGGCTGCGCCCATATTTTTCTCCTTAAGGGTTGTATTTGGTTAATAACTTGCGTTATGCGATTCGCACAAGTATTTAGTGCAAACCTAAAAAATCATTGAAAAAAGCAAAAAAAGTTACCACTTGTTCAATGGACACTTCATAAGCGGTACTAATACTTTTAATTTCATATTGCATCCGCATTCTTGACATGTTAATGTATCTTTAATTAAGCTAGGACAGCCACTACATACCCCAAGGCGTTCTAAGCTCTTAGGGTATTGCACATAATCGGCCAATTGATCCATCAATAGTTTAATTTCAGCCATTAGAACTCTTCTTTAAATAGATATACAGCACCACCATTAACTGTTGGAGTGTCTTCTCTTTCAGAAGTTATAGCAATATAATTTGTGCTACAAGCGGTAACTGATCCAAAGAAGTCATTTTCACCTGTTGAATTTCCGCCATAAACAGGATTATCAATAGTTGCTATTAGCGTTGCATCGCTTAGTGAATAAACATAACTTCTACCCGCTTGAGTACCGGTGGTATCAAGTATAGTTTTTTGAACTCCATATCTAGGCGCAGAAACTACAAAATATTTACTGTTAATTGCTACCTTGTTTCCGTAATATGGATCTACATATCCAGTAGCTTCAAGAGTAGGAGGTGTTGGACCATAAATTTCATGTATTAATGCACCAGTGCTTAAACTGTAAACTCTAACAACCCCTCTAGGAACTGAACCAGGTATATCAGTATCCGGATTATAAACACCAGGAAGACCAACAACAACATAATCGCCATATACAGCAAAAGATGAATATGAACTTAGTCCTGTTATCCTTCTAACAAAACTGTATGTTGAATTGTATATAAAGATCTTGCTTGATCCGCGAATTATAACATAATCATCAGTCAATGCAACTTGCGTACCAAATCCGGTATCGGTTCCATCTGGCCCTATAGTATAAGTTAATGATCCGCTATTTGTATCAAATACATAGACTTTTCCATGGCCAATAATACCTTTCTTAAAAGTTAATCCAGTAAGTGTTCCTGTTGTAACACTTACATAACTAAAGAAACTTGTACCCCATAAAGTTGGGTTTGCAAATAATTGAATATAATAATTTGGATATGTGCCTTGTACACCCCAAGTGTAATAAATGTTACCACTAGAATATCCGCTAATATTGCCTGTTCCTGTTTTAGTTCCAGTAATCTCGATTGGATATGGGCTATTGCCTACTCCAGGAGTTATATAAGGCAAATTACTAGCCATATTGGTATCGCCGTAGAATTTACCATTGCTATCTACAGAAGAAATAGCAATTTGAGTTGTACCTATACTGATTTCACCAGGTGAACCAATTAATGCCTTAGTACCATTTAATGCAACACTAGTTCCAAATTTATCTTGATATGTATAATTGCCACTGCTAGGATTAATCAATGTTCTAACAAAAGAATTAGAACTTAAATCCCAAACATCTACACTTCCTCCATCAACTTTATCATTAAGTGAATAAACAATGGCATTAAATGTTCCAGGACTAGTTGTTACATAAGTTTCTGGATATGAATCATATGGTGCTTGGTTACCGGTTGGATCTTCTGGAGCTGTACACAATACATAATATTCGCTTTGATAAGCGCCATTTACATAAACCAGCTGTCTATTCAAATAATATGGAGTATATTCTGTGTATCCACTAATGCTACCAGTGCCTGTATTAGTTCCAGCAAACAAAATAATATTTGATGTTAGTGTACCGCTTAAGATTGTTACTTTACCTTGTGTATTGTCAATGCTAATTGTAATAGCACTAGGAACATAATCATCATCTAGTGGTCGGCCAATCAAAGCAGAAGATCCTGAAATAGCTAGACTTGCACCAAACATATCTCTGCTAGGTGAAAGCGTTCCATGTTCATTTTTAATATAAGCAATTTCTGCGCCTGTGCTGGTATTGCGTACACTTACTGCACCGCCACCGCTGTGATAATTTTCTCTGCGACTAAATGATTGACTTCTATCATATGGTGCACCAACTAGTGTATAAGTGTCATTTAAGGCTAATGCATATCCAAAATTACCATCTAATAGATACTGTGCCGCAAAACTTGAAGTATTAGATAAAACAAATGTGTCCTGTAGCAATAAACTTGTTGAATAACGGATTGCGTTTGGATCTGTTAATCCAGCATATTGAATACCACCATAGTCAGTAACTGCGGCCGCATCAATTAAGAAATAATAAGTTTGGAATGATTTAATATAACCAGTTACATTTACCACTACATTGTAATTGCTTACAGTAACTTCCGAACTATTGGCTACATTAAATGATTTTACTAAAGTATCAGTTGTACCTACTTTATATAATTTAATGTAACCTGTGTTGGCAAGAACTTTTCTATCAAATGTGATTGTAAGACTTGTTTTGTTAGTTACATAAGTTGAATTAACACTTGGACTTGTTGAAGCAATTGCCGCGGCACCACCTGTAGTAAATGCAATAGTACTAGAACCTGTTATGGCTACACTATTAAATCCATCATAGTCTTTGACAATGCTTGCATCTGCTGTAAAATAATAACCTGTATTGGCAAAGGAAAGATAACCAAATAAATCAATAGTAATTCTGTCATCGCCTACAGTTACTTTGCTAGTATCTGTAACACTAAAGGTTGCCAACAATGTTCCGTCTTGTTTGTATAGACGAATATTGCCTGTGTTTACTCTAATTTTTCTATCAAAAATAATTACTACTTGACTGTTATCAGTAACATTTGTTGAACCGTTTGCAGGAATACTAGAAGCTAGTACAGGACCTGTGCTATTGGTTGTAAATGTATAAAAATTTTGATTGGCACTTAGTCCTTGAAGACTTCCACCGTCTTCAACAATAAAATTTTCATCTACTTCAAAACGATATTGAGTATTTGTAGCCCAAGTAATGTTTAGTGCATCTGTATTGATTGTAACTTTATTTGCCATCTTATTTCCTTAAACTGTTGTATAAACTACTGCCGGATCTGTTGGAGCAATAGTAGCTACTAAATTATTACTTGAATCATATATTCTCATATTACCTGTACCAGATGTTACTGGTCTGTCAAATGCCAATGCTAGTCCTGATTCATCAATACTTCCGCTGGATGCAATTGATTTTGTTGGATTCATTTGGTCAACAGTAAATCTAACAGTAGTTGAATTAGTTATACTACCGCAACTGTTACCGCAAGCATCTTTGACTGTACCTGCATCAATAGTTACATAATATGTTGTACCAGGTGTTAGGTCAACAGTTGGATCAAGATATAAAGAATTTCCACTAATCCACATCAGTTCGCTTTTAACACTTGAACTAACTGCTTCAGAGGCTTTAAACTCTTGTACAAGACTGCCACCGCTAGTGTATAATTTTGCACTACCACTAGAACCTAATACAATAGGATTGTTATAAGTCAAACGAATATCGGTTTGTCTATTGGCTTTATTAATGGTGTCGCTAAAATAACTTCTTACACCAAACGATACAAATCCTAATGATCCACATCCTGCTGGTTGGCTTTCTAAGTAACCATTTACAGTATAGGGATTGATATCTTCCCAAGGTGTGTTAAAGTTCCATGTTTTTGGATCTGTAATGCCAAGACTTACGCAACCTTGTGCAGTCTTAACAATGCCTTGATCCATTATGATATAATAGTCAGTTCCTCTATCTCTATTTGGAAACGGAATCTTAATTGTATTCTGATCTATAATAATATCATTGGCAGTTCTTGTAGCAACTAGTGTACCATCACTTTTGTATAATTTAATATTGCCTGAACCTTTGATTAGGTTGCTATAAACACCACCAGTGTAGGTAATAAAATAATAACCTGTAATTGGTGCTTTGTCAGCACTAATGCCATTAACTAATGCATCTTCTGGATAAGATTCTACATTGGTTCCTTTGTCTGGAGGATATTTATAAGTTGGGCTGATAGAACATGCGCCGCCAGTACCACCACTACCGCTACCAGTACCACCACTGCCTCCAGTTGATCCAATAGTAACTGTTACTGCTGTTCCTGCATTGGTTACTGTAACACCGTCTCCAACAAAATCAATGCTAGATGTTTTTGAAGTTAACTGCAAGCCTTCATCTTTAACAGCAATATCACTAGATACAGTTGCACCACCAGCTAAATCAACTCCTGTTGAATCTTTGATTCCAGTAATAATTTTATCTAGCAGACCGCCAGGACTTGTATCACCACTAAACAACTTGTCTAAGTTATTCAATAATGTTAATAATCCAAGACCCATTAAGGCACCATTGATACTAACTGGTGTATCACTAACGGTATCAGCAACAACAACTGGCTTGTAGGTAATTAATCCGCTTGGATCACTATATGGTCCAACAGCAACTCCATTAACACCTCGAACTTTAACATAAAAATCGCTTTGTTGTAGGCCTGTATAGGTATAAGAATAAACTGTATCTTCAACTAAAACTGCGCCTGCTGGATCGCTATAACGGCCAATTAAAATATAATTTCTATTGGCTTCGCTAACACCTGTATCAAATGTTATCCAATATTCAATTGCATCAACAATGCCGCTTGGTACTTGTGCATTGATTACAATTTTTGGGACATTACTTGTTTCGGTTTTGGTAACGGTTGGAGTATTAGGTTTGCCAATACTACCAATTCCAAGAATACCATTGTCTGTCTCTACGGCAAATTCGGTAATGTCATAGTCATAAACATATGAATCATATTCTAGTGCTTTGAATTCGATAATAATTGAATTGTTATCGTCTTCAATTTCAGTTGCAGTAATAATTCTAAAAACTTTATTGGTAAAACCATAAATGCTACTGGTTACACTGATTAAATCTCCTGCTTTGAGATTGATATAACTGAAATCGCTTTTGAAACTAATAACTTTGTCTACACGCTCTTGCTTTAATGCCTGCAGACCAATTTTGGCAGCAACAACTTGTTTATTGGTAAATGGTAAATTGATTTCTGTAGTATTGCCCAATTCGTTGGCATACAAATCTCCGCTGGGCAGGGAAATCTTTACATAATCTGTTTTATCTAAGATATCTGTATTTTGGTATTTGACATCGGCTGTACTGTTTAATTGTGTTAGACTAGTTCCGCTAATGGCTATATCGCCTATGATATTGCTGTCGGTAAATGTAGCAATGCTTGAACCTGCGCGATTAATTATAACAGACCATTTACCTTTATAAATGTCATAACTAATCCAACTACTACAGGCCTTGGCCATTTCTTGCAAATTGTTTAAGATAGGCTGTGTAGTATCAACTAAGCCATTAATTGTAATGCTACTGCTTACAGTTTGATTTGATAAGTTTTTGTAACTAAATCCTGTATTGCAAAATGTATTCAGTGTTTGAAAACTGGTTAGATCAATGTCATTAACAGATAATCCAGCTCCATAAGTATTGGATAACAAATAATCTACCATGACATCACCGGGCTTTTTCATGTTTGTATCTACATGCCATGTGATATCAGGTAATCCTGTAACTCCTGCATCTCTATCATAGGTAATTTGTACAATAGCATAGATTAAATCTGTCATTGGATAATCAGTGCTGTTCCAACCAGGCATAACTGTATAAGATTGCGGAGTTGTTCCACTATAACCTTGCGGTTGCAATGGACCATTAATATAAAAATAAACTTTAGCTTTGTCTCTATAGGTAATATCTTGATTGCCAAAACTATCTAGAGTATAATCAACAGTAATACCATCGCTTTTGAATACAACTCTATTGTTGTCAAAGTAACAGCCTTTAAAAATATAACCGGTATAGTTACCTGGATTGCTGAGTAATTCATCTGTGCCCTCTGCTAAGGTCAAGCAGTAAGTCATCTTTTTATAATCACTGCTTAAGGCAGCATCTGTAATGTTGCCACCAAAGAATTTTTCACCATAAAGTACAGGAATTTGATTATCAGTACTTGGATCTAATTGTAAACGGATACCTTTATCAGGTTCAGCTATTGCTCCTGATCCGGAATCGCTAGAAGTATTGCCATAAAGTAATTTGGCCGCATAACCAACAAGGGCTGTTTTAGCCAATGCACTAGATATACTATTGCCGCTAAACCAATCCCATAATCCACTAAAAAATCCCATTATGGTGCTCCAAAGTTAAAGTTGCTGTTGGCCAATGCTCTTACACGATCCATGCTTTTTTCTCCAGGAAAATCTTCAGGATTTGTTCTGCGACCATTTGTTTTGTTAGCTAATATCTCTACAACACTAGAACAATTTAAAGTAATTGTTGTTACTGCAAGATTTGCATTAATATCTACGCTATCGCTTATGGAATAATTTGTAACTATTCCAATAAATTTATTAAAGGTATTATTTGTACCATCAATTAAAATAGGTTGATGTGTTGAAGGATTAAAATAAGCACGACCAATAGTTATTGTACTGCCTTTGATTTCTTGATCAAGTATATCACTAATAGCATTGGTAGGTACTCCGCTAAGGCTTACAGTTATTTCGCCAGGAGTTGATGTTAGTTCGCTAACAGTATTACTAACACCTAATAGGTTACCTATATTAATAAAAGTATTAGTGCCATCGCTTAAATTAGTTGTGAAGTCAGTAAGATATGCTGTATCAAAATTGGGTATTTCCCATTTGATTAATAAAGCAGTTTCTATACTTTTATAGGATCTTAAATCAATCATACTCTGTTCTCATAAAATACAAACGGACCACTCCATTGTACGCGGTCATAATCTACAATAGTCCAGCTGGGAAATTGAACACAAATTACATTCCAGCTAACATTAGGACCTACTCTTAGTGTATAAGAACCGTTGGCATCATCGATAAGTCTATTAACAGTAACACTATTGCTATTGTAAGCAACATCTGCAGCAACAGTATAGACACGACCTCCTGAGCCAAATTGAATAATATCACCTGCACGGAATTTGTATCCACTAGGTGTACTAGGACTTGCTGTTAATGTAAATGTATTGGTAGCTGTTGAGCCAGACAATGTTGTTGTAAAGCCTGTAGTGTTTGCGCTATTACCTAGATATTTGACTAGATAATTGTGTCCTGTTGCGCTTATACTGATTGATGCCGCAGTAACACGACCTAGTTGTTCTGCTAGGCTAATGTTTGATCTAATGTCAGTCCATTTAAGTCCTGCGGGTAAACTTACTGTAAATTTCCAAATACTGCCGCCTCTTGAACTGGTGCGTACAGTATTGTTTCTTGTAACAGTCTGCCCTGTTACTTGTTGTCTATCAATGCTAATTGATTCGGCATTGTCTATAATCCATTGAAAACTCATTATCTTGCTCCTGGTATTCTGCGACGACCTTGTTCGCTAACAGCATATAAGAATGTTGGATCAGCGGCAATCATTTGTTTAAAGCTCATTGCATCAACAGCATTGATATTATAAGTTACACTGGTTCCTCCTAGTTGTCCATTAGGAACAACAGTACCACCTGTGTTAGGTATAAACAATTCTGGGCCGCGCTCACCAACAATGTAAGGACTGCCTGCTGTTGCTGGACCACCTTCTGCTAGAAATCCTGGAATAATTGATCCGCCTAACAATCCACCACGGCCTCCTCCAGCACCTCCACCAATGCCACCAAATGTTCTAGCAATAAGTTGACGAATTTGACTACGCAACAATTCATCTACAATGGTGTTTAAGAAATCTCTCCAACCAAGTTTTCCTGTTTTGAAGAAACCAACCAACATGTCTTCCATGCCTTGTGTAACTTTATTAAAAATACGACTAGCAGATTCAGCGGCGTTGGTTGCATTATCTACATATTGTCTAAAGGCTTTTGACCATCCTGCTTCGAATGTTCTAGATTGCTCTGCTATTTCTAAGTTCTTGTCAGCAACAAATGTTGCGGCAATACCATATTCTGTAAAGCCTTTGGTTAATCCTTTGGTTAATGCATAAGCATTTTCATTGGTTAACCCAGTCATTTGTTTTTGCTTGATTAAATTGTTAGTAATGCTTTGACCAATTTCTTGATAGCCTTGATTTAACAATTCAATTTGATCTGTAGATGCACTGATTGCCAATATAGCGGCGTCTCTTTGGTCAGCAGAAACATTGCTAATATTGTTCATTAATGCTGAACGGATTTTTTGTATTTCGTTTATCTTTTCTTCTAAGCTAATGCGTTCAGCAAATCCAGATGTATCTAATAATTGTTTGGATTGAGCCTCAAACATTTTAAGAGAACCATCTGCCAATACCTGTTGAACACTTTGACTTGTCTTTAAGAAATTATTATACTGTTCTTGCTTTCTTAATTTTTCATCAATTGCTTTTTTCTGTACTTCTGCATTGATTTCGATAGCTTTCTTTTCATCTTCATAAGCTCTTAAAGTACGAGCACGAGCTGAACTATCTAATGCATCAAACTTTTGTTTTAATGCAAACAAAGCATTTTGAGCATCTTCATCAACTTTGGCTTTGGCTTCGGATATTTTCTTTTCATCTTCTGTTAGACTCAATGCTTTTAATTCTAAATCATATTTGTCTAAAGCAATTTTGAAATTCTTTTCAAGGTTTTCTCTAATTTGGCCTAATGAATCTTTTTCTTTCTTAAGCGCATCTAATGTGCCTGTTTGATTTCGGCGACCTTTTAATACAGTATCATTGGATTTTTCTTGTTCTTTAGTTATATCTTGGGACAATCCAAGGTAACTTGCTACGGTTGGTCCCAATGCTAACAAAGCACTGGCTATAGCAATTAATGGATTTCGGCTAGCAACAACACCTAATAATCTAACCAATTCAACTAATTTGGCCATACCTGCTAAAATTGTTGTGGCAGTCAGAGCGGCTACAGCAATGCCTAGTAATCTAAAGCCAACAACAGCGGCATCAATGCTAAACGGTAATTTACTAATTAGATAAAAGATTGGTTCGAATGCTTCTGCAAATGCTATTTTAATCTTTCCAAAGATAGCAACCATATTATCCCAAGCATCACCTGCTGTACGGATAGCTGGCTCATATTTTTCCATGTCTTGAGCCATTTGCTTTTGTTTGGCAGCAAATTCATCAATGTTGACTCCAACAATGGACTTGCCAAATATCTGCATAGCCAAGGCATTCTTTTCGATTGGATCTTTGATTCTAACAAGTCCATCCAATAATTTGTCTTTTAAGGCTGTATTGCTTAGTGTTCCCAAGTCTTCAAGACTTACACCAAGTCTATTGAAAGTAGTTAGACTCTTAAGATTACCTGAGTTAGCTTCTTCAATGTTATTAGACATTGTTTGAAACAATCTACCAACGGTGTCAGCTTTACCACCTGTAGCTTCTAATGCTTTGCTTAGTCCAAGTACTTGACTAATGGCCACTTGGTTAGCATCTGCAATGTCTGTTATTTCGTCAGCAAAGGCTGCAACAGCAACACCAGTAGCAACTAAGCTGGCTTGTAAGGCCAGTGTGTATTCACTTAACTTGCCGAACTTATCTTTAAAGTTATCGTGAAGACTATCAATCTTTTTTGATAATCTATCCAGCGCCGCAATGGCAGGGCTAGTGTCAGCATCAATTCTTATTGTAGTATCTGCCATGTTATCTTCCTATTTTTTGATTAATTTCTTTGACTCGCTTTTCCACAAATCTTTCGGTTGGTTTAACCATACCTTGTGGTGCTTGTCGACTCCATCCTTCATCCAATCGCTTGGCATAAGGATAGTTAGCTTCAATAGTTTTACCTCTAAGGCTTGTGCTTCTGCGAGCATTACCAGTATCAATAGGAGTAATAGACACAAAATACTTGTGAGTATCTATGGGCAATTGAGCCACTTCTTTCATGGCTATTTGCAATTTGTCTAAGGTTGTTTTAAACTTAGCATCTACAGTAAATTTAATACTCATTGTTCGCTCCTAACACTGGCTATCATAGCCTTCATTTGTTCTACATTAGGTAAAGCACCATCTGGAGTTCTACCTTCTGCAACATCTTGACGATGTCTTGCCCATTTAGCAGATACATCAAGCACATACAGATCTAGTGTATTCGCTCTGCTTAATGCCTCACTTGGCAGGCAATGATATCTAAAGGCGAGGTTATCCAAGGTTAATAACATCATAATATCCTGATCATTCCAATCAGGATTCTCGCCTATTACTTTCCCAACATTTCAACTATCTTGCCAATAGCTTTAAGTAAAATATTACTTGGAAGCATAGCATCACCTTGAATAATTTCTTTTCCTTTTTCATCAAGGATCAAGGTGCGTACAATTTCAATCATTTGTGTGGGATCTTTTTGGCCAGCACTGGCCAATTTCATAAATGTATCTAGTGGTTGGCGATCCCATGTCCAGAATTCAACGGCTTCACCGAGTTCTTTTATGGTGTCTTCGTCATCTATTAGGATTTGTACGAGTTGCGGCTTTGCGGCTAGTTGTGATAATTTCATCTGTTAATCTCCTTGTCTGTTAATCAGGGTGTTTGTAAGAACAAGTAAAAAGCCTAGTCTACTTGTTGCTTTCTCTAAATCTTGTTTGGCGCATTTTAGTTCATTATTGGCCTTGGCCACTTCGCCTAAAATGCTACGCAGTAATTCATCATCTGTCTTTGAATCTAATATGTCCATAAATCTTCCTATCACTCATATTTACCTGCTGAAAAGAAAATAGGGTCAATAAAGACCCTATTTGCTTGTCTAACTTACAAATTACTCTGTAGCACTAACTGTGTATTCGCCTGTTACAGTGATAGTAACTGGTGATACCCATACTGGCTGATCCGCAGAAATCTTTGGAGCAACACCAGTAATGTAGCCTTGACCTTTTAAGTAACGGTCTGTGCTACCATTCTCTAGCATCTTAAGGCTAAATGTAACAAGAGTCTTGTTACGGCTTAGACCTAAAATACCTTGAGCGGCAACAGTACCAGACTGAGCAGCATCAAGGGTAGTACCAAAGAATGATGCATCGTCACAAACTAAGTTCATAGCAATTGAGTTTGTACTTGTTGTAGCAACTTGTTTTTTAGCTGTTGCGTCTAACTGAGTCCAGGTAAAGACATCATTTGCCGCGTTAACGGTAATGTCTTGTAGTGCTGGAATAGTCAATGGGCTTGCGCCCAATGTTAGCGTACCTAGTGCAATTCCGCAATCGAGTTTTAGAACGATTTGCGAACTTGTACCAGGCGCTGGGTTAATATATGCTGGCATGGTTTTTTCCTTTTAATTGGTTATTAGTTTTCTAAAACTAAATTCCAGTTGCGTAATGATAGCGTCTGCGTCATAAGAACTAGACACTTGGCATAACTTCTGGATATATCCTTCTGTCCCTGCGGCTGTTCTAGCTCCTTTAATCTGTTCCACTACACTATCGTAATCTGGAGGTAACTTCTTTGCGTCATTTACGAAGTAGACACTGACTGTTGTAACTTCATCTACGGTTCCTTGGCCATTAAACGCATCAAACACGGGTGATTGATTTGTTTTAGCCACATCAACATAAATGTGTTTCTTATTATGATGATAAACTGGAGCATTGTTATCTTCAAAAGGTAAATGGTCTGTAAGAGTTAAACTCTTAATACGCAAATCCCTAATGTAATTGTAGATAACTGATCTCATTATCTGATCCTTTTAAGACTGTAATTGCCTGGAAACTTTTCGCTTCTATCGACAGTACCATCCCCACCTAGGTCATACCAATCTCCACCGTTGATTATCTCGTCGAATAAAAATTGAAACTTGCCTTGGTAGAAACCAATCTTTGCTCGCTCGGCATTGTCTTCCTTACTGAAGTCAGCAATTCTAGGTAGCAAATGATCCCATAATGTATGGTAAACACACAAGTCTTGGAAATCAGCAATACGGCCTACAATTTTATTTGGATCTACTTGTGGTAAATCCGCATCACTAAGGTAAACTGGATTGGTAGTCTTTTGGAGATAATAATCTCTCCACCAGTCTGTATTTCTAATAAGTGTTAGGATGCGTTGAGTACTTCTCGCAAGAGCAGCCTCAACGACATCGTCAGTGAGCCCTTCGTTCGCTTCAAACAATCGTTGGTCCATGTCAAGTACATCTTGGTACTCGGCAAAGCTAACAATATTGGTTCCGTCTGAAATGAAGGGCATCATCTATCCCCTAAATTAGTCAATCACTTTGTTTGCAGTTAACTTAACACCGAATGTAGGTTGAATTACAGCGGCGCCAGAAACAGCAGTTAGAACCAAGTCAGTGCTACGATAAGCAGCCTGGCGTTGAGTTTCTAAACGGATTGAACCACGCATAGAGTGTGCCAATGCTTGAGGAGCAAACACAGCGTTAACAGCAGCGGTTGATACTGAACCATCAGTAGCTACAAGTGCGCTTTCATAGATTTGAACACCAGCGATTTGGCCGATGTAGAAGTTAGAAAGAACGCTTGAACCAACTGCGGTAGCGTTTTGGTAAGAAGTTGTAGCTGTTAAAGTCTTCTTCAAGTTGTAAGCTGTGCGTGGATCCAATACAGCGTAGAAAGGACCAGTCAACTTACGGCTACGCAATGTTGCAGCAGCACGGAAGATTGTATCAGCAGTAACTTCTGTACTAGCAGAACCAATGTCGCTTGAGAAGTCAGCGAAAGTTGCAAACAATTCTTCGTCCATCTTTTCAGCGATAGCACGGCCAGCTTGGTCACCCAATTGAGCCAATACATCGTTGTAAGCAGAGTCACGCAACATATCAGTGATACGGTGAGCAACAACTTTCTCGCTTAAAGTGATGTTAACGCTAGAAGTGTTAGTATCTGCGAAAGTAGCAATGTTACCTTCTTCTGGAGTACCAGCACTGATTCCAGACCAAACTGGAACTTGTACAACTTTACCTGAATTAGCAGGCATGTCGAATACAGTTGCTAATTGACGAGCAACTGAATTCTCGTATGCTGCGTATTGAGCAGCTGCAACGAGCGGTGCATATAATTCGCTGTTTAGCGAAGTGTTGTTATATAATGCAGACATTTAAAATCTCCTTTGATTTGTCTTATTTTATTAGGCCTGCGGCTTTAGCCTCGGCGTATCTTTTTCTATCTCCAGCATTACTGAAATCTAGTTTAGACAAATCAAATTCTCCAGTGTTAGCAACACCTGAGTTTGATTTGGAGTGAGTTGTACTAGGACTTGCGGAAACAAAATGCGGATTCGAATCCAGGAATTCACGCACTAAATCATCCACTTGATAAGGTTGTCCACCGTCATTATATTTGACTGAACCCTTGTCGTCTAATACTTCTACTTCTCCCATATCATTTAATCGTACACGGTTTGATAACAACGCTTTAACTTGTTCTGGTGCTACTGCTTTGAATTTGGCTGCGGCACTAACAAGAGGTGTGTTCACTTTGTATTCTTTAATGATACTGTCTCTTTTTTGGATTTCAGCATCCTTTTTAGCGGCTAATTCTTGTAGAGTCTTTTCAAACTCACCACGCTTGATTTGTTCCTGTTGTTGTTTCTTCTCCCATTCTTGACGAATGTTGCGAAGTTCTTCAGGATCTCCCAAATCTTCATATGGCTTAAGAAGTTTCTTTTCTAATGATCCGCGCATACGGGCCATCATGTTATCTACTTCTTCTTGTGTATAAGTTTTAGTCGCTTGTGCCTGATTTTCTTTTGAAGCCGCATCAGTTGCGTTGTTGTTGCCTATGTTTGTATCGCTCATAGTAAGCTCGCCTCCCTTTAGAGTATTGTTTTATATTTATAGAAGATAGTTAAATCTCCTATGATTATGGTTACATTTTACCTTTATAACCGTTGGCCCATGCGGCACGCCCTTGAGCAGCCGCCTTGGATTTAGCATTAGGACCAGTGTAAACTTTACCACTGTTACCCCACTTGTATCCTACAACAGTTTTACCATTCTTAGTTGTTGTCACTTGGTGCACTGGCATTGGTTGACTCCTCAGTTTTAGGTAAAACAGTTACAACATAAGGTTCTTTTTCAGCTTGTTGCTCTTCAAGAGCTTGTTGTAATGGTGTTTTTTCAGGCATTTTGTTGTCCCATGATTGCATTTAACATCCATTGTTGTTTACGATGTGCGTCAATGCGATCTGCTAGAAAGTTTTGTAAGCCATATTCACGGCTTTCAGTTGCCATATCAAAGCTGTCTTGCAAATTAAGTACAATGATGTCTAAATCACTTAATAGATTTGCGAACATTTGTGTTGGATCCGTAACAGTTTCAGGTGGGTCAACTAATTGACTGTTATTGACTATGTCTCGGTAATCGCCTTGAGGGAAAGCCCCTAGTCTGCGTAATTGTTCAGCATAATCATCGATGCTTTCTTGAGCATCATTGTATATTTCTTCCAACAGTTTGTGGTACTGTGGAAAGTCTGGACCCATTACAGTCCAATGGAAATTGTGGCTTTTTAAATAAAATGTAAAATTATTTGCAAATGCCATTAGCATTAATTCAATTAACGGATTCATTGTTTATTTCCTGTTTGAAAGTAAACTCTTCTAGAGTTAAGGACTCTATTGTCTGGTGGGACATTAGAGGGTGCTGGCGGATTCGCTCCCGTAGCTTCATTTGGGTGTTCTTCAAGGTAATCGCTGCCATAGGTAAATTCATCTATAGGCATAATTTCACCTGATGCATCTATTGGTCCTACCACCTTGCCTTCTAACTCTGTATCATCAGTAATTAGGTTAATAAGCATTTGATCAATTACAGCCATTGCTTCAGGACCTGTTGCGGCCTGTTTAGCAGTCTGTAATTTAATGTATTCATTCTTCTCGTCTTGGATTGAGAAGCTGTCTTCGTAGTCAATCTCACCGTCCCATACATAACCCATGTATTCAGCAAACAAGCGCCAAATGCCTTCTTCTGCTTGCTCTAGGTTGTCAGCTTTTTCGCTTAGTTTGGCATTGAGCAATTGAAACTCTGTTTCCATAGCAATGCCTGACATAACTGTGCTGGTTGTTGCACGGATGCTACCAATGTTGGCCAAGTGATCAATTGCACTTGTAGCGTGTTCGATGGCTTTGTACAGTGAGTCAACACTTGCGCCATTGTATTCTAATAGATATGGCTTCAAGCCAGGATCCAAGTTTTCTGGAATACTAATAATTGATCCAGCACCTGTGCCTGCTTGTGTTTCTGGAGTCTTAACTAGGCTTGGATGTGCGTCCATGCGTTGTGTTTGTTCTACTTCGCTGGTCAAGTTGTAGATGAATTGCTGTAAGTGCGCAATGTCGGACAAGTCTGGTATACCCATACCGCGAACATTACTACGGCTATTGTAAGCACAAACAGCAGGTATCTTACCCAAGCCATTTGTTTCTATTTGATGGTCATGCACTTCACGCTTGTCAAAGTCTACTACCCAAGTTTCAATACGGTCTTCGTACCATTCTTTAATAGTCTGAACAGAGCCGTTGACTTCTTCTACATACTTGAGATGCTTGAGACAATAGCGTCCACTTGGTTCTCTATAGTACTGCCAGTCTAGCATGTTCATAGGAGTAATCAATGACACATAAGGACGAATACCCATGGCCATTTCTTCTGCACGAGTTACAGCACCTAAATTAGGTTTGGTTACAAGCACCCAGCAATGTCCAAATACACTAGCCCAGGTTGCAACATCCTTCATGAATGAATCTAAACTGCGTCCTTCTAAGTCAGCATCATAGCAAAAGTCTTCTATTTCTGGCATGCCTTCCATGCTGCCATATAGGCGTTCTGGACAGTTGCGGAATAAGAAACTGTTGTAAACATTGACAACAGCTTTGCAATGGTTCTCTAGTGGTGTTGCATTTAGGCGGGCTTGATATTCCGCATCTGTTTCTAATTGATATCTAGTTAACAAGCCTGCTCTACGGTAATCATCGCCACCTAGATAACTTACCAACAGATATTTCCAATTGTTTCTGTTGTAGTTATACATGCGATTGTAACTACCTAAGCGGGCCAGTTGTTCTTCTACGGTTTGAATAATTGCCATTTAACGGGCTCCAATGTTATGACCCCAGCGCATTGGCGCCTCGGGCGTTATATCTCTTCTTACTGGGAACAAATAATCAACCATATAGCCCAGTGCATCCATCATATGGTCATAGCCACTGTCCTTATCAGGTTGGCTTGTACCTTCCTTATAAGTGTGGCGTTCTAATCCTTCTATAGTGTATTTACACTTAGGATGTATAAACAGGCGTGAAATACCCTTAGCATCCCTTAGTCTGCTGTTAACAGCATTGATACGGTCACGCACAGGTGTATGTGCATTAGGTGCTTTGACTACGAATCCTGCGTTGCTGAGGATGGTGAGATCAGTAGAGCCGGCAGCTGATGTTTTTCTTTGGCGGGCGGCTGGATCTGGGTAGACAAATGTTTTTGCTTTTGGATATCGCGTCTTAATTTCTTCCACAATTTCGGTGGTGTTAGAAGAAAACATACGGATTTCATCGATGACATACAGATTATCTCCTTGGCGTATAGCAACAACAGCACTCATGGGATCTATGTTAAAGTCCATGCCTATGTATATAATGCTTAAATCAAAGTTAGCATCCTTGGGCAATATGCAATTGGTTGTTCTTTCAAATGCATAATAAATTCTGCCTGAATATGTTTCAAAAGTTGCCATAAACTCTTGACGGAATGTGCGTTCGTCTAGGTCACGCTTGGCAGCTTCTATTTCTTCAGGCTTGACTTGCCCACCGTCTAATGTTGTATACTGATAACTAGCCCAGGTTGAAGGTTGTTCTGTAGGCATGGTATACAAATCATGGGCCCAGTTACCGATCCCTTTAGGAGTTCCGATAAACAAGGCTTTGCCTTCTTTGTCTGCAAGAGTAGGGCGAAGGACTTCAGTCCACGCTGTTTCGTCCACATCAGCAAACTCATCCATAACCATAAAATCCAAGCCCACACCACGCAGGCTATCAGCGTTGTCAGCACCCTTGAGGCTTATAACGCTGCCATTCTTTAATAAGATGGTAAGTTCACTTTCATTAATCTTCTTGGCCCAGTTAAGGTCTTGTAATTTGTGTTTTAGTTTGCGCCAAACAATTTGTTTAGCTTGCCTATATGTTGGTGCAACATACCAAACTTCTTGATTAGGATTCTTAGCATGGAAACACAGTTCTCTTATAGACAAATGCGTTTTACCAAAGCGTCTTCCTGCTACTACCACACGGAAACGGTGCGGGTCTTTTGCAATGGTTTCTTGTGCGGCACTTAACGGCATATTATTTTAATACACTAGCCCAGTCAATATGATTAGCAAGGTATCCTAATATAGGTCCAATAATCATAGCGGCTGTGGCAATACGGGCTAGTACGCTATTACGAAATGTTTTTAAATCTTCAATGTCTGTACTAAGTTTGGCATGTTGACTGCATGACGCATCGTACATTTTCTTTAGTTCTGCTTTGAGTTCTGTATCATTGTTCTTAACAGTATCTTTAAGTTCGTCAACCTTGGTTTCCAATACTGCTATTCGCTCTGTTTGCGTGGCCATTAATCATCGCTCCATGGTAAAGGCTTATTAGTATCTGACTCTTGGCCAGTATCACTCATGCCTAATATGTTTTTAGCTAGGAAGATTTGAACAGCGGCATTCATGTTCTTACATGCATTATTCAGCATGGCTCTGCGTAAGGTAATCTTTAATTCTTCACGCCCTTTTGTGAGATTATCCGTAAAATTATAGCGTAGAGTATCTTCTTTAATGCCAAAGAAGTTGGCAATTTCATTATCTCTACAACCCAATGCGGCTAGTTTTTCCACTTCCTCTGGGTCTATGACCTTCTTATCGCGTCCAACGGGAATTCCTAAGTAGGTTGCTTCTACTAGTTCTTTGGGTTTAGGTCCAGGTTTGAGATTCAAGGCTTCTGCTTGAACTATGTTTTCAGTCGCGGCAGTATTAGATGTATTATCTTCCATCTAGTATTTATAGTAGTCGTGAAAAAGCCCCCATGAAAGAGGGCTTTTCACTTTTCGTATTAAGAAATATAGGATTAAATGTCAGAGCCTACTAAAACTCTAACATACTTATTTATCTCAACTTGTTTAGCTCGGCTTCAGCTTTGACTTGATTGCTTAAGATCAACATGTGAGTCTGTTGTAAATGCTTGATGCTTTGTAATGCTATGTTAAGTTCGCGTTCTGTTTTTTGAAATGCGTTGGCCAGTTTGTTGTGAGCATGTTCCAAGCGGTTAAGCCTTTCCATTACTTCCATTAACATGTCATACGGGTCAAAGTCCCTGTTCATCATCTTCCATACTCTCCACAAGATCAGCAAAGTTATTGCTGGGTGCGTTAAATGTTTGAACTAGGTCTATGGCATAGTCAGTACCTTCAAACAGTTTGTTCCAACGCTCTATTGGTGCTAGTGCAAAGTCCTTGGGCATACCATTTTTCATCTTGCCCTTGGCTTCATTTACCATGTCTGTTAGTATGTCTGTTGTAGTGCGGTTTTGCCCTGTAGTTGTTTTAAAACCTTTAAGCGGGGTACGCACAAAATCCATTAAGTCTTCACGGCCTTCTATGGCATCACTAATTTCTGTTATGACAGTTTTAATATGTCTGCACAGTTCTTTGCGCTGATTTAGTGTTTGCTTGACATAGGTTGTTGAATATTTAACCCCATCTCTAGGGTCCATTTTAATCATCTTTTGATAGCGTATTGTTCGCATTATTGTGCCTTTGTAGTAGTTAAGTAACGGCCTGAATTGTAGTCACGAGTAACATAAGTTCTACCTGAGCCTACTCCGCACCAACTGGGATATTGGTAATTCTCTTGTCCTCTACTTTGACAAGGATCATTGTTATTGTAGTAATTGGCTAGCCATTGCGGGGGCGTTGCACAAGCGGTTAAATTTAATAAAATCACAGCCATTAGGATAGTTTTCATGTGTTTACCTTCATTTTATTATAACGGGGTTTGTAAGTCATATTTTTTCGACTAGTGCCTCTTTCAGCTAGATGTTCTTTGCGACTAATGATATGCACATTATCCAAGCTCCAAGCACCTTCTTTATCAATGCGTGTCATGCACATGTTTTCAGGGCGGCGGCCTCTGTTGTCCCAATCTTTATGCCACAGTTGATAATATTCTTCAAAAGACAAATCAAATTGTTCACCTCTAAAATTAGCTTGAGCTCTACTTAATAACCAAGGTTGATACATTCTATGGCGTTCAATGTCAGGGCCTGATTTCCAAACTTGTGGGCGTGGTGCTCGACGCACAAATGTACTAGGCTCGCGAGGTATAGGTTTGCGTCCTGGTTTCTTTTTTGGTGTGCCATCTTTTCTAATTGGGTTGTAGGCCATTTTATCTCCTGTTGGGTGAGCGGTTATCCGGAGACTTCTCCTTTCGTAGTAATCTCACCGCTCGTAATCTCATTGTGTTAATTATATATAATATATTTATACAAGTCAACAAAAAAGGTTATTTTTTTGCCCGTTTTGCTCGAGCTCGTTTTTTTGCTCGTTCTTTTCGTTCTTCTGGTGTCTTGTGCGTTGGATGCACCAATAAACGGTGCGTGTTGATGTAATATTGGAAATTGGTTAAGATTTGGTTAAGTCTATTGGCACTTATGCGATTCCTAGCCATGTTGTTTTCCATGTGTCCAATATAGGCATTACATCCTCTGTGCAGTACAGCACGGATATAACCTGACTTGTGGTCATGGTCCAGCACAGCTTCTTCTGGTTTGACTAGTTCACAGCAGATGGCACATAGTCCATTTTGTTCGGCAAGTATTTGTTCTCTAGTGGCCTTAATATCTTTTGGTCGTAATTTAGTCAAAGACATCTCCGTATTTTATAGCTATGGCAGTATGAGTACGAGATCCTTTGAGAACAAAAAAGCATTGATAGTCTTCTCTGTATTCACAATCTTTAGCAGAATACATCCATTTGATATCATAGCCGTAAGGCAATAACTTAAACAAATCTATTCGTGCGTATTCAAGTCGAGCCATTGTTTTTCCTCTTTCTCTTAAATATATTTATCCCACACTAATATAGAGGAATAATTTATGAAAATATGCGTGTATGCCATCAGCCTTAATGAACGACATTTTGTAGAACGCTTTTATGAATCATGCAAGGATGCAGATTGCATTGTACTGGCTGATACAGGATCAACAGATGGTACTGCTGAACTAGCACTAAGTCTAGGTATACAAGTGTATAGGATAACTGTCAGTCCTTGGCGTTTTGATACAGCTCGTAACATAGCACTAGGGCTTGTTCCAAAAGACATAGATGTGTGCGTTGCACTAGATTTGGATGAAGTAATGACTCCGGGTTGGCGTGAATCTATAGAACGCAATTGGAAATCGGACATTACTAGACTTCAGTACAGGTTCGACAATCAAGGCGAAATATATAACTGTACTAAAGTGCATAAAAGAACAGGTTATACTTGGCGGCATTTAATACATGAAATGATTGAGCCCGATCCACGCACACGAGAAGTATGGGCAATTACCGAAGATATCCTAACAGAACACCATCCTGATTTGTCAAAAAGCCGTGGACAGTATTTGCCCATGCTAGAATCTGCCATCAAGGAAGATCCATACAGTCACAGAGACAGTTGGTATTTGGGCCGTGAATACTTTTATACCAAGCAGTGGTTATTGGCCATTAAAGAGTGGACTAGATATCTAGCATTACCTGGTGCTACATGGCATCATGAACGCTCATTTGCTTTGCGTCATATGGGTCGTTGTTATTTGAATTTAGGTAATCAAGAACAAGCACTCAAGCATTTGAGATTGGCAGTAGACACAAGCAGATATATTCGTGATACTTGGTTAGATCTAGCTCAAGCCTGTTTTGAAACACAGCAGTGGCATGAATGCTATTATGCCGCAACTCAGTGTTTGACTATTACTCAAAGAGAATATGTGTTTACATCTACTAATGATCCGTGGTCATGGAAACCCTATGATCTTGCCGCATTATCTGCTTATCACCTAGGTATGAAAGAACAAGCAATTCATTACGGAGCATTAGCTCTCGAACTAAATCTATCAGATGAGCGATTAATTAAGAACTGTGAATATTATCTTAATCTGTAACTAAACCTAGTTCTAATGCGCGATTAATTTCTGCACGACTAGCCCACGCTATCCATTTATTGCAATCAACACAGTGATACTTGCCATAGTGTTTAGATCCTGTTACTAATACAATTTTAACTGTGTGATTGGCATGTTTGACTAAGGGCACAGATTTATTTGAAGAAGTCATTGCGTGTCTTTCTTTTAATTGTATTAGATCCATACTGTCCAGAACTAATGCAGTTGCCTGCTCTTTGTTTGTCAGTTAATTGTTTGCCGGATAAATCAATTCTTGTTAAATCTGTTCCGTCTAATAACAAACAAAGATATTGTCCGTCTTGTGGCAGTTCTACTAAAATTACACTTAATCCAAAAATAGTTTTACCTTTGCCTCTAACTGCTCTTTCATAGCATTTGCTTAGGCGTACATTTTCATAGCCCAATTCTTTTAATTCTGTATAGGTCTGAATGAGTAAATCATAGTGCGCTTTTTCATATGGATCATCCATATCAAATCCTCGCTTGACATCACGAATGCGACTATTCATTAGTGCGCCAAGATATTGATAATTGCTATTGGTAAATGTTAAAAAGCTCAAACTAAGGCGTAGTTTGCGTATGCCCTTTTTAATTTGCTTTTCTGTTGAATTATCAAACAAATCAACTTTTGCATACTTCCATTTGGCGGGCGCACTTACATTTAGGTCTACGACCCCTTGCGGAGCCAAGCCCTCTGGGCTAGCCAAAAGATGTCCGAAGGACTCCTGTTGATGTTTGTCGCCATCTTCAGATGTGATAACATTAACTGTTGTTAAGTTGTTATTAGTAGTTATTGTTGTTAATGTTGTTAATGATTGCGCTCCCGTAGAAACAAAATAATCCGACGGGTTTGCTATTGTTTTGGTGTTTTGTGCCATTTTATTCTCCTATACAGTATTTAGTTTAACACAAAAAAAACCGCTGAAAAAGCGGTTTGGAGAAAAAGGTGTTAGGCAGGATTTTATCAGAGAATAGGGTAATGGCTGTAACCCTTTATAACGGAGATTGATATGCCATCAATCATGCCAGCCTTGTACTAGCATACCTGCCTAACATTTTTATTTATTTGTATCGCTTGATTATCTGTGTATTTGTGACTATTTCTGTATGATCACTGTATTCGGTAACATGTACTGTTCCTGGAGGTAACGGTTCATCTTTTGGAATGGTTTTAGTTGAATTAAAATATCTACCAAAAGCATTTTGCACAGCATGACTACCTTTGATAAAACCTTTGCCATCTGGACTAACATAGTGGTCACAGTTTTTGCAACGAGTACGCCAATGTGGTTGTGGTGTTCGAACAAATCTGCGTTCGGTTATTTGATTTGCAACTATATCGCCACAGCCCAATTCACATAATTTGTGTTGGTCTTTAACTTTGACCAATTCATAACCTAGCGTTGGATTATCTTTGATTTCAACTGCAATTTGATATTCCTCGCCGTCTTCATCTACTTCTGTAATATATTCAATCGCGGGTCTGTGACTAGCCGTTTTAATTGGTTTGCGGTCTTTAAGTTCGGCTACTTGTTCTAATCGTTGTCTAAGTTCATTTGGATCCATACTCTATTTAAGAATATGGATTTTGAATCGGTTTAGATTAGGCCGAACGCTTTTCCACTTTGACTTTAAAATATCTGCTGTCAATCAAACCATTTGCTGTTGTAATGTTAGCTGTGACCACATAACTCTTGCCAGTTTGTCCACCGCTAAGTGACACATAGGTTTTTTTGTTTACAGTATCTAAAGTTGTATCTTCTTTGACCAATGGTGCTGGATCATTTACTCTGGCAGTTACAGTATAGTTAACTGATTGCAAACTATCACCTTGTGGCAACCATTCACTCCAGTCAAAGCCATAAAGCAATTGAGCACTAGGATCCTTGCTAATCCATAATTGATTATCAATAATTTGATATCCTGTTGTCATAATATTTTCCTTTATACTTGATAAGTTCTTTCTTCGTATGGAATAATCCATTCTCTTGTTTCTTGCTGTATCTTCCACATGGTTGATTCAGCTGGTACAGTCCACATGGCCGCACTACTTAGATTAATTGTTCTTGCAGTTGCTATTTCAAATGCACCAACATTTAAGTGAGCTTCTGCTCTCTTAATATTACCTGTTGTAACAAATAACGAGCTTGTACTTGATAATGATACACGAATAATCTTAGATTGGCTAGCATTAACAACGATGTTGGCTTGGCAACTTATAGTTGCAGTACCATTTCTTGTTCGTTTAGCTGTTGATGATAATGCCGCTGTTGTTGATAATGTAGCACTAGTTCTAGCTGTCTTTTGGTCTACAGTTAATTCACTTGCGCCTACAACTAAATTAGAACTAAACTGTTTAATTCTATTTGGTTGTGCTGTTACTGTTGCAGTTGTTGTTAATGCAACTGCTGTTCTTCTAGTTCTTCTAGCACTAGAGGTTAAAGTGGCTGTTGCTGTTAAGTTTGCACCATCACCGCGTGTTCTTGTATCAGCAATTAATGTTGAACCAGTTGTTATTAGGTTTGCACTAAATTCTTTAATCTTAACTAGATTGCCTGACAAGCTGGCTGTTGCTGATAGGGTGGCTGTAAATGCACCAAACTGTTTAGTTGGTGTAGCACTGACAGTGGCTGTTGATGTTAATATTGCACCAAAGCCTCTTGTTCTTGCATTGGCTGTTAATTCACTTGCCGCAACAACTAGACTTGCACTAAATTGTTTTGTTCTGCGTAAAGTTGCTGTGAGTGATGCTGTTGCACTAAGA
>Ga0213922_1000255_pt1 | contig 30536 bp, 39 predicted proteins | sample McNCre2917MG_FD_165060 | JGI IMG/M metagenome (GOLD analysis project Ga0213922, IMG submission 165060) | Freshwater microbial communities from McNutts Creek, Athens, Georgia, United States - 29-17 MG | ecosystem: Environmental > Aquatic > Freshwater > Creek | place: USA: Georgia | collected... | reverse complement strand
AATTAGAGAAAAGGTTAAAGGTAAACCAAAGCATACACCTGAATCAAAAGCAAAGATTAGTCAATCACGCAAAGGAAATATTCCTTGGAGTAAAGGAAAGAAACGACCTGAACATAGTGAACGCATGAAAAAAGATAATCCTGGATTAGAAAAAACTAGACAACCCTGGATATGCGAACATTGCGGTAAACAAGGTGTTGGTTCAAGCAATTATGTGCGTTGGCATGGTGACAATTGTAAATTAAAATAAATGCAAGTCAGGGGGTTTGCTCATTACTTCCCCCATAACTCCGACTACTCTTGTACCGTAGTAGGCACGAAACGGTACACTTTCATAAATACATTATGGCAATATCAAAACATGAACAAGAAGAACAACTGTTTGAATTATTCAAAAAGTTCTCAGACCTCTATCGTTGTAAAGTGGAACTCACTGGCAAGAAAATACGCAAACTTGAACCATATGCAATACCTATGGATCCTAGTCACCCAATCACATATAAAGAAGTCGATGAAATCAGCATCAAAATGCCATTAGATGAATATCAATTGTTCATGAAAAATTGGAACAATTATATTGATTTAATGCGTGTCGCAAATAACAACCCAATGATACGAGAAGAATTTCAAAAAATACATATGTTGGTTCAATTACTTAAATGACAAAATATCAATTCATTAAAAGTCGTGAACAGATGATTAGTGAACTGAAAACACTATGGGACAACTATCCCTTATATAAATTTATTTGTAGTGCTCAATATGTTCGCAAACGAGAATTAGATATTTGTGCATGTATCCCAAATTATAAGGGTGAGCGTGATATGTTTATAGAACTAAATCGCTTTGATTGGTTAATGGATGAAGAAAAGAAAAAGCCCCCAAGATGACTAAAACTTGAGGGCTTTAAAGTTTCAATTGCTGAAACTGATAGACAAACTAATTTTTATGAACTAAACGAAAGTGTAGACGGTTGCTAAAGGACCTTCATCATGGCGTTGATTTAGGTAGTAGATTGGATAACAAATATGCATTTGAGATACAACCGTCTACACATGTATTTATTCCACTTAATAGAATAAAAAATTATTCTGTAGTACTACGCAACTTCCACATAATCTTAGCAAGATTGTCCATCTCACCTTCGATGAAGTTTATCAATCCGTAAACTTTATATTCTACAGCCATATCGTGGCATTCTTCATAGTGATTCATCAACACTTGACTATCAGCTAATAAGTCTTTGGTCATCTTCATTGCGTCTGGGCGTTCTGCGCTATCTTTAATATCGCCCAATTCCATAATGCGTTTTAAGCTGAATGGTGCAATACCTTGAATAGCGCGGATATGCTCACCGATTGTATCAGTTGCATCATCAGCCATTGTATATACTTCACTAAACAATGCGTGATATTCGCTAAAGTCAGGTCCATTTACATTGACATGGAATCCATGTGCTTTTACATAATATTGAAAGTTTGTTGCGAACAATCTTTTCATTGCTTCTACTAATTTATCCATTTTTTATTTTCCTTGTATTGTATTTAGTTTATCTTCAATACGGTCTAACTGTTTTGTTAATGTATTGACTTGATTGTGAACTACTGCTACTTTGGTAGCTAATTCATCAATTTTACTATTCATTGTAATATAGCCAGTGCCACCGATGCCTAATGCACCGATGACTATCCAGCTTAGTTGTTTGAGTGTAAATTCCATAATCATACCGCGCTATTATCGTGGACATAACTCCAACGACCATTTGTTGTATCCCAATAAGCAAGCATACCATTAGGATTGCTACCTTGGGCACTATCACTTACTGCCGCCATCCAACCAATCTGACCAGTAATTGCTGTTAATGCCGCGGCAGTATAATTTGCAAGTTTAACGAATCCATTAGTTTGAATAGAAAGATTTGCAACATTTGCAGTACCGTTACCATAAATTGTAGCATTTGTTGAGAATCCAATATTACCAAATTGATGCTCTTTTGCATAGAATTGTGTAACGCTATTAGCACCGAAACCTACAACTTGATATGCACCACTGACATTACCTGCTAAATCATTTTCACTTACATTAGTAATTTGTTGAAAGACTGGTACATAACTATTACCACTATCACCATATGCAATACTTGCGAATTTGCTTATTTCATCACCTGCTTGTACTGGAGCTGGGCTAGAACTAGTACCTCTAAATCTCCAACTAGTCCATTGAGCAGTTTGTAAATTAGCATTGTTGTAAACAGTTTGGAATAGACCCTGTGTTGTACTATTGTTAATATTGATGCTAACTGTATTACCTGCGCTTAGTGCACCTGTAGTGCTAATGCTATTAGCAAAACTAACAGTACCATTACTATAAAACTGATGTACTTTAGATTGGTTGTTAGTTCCACCATTAGTGTCATTAACTTGAATGTTCCAACCAATTGGTATGTTTGCAGTATTTGCAGTATAACTACTGTCAACTTGCGCTGTAATTTTAGCAACACTACTTGTTGCTAATCCACTACCATTATGACCTAATGTTAAAATATCTATTGTAGTATCATTTGGCTGAACACTTAATTGTGCTGAACTATTACCACGATATCTGAAACTTGCAAGACGACTTGCTGTAGCAGGATTGCTTGTACCATAATTGTCAATACGCAATGCGTTATTGAAACCACCAGCTTTTGGTAACAAGAACAATGTGCCATTACCATCTAAGTTAGCAATGTTTGCATTACCATTTGCACTGAATGTTATAACACCATTTGCGACTGGAATACTAACATTACTTGTACCATTTGCAATGATTGAACTAGTTGGTATGACATCATATGATAATTCACCAGTAGTATTGTTATAATACATTATGTTTGCTGTATTAGCTTGACGCACTGGTTTAACAACAAAACTATTTGCTGTAGTAAAGTCTAAATTAGCACCAGTTGCATTCAATATGATGCTGTTATTTGCTTGATTTGTATAACCAGCGTTTGCACCTAATGCTATTGAATTGGCACCTTGATTGATACGGCCTGCACTTTGTCCAATCGCAATTGATTGTATACCTTGTGTTGTATTACCTGCAACTGTACCTATAGCAATTGCATTAGCACTTTGCTGATTGCCAGCCGCACTCCAACCAATAGCTACTGCGCTATTGCCCTGTGTATTTTGACCAGATCCACGACCAATAGCAACTGCACTATCACCCTGATTCAAGTTAGCTGTATTGAAACCAATAGCGACTGCACGAGCGTTTGTAATGCCATTACCTTGATTTGTCAATCCTGCATTTGTACCAATTGCAACGCTATTTGCGCTTTGAGTTGTAACACCTGCATTAGCACCCAAATGTATTGAGTTGTTTTCAACACGCAAGTCAACAAGATTACCTACTGCGGTAATATTTGGCTGTGATCCAAGTGTAACATTGGCAGCGTAACTTGCATAATTTGCATTTGCTACATTGCTTACATTAGCACCATTGATATTTGTTAAGCCAGCACCGTTACCACTGATGTTTCCACCACTGATATTTCCATTTGCAGAAAAATTAATACTGTTTAATGTATGTGTATTGGCATTATATGCTAAATCAAATGATTCAACTTCAATTCTATGATTGCCAGTTAGCCAATCAACCATTGCTAAACGATAAGATGTAACTGATGTATTGGCAATTGCAACATTTACATATTGTGCAATATTGGCATCACTTACCATACCAACAACATTAGATCCACTGACACTATACGCAGTACCAGCAATATTGGCATAGTTAGCATTTCCAACATTAACATTACCTAATGCATCATAACTAATTTCACCAGTAGTGGTATCATAAAACATTGCGTTACCAGTCAATATATTGCGTACTGGTTTTACAACAAAACTATTTGCAGTTGTAAAATCTAAATTTGCACCAGTTGCGTTCAATATGATGCTGTTATTTGCTTGGTTATTATAACCTGCGTTCATGCCAATCGCAACACTATTAGATCCTTGACTAATACGACCAGAACTCATACCAATAGCAATACTGTTTAAACCTTGCAAGGTATTACCCGCAACAGTACCAATAGCGATTGCATTAGCACTTTGATTATTACCAGCCGCGCTCCAACCAATAGCAACAGCACTATTACCTTGCGTGTTTTGACCAGAACCACGACCAACAGCAACAGCACTATCACCTTGATTTAAGTTAGCAGTGTTAAAACCAATTGCAACTGCACGGGCATTAGTGATACCATTACCTTGATTTGTTTGACCTGCGTTTGTACCAATAGCAACACTATTTGCACTTTGTGTTGTTAAACCTGCATTAGTACCTAAATGTATATTGGCATTGTTGATTCTTAAATCTACAAGATTACCAACACTTGTAATATTTGGCTGTGAAGCATTAACTACACTGCCAGCAAAGTTTGCGTAATTAGCATTTGAGCCTGATCCACCCGGAGCAAAAGTACCATTACCATATAATACATTGCTTGCGCTACCATCTAAATTGATAGTTGCAATATTACCTAATCCAACAACATTGGCTACTGCAACACTATTTGCGACATTAGCAATATTGGCTATGTTTGCAAAGTTTGCATAATTAGCATTGTTGGCAAATAAATTACCAACTAATAAATTACCTGATACAGTTAGATTACCAATAGTACCATTACCAGATACATTCAATCCAGTTAATGTACCTAAACTAGTAATGTTAGGTTGATTTGCAGTTGTAACATTGCCAGCATAACTTGAATAATTAGCAAAGTTTGCGTAATTTGCTGTAGGTACATTGCTTACAGTACCGATCGCCGCACGACTAATCTGTACTTGTACATTTGGTGGTGGTGTCAATGCAACTTGTACATTGCCTGTGTTTGTTACGATTACTTGATTAGCCATATTAATAATTGATTACCCCATCTGAATTTACCAAGAACAATAAGAATACTGCTTGGTCATAAGCTGGTTGACTACCAACTGCAGGAAAACTAATCTTAATTCTACCTGTGAAACATGCTGGTTCACTTGCACTGATATCTAAATCAGGATCACCGGCGATTAAATCCCATGCATCATCGTCAATAGTCATGGTAAAAGTACCTGCACTGTTATTGACATTAGTGATCGGTAATGTTATTGGAGTAGGAGCTACACGGTTCATACGCATTGTACCACTTGCTGTAGCTAAATTAAATGTACTTCCACCTTGTGTAGCACTAATTGTAAATGTTGTTTCATCAATAATTGTTTTAACATAATATGTTGTATTGATTGCTACATTACCAAATACAGATCCTACAAATTGAACGGGTTGGTCAACAAATAAATCCTTAGTTGTGACACAAGTTAATGTATCATTTGTCGTTTCTGTTGCTGAAATTATTGTGATGAGAGGCACAAGCGGGTAATCATAGATTTTAAAATCTATTCCTGTACGACTATCTTGATAATCAACAATTGCTCTACGCACGATTGTTGCATCAATTGTTGCTCCAGTTAAATCTACTGGTGTTGTGCCAGTTTGCCATCCGCTTGTATAACTTGTAATGGTTGACCATTCAAAGTTCCAAAAGTCTTTTTGATTGTATATTAAGTTTTGTGCTAGTACTTGTGCATCAAAACCTGCCACTTGATTAAGTGTGGCTTGCGTGAATTTTGCCATTCTATTTTCCTCTGCTGTCTCGCATCATAACAAACTACTGCTGACTCGCGGTAGTTCGTGTGTGTGATATTGTATTTATGCTTTTAGGGAAACAAACTAATCCATATACCTCTAGAGCCATTATATACTCCGTTTTGCCAATATCTTCCATTACCCATGGTTTGTATAGTAGCTAATGGAGTAGGACCACTAGTTACACCTATACCCATACTGTCACTTGGAAAACCTGCAAATTGTACAGAACCATCATTGTTATGCCTACCTGTACTAGTTGATCCGAATGTAAAATCTTTAACATTTCTAATTGTAGTATTAGTCCATACATATACAGTTGATGGATACCAACCAGGTACTCCACCGGGCATATAAGGTAAACCATTACCTTTTCCATATACTGCACCATCTGTAGTTACTACTGCTAAAAAACTTGCAGTTGTAGAAATATCTGCCGCTACCCATTTGCATGGATAAGGAACACTTAAATCTATAAAACTATAAATTTTAGCTGTGCTAGAATTTTCAATCATTTTAGTTGCATTTTGTCCACAACCATATACTTCGCCGGTTGTTGTTATTGCAAATGCTGTAAATAAAGAACCAAATACTTTATCCCAATTGGTTGAACTGCCAACTTGAGCAAATGTGGTATATGGAGTCGTGCTAGGTACTATACCTTGACCTAATTGACCAAAGAAATTATTACCACATGTCCAAAGAGTACCATCAGTTTTAATAGCTAATGATGTTTGACCAGCACCAGCTACAGTTTTCCAATTGGTACCAGTACCTACTTGCACCGGTGAGGTGCGCAAAGTTGTATCACCTAAACCTAATTGACCTTCGCTATTTCTACCCCAAGCCCATAATGTACCATTGGTTTTAATTGCTAATGTAAATGATTCACCAGTTGATACATATGCCCAATTGGTATCAGTACCTACTTGAGTAAATGTTGTCCTATCTGTTGTATCACCTAAACCTAATTGACCTAAACCATTATCACCTGTTGCCCATAATGTACCATTGTTTTTAATTGCTAATGTAAATGAAGATGTGTTCGGTGAATATGCAATGTATTTCCAATCAGTATCAGTACCTACCTGAGTTAACACATTTGTTGAAGTAGAACCTAAACCAACAAATCGTGCGCCCCCTGATGCACATGCCGCCCACATGCTACCACCAGGCCACGGTGGATTAGTTCTAGCACCTAAAAATTCACCAGTACCTCGTGAAGATGCCGCTCCTCTAGTTTCAATTAAACTCATTTATAATTCCTATTATTTGTATTGAGTAATAGCAGCCAATACTGTATATGTATTTGCAGCCGTTTTAATAATACTATAGGTATATGCATCAATACTATTAACATCGCCTAATGTTGGTGAACTGTTACCTTGCCATAAAGGTGTCACAGTAACACCATCGATGGTATGATTGTTTGCAAAATAACCTGTGTTACCTATTTTAGCTAAAAATGCAACAGTGATGCTATTATTTGATGGTAAAACATCATTCAATGAAGATCCATTACTTCCTTGAAAATTAATAGTCCAATTGTTAGATGCATTAGCAGTATAATATACAAGTGATTGTGAAGTAACATTAAAATTAATAGTGCCTGTTGCTCCTGATGCTACAACTGTTACATTTTCACCAGCATTAATTATTGTTTGTGATAATGTTGAACTATTACCTACAAAGTTACCTACTATACCACTAACTATACCATTGCTATTAATATTACCAGTAACAGATAAATTAGCCAATGTACCAACGCTTGTAATATTTGGTTGTGCTGAGGTTATTAATGTACCTTGCAAATAATTTGCAGTAGCTAAATTACCAAGTTGGGCATTACCTGCAGTTAAATTACCGGATGAGCTAAGTGTACCGGTTATGTTAGCACCAGTACCTGTAAAAGTAATTACATTACTGTTGCCAGCAACACTAACTGTAACATTACTATTTGCACTAATTCTAACATTGCTATTACCATTGATTAATGTACCTGCAAAATTTGCATAGTTAGGTATTGGTAAATTAGTTAATAAACTACCATCACCTTGAAAATAATTTGCCTTTGCAAGATTACCTAAGTTGGCATTTAATGATGTTATGTTACCTGTAAAATTACCTACATTACCACTTAATATATTTGTAATAGTGACATTATTTGCAGTTAAGTTTCCTGCAATATTACTAGTAGTAAAATTACCATTCGTACCTGTAACTGTAGTACCATTCACCACATTGGCATACAAATAATTAATTCTACTGCCAAATGATCCAATATTACCGGTGTAAGTTGGAAGGTAACTTGCTACATTACTATTTGAATATGTACCATCAGGCACAGTAAACGATCCATTACCTGCAAGATATGTACTACCATTACCATTTAAATTTAAATTTGCAACATTACCAATTGTTAAATTAGTTCTTAATGTTGCGGCATTTGGAACAGTTAATGTTACTGTACCAGTGGTAGTAATTGGGCCACCTGTTAAAGTAAAACCTAAACCACTACCGCTAGTATTAACATTTGTAACAGTTCCATTACCGGTAACATTTCCACCTGCTACCCATGATAAATTACCTGATCCATCTGTTATCAATACATAATTGGCACTACCTCCAGTAATATGTACATTACCTACTGCGCCAAGATTGCTATTACCGGCAACGGACAATTGTGCTAATGTGCCTACGCTAGTAATATTACTTTGTGTGTTGACTGTTACTGTACCATTAGCTACAAAATTAATTAAACCTGTTGTCATATTTTATTTCCTATTAACGCAAAATGTCTACGCTTAAATTTTCACGCTCTAATCTATCTTTAATTCGTTGAACCATTTGCGTATAAAATTTACTATTGCTTTCTTGAAAAATATCATAAGCTTTAGCAAATTCTATAAATTTATTTAGATCACCATTATCGATAAGATCAAATAATTCTGTAACTTGATCTGTGATTAGTTGACTTGTTTTCATGATATTCTTCCTTTAAATAATTCTAATTTAGTATAGAGTGTGGTTACTCTTGTGTTACCTATTATGTTTTTAATAATAAATCCACCACCATCAGTTTGGTTGTTGGCACTGCCTTCATATGCTTGTGCAAAATTTATTTCAGTTGGCACATTCGCAGGCAATATATAAGTACCATCAATTGTAGTATCATGATATAGTGTAAGTCCAGTATTGTTAGCTGTATAAAATGCTCCTAACTGAATAACTGAATCAGTATTTGCAATAAATGTTGCATTTAATTCTAATTTAAAATATTCTGTAGGATCTAATGGGTAACTACTAGTAGATGTAAATGTATCATATATAAAAACATACCAATTGTCGTCACCGTTAACTAATACTTGATATGATGCTTTTGCTGGTTGAAAACTTGATGTACTTGTTGCCAAATATCCATTTGCAGTAGTTGATGTACCTTGATAGTATGGATAATAATAATTTGCATTTAAATTAAAACCATCGATGTATACAGGATTGTTAAGTATGGTATTTGCGTCAATTTGTACAGGCAATGTAACTGTATTTGCACTAGCATCTGCTATACCAAACGCAACCAATCCAATTCTTTCTTCAGGACTTGCTGTTGGATTAATATTAACATAACCAACTCCACCTATATTAGATGTAGGATCGTATGTACTTACGCTAGGTCCATTCCAAACAAACGAATTACTGGCATATGATTGTCTACCTGCTTGTTCATTTCTTGCAGTTGTTGACCAATAATATGTACCCGCGGTACTATCGGCAACATTAATTGTAATAGTTGAATTGGCACCATATGGTGTTCCATCTCCAATTTGTACACTGCTATATGATTTATGTGTTTGTACATTACTACTATTACCTATATTAAAATCCATGTACAACACAGATCCGGACGCAGGAACATTACTGCTTACAGTATAATAATTAACAGAACCATTTGCAATAGGACCATTTGCTACAACAGGTGTACTTGGTAAACCAATAATATTAGGATCACTTAATCCTGTATTCGCTTCTGGTATAAAATCTTCTAATGCATTGTCAGCATAAACACTTGGATTATATTCAAACGCTATAATTTTTGCACCCAAGAATCCATCAGTTGTTTTAGTTTCTTGTACTTGTGATACACGGAATAATTTATCTGTCCAACCATAATCTTCTAATGTAACACGCACAACATCACCTGCAACAATTTGTATACCACTATAGTCTAAGTTGCAAGTAATGGTTAAATCTTCACGACTTTGTAACAATCTGCGCACGCCCAAATATACTGCACGGATGTAATTATTAATCTGTGGATACTGAATGACTAAACGATTGTCTGGTTCATTTGGTGACAACAAACTTGGGTTATACCATGCAGTACCTACAGTTGTTAAATCAACAACTTTGTAATCTGTTTGGTCATTAATATTACTATTTGGATATTGAACTTCTAAACTGTTGTATGTTTGATTCAAATCAATTGGGTTAATATCAATACCACCAATCAATGTTGAGCTGTCAATACTATATAAACTACTCAATGTACCACTATATGGTTTATTGATAACAATAGTCCATTTGCCTAATAATTCGCTGTATTGCAACCAACTATCACAACTATCAACCAGTTGTTGTAAATTGCTTAAACAATTATCACCTGTGTTAACTGGACCATCGATGCGGTATCTAGGTTGCGTAGTTGCAGGTACTGTAGGATATCCTACTGGATGATATGTAATTAATTCATCGCTATATGCATCTAACGCAGTTAAACTAGCTGTATCAATATTTGCTGGATCAATAGCACAGCCATATTGTACATCAGTCATGTAATCATATAATACTTCGCCTGGTTTAGTTAAAGTATTTGTAACCTGTATGCTTAATTTAGGATCATTTTGAGCATCTTGTACATCTTTATTGTATATAACTTTTACAATAATAAAACATGTATCCGTCATGACATCTGTAGTTGTCCATCTATCAGCAACAGGAATACTTGTATCAGATAAAATATCAATAGCACTTAATCCACCTGTGTTTGTACCACTATAGCTACCATTAGGAAACTTATAAATGAAAGCGTAGTTGTTTATAGTATCATCTACTTGTGGTGGAGTTGCATTTGTCGTTAGACTTACAACTTGAGCAGGGAATGTAGGGGCACCCAATGTTACTTCTTTACCATTCCAGAATATTTTACCTATATCCATTGAACCTGAAGTAGCTTCACAAATACTAAAAACATAATACATTGTTTTTTGGTCTGTGGTAATTTTAGCATCTGTCATTATAGGCGCTAAAAATGCTGTACCATATGTTGCTGGTAATTTATTATTTGTTGCTGGGCCTAATTGAACTCTTGAGCCAACATCTTGTGCTCCTGTGCTTTTCTTATTTGCCCTATTAGATACTAATGCACTAAGAACAACAGTACCTGCTAGTCGAACTGCGGCCGTAGCTACACTGGCAACAGAAACACCTGCCCACCACTCTGATACTAATGCCACGCCGGCTGCGATTAATTCTGCCATTTTATACTCCTATACACCATGTTTCTTCTGCTTTCGTATAACCTAATTTTTCTAAGTTTAATTTACCTAGATGATATGCTTTTGTCATTGAAAACATTTTAATTTCTTTTTCTTCAATCATTTTTTTACCATGCTCATTGTATGAACGAATCAATCGCAATGCGGCAGAACTATTACGATGTTCTGGTACTACCCATAATAATAAATGATTCAATGTTTTAACTTCTGGATCCCATATGTTACCATTTTTAATTGCTAACAATATACCAATTGGTTTATTGTTTTCTTCTGCAATTAATGCCAATCCAGCACCTAATAATATATGATGATACAACTTACTAATGTGTTCATCTTTAACTACAATTTCTGAACTTAAACTTGTTTCTGGTAAATCTAATTGTTCTTGATATTGTTTCAACACATTTATTAAAAATGGTTGATCGAATTTATTTGCTAATCTTATTTTCATTTGTTAAAAAGTTCTATATGAAGTATCTGTATTTGTATCTTGTGCAATTTGACTTGAATCTGTTTTTGCTTGACTTTGTGTAGTTGCACCTTGCTTTGGTTCCATACCGAAACTGAAACTTCTATCAGCTAAACTTGGTACACGATCCATACTAGTATCAGTTGGATTAAATTCTTTCCAACTTTCACTATTTGTTTTTCTTCCTGCAATACGATTTTCTAATACAGTTTTAAAACTACTAGCCATCAATGTAACAACAAACTTGTCGTCTTGGTCTACTCGTTCTTCAGTAATTTGGTAATTAGTAACAATACCAGTAAAGCGATGTGCATTACTTGTAAGATTGTAATTGTTTGCAACATTACCATCTCCACCATAAAATCCTCGAGTAATTTCTAATTTACTACCACTAATTTTATTAGCCAATACTGTATAAATGTTATTACCATCGATACCACTTAAACTAATACTTGTGTCAGCACTGGTAACACGGATATCCCTTTGTTGTACACCTACTGTTAATAAACCACCTAATGGGCTATATGTTTGTCCACTAATAGTTTCTGGTTGATAACTGGAGCTAAATGTATAGACATTATTGTTTGCTGTGTTACCATACTCATTATAAATTGTTAATTTAACAAATTCAGCATTATTTACAAATGCTTTATTATTTGCTACTGCTGGGATATTATCCATTATGCGTCTCCCACAAACTCATACAAGTCAAAGGTATCACTAAATTCAAGCAACGCATTACTAGTTGTTGTACTGCCATTACCGATATATCCACCTGGTATCAATTTATATGTTGGCATGTTAGGGCAAAACATATTGAATTGACAATTGTTACCAACAATGATACCTAAACCTGTTAGTGAACCTGTTAATATGTTTGGTCTATTTGTCGTAACTGTAACTGTTGATCCAGATCCACGCAATATTTGTGTTGTGCTTGTGAATGGATAAGGATGAACACCAGCTGAACCAATTTGAATTAAATCGTTTGGTTCGAAAATAACTGCTGTTGGGCTTGCTGTAATGCCACTAACATTGAGTACCAATTGGTCGCCCACGAAACTAGTAACAGTAATTGTTGCTAATTGTGGTGCAGTCATTGCACCTTGATATTTAAATACCCAACTTAAGCTAGGTAAATTACTAAATGTAATTATTTGTGGTGTAATTCTATCTAACTTATCTAATGCTTCCATCAAATCTCGTGCTTGACTATATTTAAAACGATTAGCTATATCAAGTGAAAACTTCCATGGATTCTTTGTTGGTGTAGCACTAACTCTTGGTATTTCATTTCTTGTATATTGAATGCCCACTACTCTGCGTCTATCAATTGCTAGACCATTACAGTAATTTAATATTGTTTGTAAACCTGCCATATTATTCCTTATCTGCTATAACTCATTTCTTTTTGTGCCAATGACACAGATCCTAGTAATGTTCTACGATTCTCAGCAAATAACTGAGCAACACTCTTTGCATCTAACGCACTAATATTATTTGTAACATATGTATTTGTAATTGGAGCATTGACAGCACCAGTTGCAACACCTTTGGTACCCATTTGATTGTTAGGTATAATCTTACCTGCGCTTGGTGGTACAAACAATTCAGGACCTTTTTCACCAACGATATATGGTTGATTACCTTTAACTGGTCCACCTTCAGCTTTAAACAAACTACCAAATAAATCTCCGGCACCACCAAATATACTACCAAATAGTTTAGTTGCTTGCGCTTTCAATGCCATTTTTGCTAAGTCTTGTATAACACTACGGGCAAAATCACTGAACTTAAATTTACCAGTAGTTACAAATGTATCAATAGCATTATTCATATTACTAAACATAGTAGTAGTAGCATTTTGTGCTAATGTAAATGGATCCATACTTCTTGCAATAGATTCCATTGCTGTTTTTGCACCGGCTACTGTATCTTGTCTACGAGCAATTTGTACATCATATGCATCTTGTTCTAATTGTTTGCGAGATGCATAATATTGTGTATCAGCAGCCATGCGTTTATTAATATCGTCAATTGCAACTTGATTACCACTAGCTCTTGCTAATGTCAATTCTTTTTCTAAATCAATACGCTTTTTGGTTTCTTCAGTTGCAAGTGCCATTAACTTCAATTGAGTTTGGTCTTCTAATGTAATCGCAGTACCAAATTGTATTTGTTGTTTCATCAAATCTAAATCTGCTTGACGAGAAGCTAACATTGCATCTGTATTGACACCTGTAACAAACTTTTGTTGAGCATTCATTGCATCAAACTCAGCTTTGTTTAACTGTAGTGACGCGGCTAATTGATCCTTTTTAAGACCAATCTGTTTTTGATATTGTGCAATAACTTCTTGGTTAGTACCACGACCTTTAGACTGTTCAATTTGAATCTTGCCTTCTAAATCTTGTATCTCATTCGCGGCTTTTGCTCTTGCATCAGCATTAGATTTAATTAAGCCTGAGAAATTACTTTCCATTCCAATTGTGTCAATTGTAGTCTGACGCAATTTATTGGCTTCTTCATTTTGTTTAGCCATCATTTCAGTGGCTTGTTTTGCAGTTTCTACTGCTATTTTTCTAGCTTTTAATTCTTCATCACTATAGAATTGAGTCTTGCGTTTAGGTCCTGCAGTAGCGGGGCCAGTATCAGTTGCACCACCTGTTGCAGTTGCCGCTTCTGCGTTAGTATCACCTAATGCTTTATTCAATCCAACTACTGCGGCTGTAGCGGCTAATGCACCTGCGGCAATCATTGCCCAACCTCGAGGACCACTCAATGCTGTCAATGCTGTTTGAACAATTACAGTACCTTTTAATGCTGTAGTTAACTTGCCTACAACGCTAACGATTTCAATAATGGTTGCAACTGTTTTAGCACCAAATGCTATAGCAAGACCTATACCAACTGTTTTTATAATCTTTTCAGCTTGCTCTAAACTTAAACGACCTTCTTCAATCTTACCAATGAATGGTTCAATTGCAGTAGCCATGTCACTGAATACTTGGGCACCAGCGATTTGTAATGTATGCATGTTAGCAGCCATTTTATCTGCTAAGTCACCCATCTTTTGTAATGCTTCTTGTGCTTTACTAAAATCACCACTGGCGAATGCTTCTTCTAGCATCTTAGGATCAATATTTCTGAACGCTTTACCTAATATTTCCATACCAGCGGCTGTTCGTTCGGCACCTGGCCCCATTTCTTTTAAGCCACTTAATGCTTTAGCTAATAAATCTTTTTCGCTTAAATTACCTAAATCTTGGAATGTAATTCCTACACGCTCTAATGCTTTTTGTGCTTGTTCATTACCTTGCGCGGCTTTATCAATTTGTTGAAAGAATGCGGCAATCATTTTGCTTGCATCTTCAGCACGACCACCTGCCTGTTGTAATGCACCACCAAACGCGGCAATATCACCAATTGCTAATCCAGTTGCACTTGCTAAGTCTGTTACTGCATCTGCTAATTGTAATACACTACGAGCAAATGCGCCAACGCCAATTCCAGCAATAACTGTGCCTAATCCACCAAGACTAGACTTTAGTTTATCAACTGCTTGTTGACCTTCGACATCAACTTGAATTTTATAATTGTCAATGGTTGCCATTGTTAATCCTTATTTTATTATGATGCCAAGTTTTTGCTTGACATATTCTCTTATATGTTTAATTGTGGGTTCGGTCATACCTGTTGGTGCTTGTTCACTACCACGCATACCTCTGCGTGTCATGTGACGACCTTTATCAAGTACATTAGCATAAGCATAGTTTGCGTTGATTTGATTACCTTGTAATTTAGTACTGCGTTTGGCATTACCAGATTTTTCAGGTGTTACATCTTTGAATTTGTTATATGCTTCTCTAGCAATATTATTGGTATTCAATGTGTTTAACACTTTGTTTAATCTATCAACTATGTTATTTGCCACGACTCTTCTCCATCATTTTCTCTAACTCATCTTGACTGAACTCATAAACACTAGGATCAATTTTACCAGACGCTTTTTGTTGTTGGTAGTTTTCATATGAAGCAAGAACATCCGTTATCATAATGTCGTATGTAGTGGCTTCTCGCTCAATTTGACTTGGCAACATACCATACTCTTTAGCCATACGACCTATCATAATCATTTTGGCTGTTCTCCACTCGTCTGGGTTGATGTCTTGCTTTGTGACTTTCCCAAGATTTCACCAATCTTATTGATTGCGGCTGCGGCAATGTCAATAGGTAAATCTTCATTAGCTTGTAATGCAGGCTTACCTTGTTCATTAAGAATAAGTTTCTTAATCATTTTATCTAATTGTTCATATTGCTGGTCTGAACGGGCATTGAAAAACTCAAAGTATGTACTCAAGCCTACAATGTCATATGTGTGAAATGTGATTGTGTCGCCATACTTTTCAAATAACGCATCATCATCTAATGTGATTTCAATTAGTTTTGGTACACTTGCTAATTCTGTAATTTTCATTTATTTTATCCTTTAAATTGTTGTATTGTATTTATTCTTTGTCAATAGCATCTTCTAGTAACTGATTAAGTAATGCTAATCTAAATGTTTGTTTTGCTTTTAATTGTTTGACTGTTGCTTGCATTGCATCAAGCATGGGCATTGCTTTAGCCTCATCAGCAATTAAACTGCGTAATTTTTCTATATCGGTTTTTAACCATACATCATGTTCTTCATTCATTTGTTTTCCTTCAATGTTAAAAAAGGGGCATAAAGCCCCTCTTATGTTTGCTTAATTAATTAAACAACACCGCTAGTGATAGCGCCATCAACAGCGATACTCATTGGAGAGATCCATACTGGATTCTCTGGAGCTACTGTTGGTGCTAGACTAGAAATATAACCTGTACCAGTGTAGTAGAATGCGCCATTAGCGTTACCATTCAAATACAATTTCCATGAAATATTTACTTTGTTTTCGCTTAAGCCTGCGACACCATAGAATGGTGCTGTGTTAGCTGTTGCACTTGCATTACCAAAATATACTGTGCCATCTAGTACCATATTAGTACTGATTTCATTGTCAGCAGGTGTAGTTACTTTATTCATATCTGGTGAACAGAAGTCTGTATAAGAGTAAATGCCTGTTGAGTTTGTAACAGTGATATCTTGCAAGCAAGTAACAGACAATGCGCCATTTGCAACATTGGCTGTGTCTGTACTAACCAATAGTATTGGTTGAGTACCTGTTGTGTTTACCGTAATTCTTGCCATTTGATTTCTCCTTAGTTAGGCGTATTAAATTCCATTCTTAGCATTCTGAATGTCCAGGTATGCTTTTCTGCTTGTGTTGGTCCATATGTACGAACTTGGTCAAAATCTCTTTCAAAATAACCATCAAATAATTGTACGCCATCGTCTTTGATAGCTGTAACTAAATTTGCAATAATAGCATTCACTGCTGTATTGTATGGGTCATCCTGATATGAAATATATGTTATTCCAAACTCATCATATGCGTGATATATAGAACCGCAATATTGTATTCCAAGCTGATGAGGATTTCTTTCAACTGTATGTACATCACTTACATAGATACCATAACGAACAACTTCACTATCGCTAGGGAAGTCACTGAATATTGGTATGTTCCATGCTTTAGGTATATCACGGCGCAACACATCACTGATTTGTGTTTCAGTAACAGTTGGTTCGTTCAATACATAGTAAGTTACTTCAGCCATTAGAAATATCTCCTATCACCGTTAAAATAATCGGTATCCGCAGTCCAATTCTCCTCAAGTTTTGTCGTTGGTCCTTGTGGGCTATCTTGATATAAATCATAGAAGTTCATAAGTTCTAACGCTTTTGTCCATTCACTATCGCAACGCTTTTTAGCGAATTCATAGTTCTGAACATCAACCTCATTCATGTTAGACACATCGGTTACAAGACTCTCGTAAAAAACAAGAATAGCACCGAATGTGTCTAAACGAATTAATGTTTGGTCATTCTTAATGAGCAAACTAGGATTGAAACTTGAAATCAATTGACCATTTGGCAGATTAGCATAATAGTAAGCACCAAGAACTGTGTCGCAGTATTTCTGCCACCAGCCAAACTCTAATTTATAAAGCCACTCTTGTGAAGCAACTTTGAAGTATGGAGCCCAATCAACATTCAAGGCACTAGCTCTGCGCTCCGCTGCCGGATCGTAGAATAGTATATCCTCTACTGTTGCATTTGAGATTCGTTGATAAGGTACTGACATATTATTTTATTTCCTAGACAATGAGAGAATGTGTTTAGACATTCTCTCTTATTCAAATCAAGCCTGTTGAATGTTAATTGCGCCACCACGACGAAGGTCACCAACGCCAGAACCGAAGTATCCAACACCTGTTAACCAAATCTGCAATCCACCTGGTACTTCACCAGTCTTCAACTGCAAGCCTTCTTTCATAACAGTGAACAATGCACTGTCACCGAAATAAGCACCAACTAATACTGGCTGTGTAGCAACACCAGCAACAGTACGAGTAGCGTCTTGCAAGAATGTTGTGAACATTACCATACAACCATAAACACTTTCAATCTTACCTGTTGATAACAATTCGTTACCAAGTGCAGATAGGTTAGAACCACCAGATTGAGAAACAGCACCACCGGTTAACTCAGCTAACAAGCGAGTTAATGAAGAACCTGTTTGACCTGCTGGAGTTGCAGAAGTATAGTTAGCATTACCGTTACTGTCAAGAACGATGACTGGAGCACCAGGCATACGAGCCTTCTTGAAGTTTTGCTTAACATTACGAATCAATTCTAAGATTGAGTTTGAAGTGAAACCAGCTGTAGAACCTGCAGGATCAGTACCAGCGGCAACAACTTCCATAGCGCCTAATTGTAAAACACGCTGGAAACCGTCAGCACTAGTTGCGTAGTATGTGTTACCAGGAGTTGCTTTGAAGCTCAAGAAAGCCGCTGTAACACGCTGGTCAACCTTTTCAGCAAAAGACTCACCCAATTCAGCACCTAGCGTTGCAGCCAATGTGAAAGATGTTGTCCAGCCGTAGAAGATATCGAATGCTGTTTGTGCAACTGCTGGAGTTGCTGTAATTGTACCTTGTCCCAATGCAGGGTTTTGTACAACTGCGTTACCTGTACCATATGTACCACCAGTGCCGTTAGCATTGTAGTCTTGGTAGGTTATGGGCGCGAAATTCGGGACCAAAAATGTTTGGCCTTGTGTAGGTGCAACTACATTTGTGAAGTTCACTAAACCATTAGATTCGTGCATAGCACGGAGTGCGAAGTTGCTGATAGCTGTTGTAAAGCCATCGCCTTCATTATTTGGACCGCCGAGAACATAAGCCATAATATTTTTCCTTTATATAAATTGGCAATTTCAGAGTACTTTACGACTTGAACTTGATACTGTCGCTGATACACCAAGACCTTTTAAGCCTACTCCCTTACCTAAGCCATTGCGATTTGCCCATGCATTAAATGCGGCTGGATCGCGGCTATAGTCAGGAATAGCTTCATCTTGTGCACCAGTGAAAGAACCTTGTCCAGGTCTTAAACCAGATCCAGAATTAGTGTTACTCTGTCTTAATAGCTTAGGATTACCCTGAGCTACTTCTTGTACTAATCCTTGGATTGTAAGTGGCATGCCATCACTACCATAGCGTTCTTGACCTTTCTGATTAACAATAGCATAACTGCCATCATCGTTCCATTGAATGTTAGATTTAACTTTGTTCAATGCGTAATCAAGTAGGTCTGAATCGAATCTGTCACCCATAGCTCGCTGAATATCACTGTCTAATTCCTTCTCACGCAATCTTTGCTCTTTCATAGCTAAATCTTGTTGAAGTTTACTAAACTGCTCATGCAAGTCATTTGTTGTAACACGACCGTTAGAACTCTGTTGAGTTTTTGGTTGTCCACTTGGCTGTGCGTTGCCACCGGAAGTTTGTTGAGCCCCTACTCTTGCCATAAAAGCTAATGCATCTTCAACACTTTGGAACTGAGTTCCTGAAGCGTTGCTTAATGCGTTTAACAATGACTGAGTTGTGCTTTTACGAATAGCACCTGGGTTAACGCTTTGCTCATCAGCACCTTCTTGCCCTGGGGCTGACTGGTTGCTATTAGTCTGGCTGTCGTTGCCAACGAATTGATTATCCATTTAATTTTTTCCTTGATTGTATCGTAATCACCGATTGTGTAATGTATTTATGCATTACGGTTATAGATAGATTTTACCTACCTGTACTTAAACTATTAAGCATGACAGGCGCAACTTGTTGCGTATAATATGTCATACCTACATTAGTAACTGGAGTACCAGCTCCACCTAATAAACTAGTGTTGTCACCATTTTCAGCGATACCATCACCATTATCAGTTGTTTCATTAGTATCATCTTCACCATACATTTCATGTTCTGGTATCATACTTGGTGTTAGATCACGGCTGAGGACTTCATTGTTTTGCTCAGTCATTAAATTGCGTAAATCTACATCAGGTATTGTTTGAATGTATGCTGATTCATATTCTGGAATACTTGTGTCTGGTGCAAGCATACCAATAATTTCTTTTGTAATCAATGCTTGAATCATTTGGTTATCACCAACTAATTCTTTTGCAGATTTAATTAAGGCCATTCTGTAATTTGTATCATGTGCCTCATAGTCAGTATTGTAATTGACTTCGCCAGCCCATCTTTGATCCATAAATCTTGCGGCATATGTGTAAATCATTTCTTCTGTAATTTCCATCAATCGTGCTTTAGCTTTTGCAACGCGGTGTAATTGTTTGCGTTCTTCGATGATAGCAACACCTGATGCGATTTGGTTCTTGCTATTCCTTAGTCCACCTAAGCCCGTAAGTGCTTCAATCTGTTCAAGGATATCTTGTTGCGCTTTAATAATCGCATCAACATCGCCGGTGTCAATGGGGATAGCTTCCACTTGTCCCTCATTCGCTCTCACGATAGCTCCCGCGTGAACTGGAATAGAAATGCCTTTGTCTGCACGAATCAATGTATGTGCAAATTGTAATGCTGTGTATTTTTCGCATTCTAGTTTGTAATATTCACGCATACCATCACTGGCTGCGTCAATATCACTAATGCCTATATCCATTGTGCGAGGATCTCTGCGACCATATGCAATGAATATTGGTAAGCTCATGCCTGGTGGGAATGTACCACTGCCAATCAATTCAGCAGGTTCTTCTGTATCGCTAGGACCTTTACTTACTTCATAGCTTTCCCAATATGATGGTGTGTTTGCGTCACCTAAATGATAGCATTTAATGTAGTAGCAATCTTCTTCTTCCATCTCCATTACTTTAACGCACTTAAGCATTGGGCGACCACCATAATAATCAAACTCCCAGTCCCATACATTTAGTGGATTGATAGCGCAAACATAAGGTCTGCCTAAACTACCTTGACCTTGTTGTGGCATATCAACTGCTACCCAACAATGTCCATATATACTTGTTAGATCACCAATGTTTTCCATGAAGCCATTCATTGAACGATTTGTAAGGTCAGCATCTAACAATAGTAAATCAGCCCATTCAGTGTTCTTAGGATTAATCTGAGTGCCAGTTGGAGTGCAGAATTGCATGTTACGCTTAATGCCTGGTTCGAACAATACATCATTGATTGTGTCAACAATGTAACGACAGATTGGTTGTGCAATTGTATTAGCAACTAGGTCTTGATAAAGTGTACTATCTTCACTAGGTCTTTTCTTACGCACAAACATCTTGAAAGGTAGTCCCCCAAGATATGCATATTGATATGCCAACATCTCATTGTAGATGCTAGAATATATTGGGTTACGCTTTAGTAGTTCTGCTTTTGTTTTCATATTTTTATTTTTCTCACATAAATAGGCATTTAGTAGATAATGTATTTATCTATGGTAATTTACTCTTGCACTTATCACCATGAAATCTAGGATATAGATTATTGGCAACACTTTTTTTACAGTGTGGACATATTGACCTAGGTTGTTTTTTACCTTTCATGCCTATACCTCCCCATGGTACACCACGATTTTTATTCATCATATCTTGTGTGTTATCTTTGCGTGTACCTAAACTCAAATGAGAGGGGTTGGTACATTTTGGGTTGTCACAACTGTGCATCACTACAAGATGTTTTGGTATACTTGTATTGTTATGTTCTTCATAACTGACACGGTGTACTGTACGCATTCTCTTTTCGTCACGGATTAATCCATAACCAAGATTATTTTTACCACCTTGCCACTCCCAACAATCTGTTACATTATTAACGATTACTTTATTCAACAATCGTTCCAACAATGTATAACCACTTTTTGGTCTCGCCATGTTAACTCCATACTTGATAATCCTCCACTTGTTCGTCATTCATAATCTCTTCCCATGTTGGACCACCTGGATATAGAGGACTATCAGGCATATGTTCTAAACCTGGCTTAGCTCTATTCATTAATCGTGGATCCATACCAACATACTCAGGTATTCCTACTGATTGATGTGTGATTGGGAACAAGTGATGTATGCCATAACGGATACAGTCACCGAGACCGTCAATGTGTGCATATTTCTGCTCAGTATATTTTACTAAGCGTTTGCGTGAAGCATCTTCAAAATGATATGTTTGCAAGGCTTCAAGTAAAAACTTATCATCTGGTTGTACAACTAATCCACCTCTTGCTATGAAAGCATTACTTGTATTATCTGTATCAGTGATGAGTGGGTTACTTTTCCTTGTGTTAACAATACTGAATCCATATTTCTCTAAGATAATTTTATCAGTTACACCAAAGGGACTTGTTGTATCCCGATTTACTTGTGTGCCTGACATATCTATGATACTATTGATTCTGCGTTTCGGGAAGTCTTCACGAATAGCACTCGCAATACCTTCTGTGGAGCAGTCTGGTATTGCATAACTTTTCAATATCTCAATTGAACCATCTAGTTGCCCGGGTTTTTTAACCTGGGCTACTGTGGCGCACATGACTCGTTTGTTAAAGTCATGGAATGTATATAAATCGCCACCGAAATCTTTTATCTCTCTAGTGTATTTGTTCTTGTCCCAACTGTAATAAAACATGTCGGCAACACTTTCCCATTGACACATGTAATCTTGTCCAAACTTTAATGGACTAATAATGCGTTTTTGTTCTTCAATAAATTGTTTGTTACCACTACGCATCTCTAGGTAATTGTAATGACGAACAACATATTTCTCTGGGTTACTCTTTGCTAACTGAAACAAATCGTGTAATGGACCTGTACCATTAGGCGTACTAATAACAATCAATCGACCTGCAGTATCTGGCTGACCAACTTTAGGTCGTAGTCGATTTGTTATCTCTTGTAATGTATCTTGTGTGTATAATGCGGCTTCGTCTGCTACCCATACGCCAACATTAAGACCTCTTAAGTTTTCTCTTTGCTCTGCTGATTTACAACGAATGAATGTACCATTAGGAAAGCGTATAGTTAGTTCGCTGTTGTTAATGTCTTTACCATCTACTAAGCCAAAGTATTCTATACATGACTTCTTTAATGGTTCCCAGATCAAGGATTTAATCATGGCACCTGTTGGAGCACTGTAAATTACATCCTTGCCTTTATGATAACGAGGGTCACTAGCAAAAATAGGGAGTGCGATAGCCGCAAGAAATGTTTTGCCACTACCAACTGGAACAATATCAATACAATGCTTATCCGTGGTAAGCCAGTCTGCTAGGACGGTTTTTTGTTCGCCATATAAAGGAATCGTTACATTACGCATCTTTCCAGTCAATTAGCTCCGTAGTTGGAAAGGTGAATGAAGCACCTAATGCTTCACCCTTGCTTGTGATATCTTGTGTTGCTACATCAGCAAAGTAATATTTGGCAAATGCTGTTTGGTACTTGAATAACATCTCATAGTCACCACGCATTCTAGCTTCATGCATATCTCTGGCTAAATCTTCTTTTAAACTAGATCCATGTACTTTTCTATATTCTTCTAAGAACTCTACGCCTTGAATCTTATTAGTTGAACCAACTTTTCTACCAGAGCCAGGTCTTTTTCCACCACGCTTACTTACTTTAAGTTTGGTTTCTGTCTGATTGTTTTTCATTGGCTCCATCTCGAACGCATTGGTTAAACTATCATTGACAATATTTTGGTCATAATGTACTTGTTTCATCCTAATCTCTCCTTCAATAGACTATTAATTTCTTGGTGTCTATGATTTCTTTTTAAATCATTGTTAAGTTGTTGTATATTCAATACTAATTCTAATGAACCATTACTAATCATTTCACGCAATTGTTGGAAGCGTGAATCACAAAAGCAATGACCCATAAACTCTTTAATACTCATTTGCCTAATCGCTGAATAAAATATTCTTCTAGTACTTTAGTTTTTGCATGATCTGGAGCTTCTTTATTAATGTTCTCTCTTAATGCTATGACAATATCTGTTGGAGCATTTTCAATCATTTGACGATATACTTTAACGATTTGCGGATTGTTTAATCTTTCACTGATTGGTAACATCTTTTGTTTTCCTTGTATACTTGCGCTTAGGCTTCTTTGTAATTGTTTCTTGAACAATTACATGATCCATGTGTTGTATTTTTGGTGGGTTAGTTTTAAACATTTGTTCACCAGCCCATTTTACAAAATTTTGTAACTTATCAATCATATATAAACTTTCTCGTAATCTTCTGGGTTATCAGTTTCATCTAGTCCATCGTAGAACTTACCAGTACTTTTTTCTTTGAATTTCAATGAACCAAATATTGATAGAAACTTTTGATTTTTCTGTCCCCATTGTTGTGTTAATTCTAAGAATCTATCACGACCAAACATAATTTGCAGTTGTGTTTTGCAATCTTCTGGGCTTGGATTGATATCGTTCTTTGTATCTTTAAGTGTATGCATAAAACTGATGCATTGGTCAATCTCAATTTCAGTCATGTAAGGACTAAGTTCAGTGACCATTTTGTCAAAGTTTTGTATGTGCCCAACATACATGGGCTTGTCAATTAATTGATGCATTTTAGTGTACCATTCCTTGAGTTAATCCATCTAGTCGTTCATTGACATCAATGTTAATCTTACCTTTTAATTCAGTAGTAAGACCGGCTTTATATTCTTTCAAATAGTTTTCTTGCTGTAATGCACCTAAGAATTGATGAATGGTTCTTAATCCAAGTATCTTCATTTCGAAGGCTTGTTTGTTTTCATCACTTAATTTAGTAATGTCAATATCCATCATTTTTTCTAATGAAGTTTCAATGTCTTTAACTAATGGGTCAACTGTGACAACTAATTGTTCGTTGTCACGGTATAGTTTGTATGTATATTCAATTTCGCTCATATATTTCCTTAAATTGTTCTGAGGTTATTTCACTATAATTTGTTTGGTCAATGTTAACAATTGTATTTGAACCATTCACTCTAATGATTTGTGTGTTTGGAAACTTTCTTATTAATTGTCTTAATCTTTGTTTCCATTCATTTGCCATTTCTATAGCACTATTGTTGTGTGCATTTCTTGCATAATGTATTGTACCATGATATACATTATCTAATTTACAATCACCGGTATTGTAATCAAAGCCAATCATATAAATGATATCGTAGTTGTGATTTAATGCTACTTCTAATGCACTGTTACCACTGTCTAATCTTTTATCTAAAGGTTTTAACCAGTTAATCTTTTCGCTACTATCAATACACATATGGTCAAAATTATGTTTTTCTTGTGTATAGAAATTAGTTTTGTGTTGTATTTTTTTAGTTAATATTTCTTGAACAATCGCTTGATCCATGGCAATTAAGTAATTTGGCATGTAATCACGGTACAATGCATTGCAACCATATGTCGTCATTTGTCGACCAATCGTTGCTAGGTCAAACTGTAATCTACTAGGTCCATTACCTATTACGCAAGCAATAGTCACTTTTTAGTCATATCTTTCTTGGGATCTTTGTACCCACTGGCATAAGCCGCGGCTGCTTGCTTTTCTGCATCAGCACGGTTCTTATATGGCTTGCCACTATCACCCCAACGATAATAGCGTTCACCTTTAATTGTAACTACTTGTATTGGCATCTCATTCTCCTTTGATTGTTTTTTCTTTATAGTATTTAGTTGTTTACAAACCGCACGATGTTTAGTAGCACTATTAATAGTTTTAAAGCTACCATCACATAATTTACAGCGATAGTGAACAAATTTCCATTCTTTAATTTTATTATCAAATTGTTGAATCAACAACATGATAGATGGATCTTCAAAGTGATAGAAGTTTTTATGTAGTGATTGAATTGAGGGTTTTATCATGGGTTCCTTGTAGCATTATATCTCTACGGCGTTCCCATGATTTTCTCATGTTTTCTTTATGTTCTTGACTCTTTGGTACACCCAATTTAGCAAGACGCATTTTTTCTTTTTGTTCAGGAGTTTTTGGTACTCCTTTACAAGCCTTACGAACACCGTTGCGTACATTATTTAATGCCTCTGGATTATGGGGTCCAGTACCACGCATCCAAGGTGTATACCCCGGCTCATTGATACTAGTAGGTGTTTCACCCAATTCAAAACGCTTGATGTATTTTACATTATTGGTATCGTATCTGTGATATCTCATATAACTTTTCTGTTTCATAGTAGTTGTATTTACACCCATAATGTATTTGTATAAAATTTTAGCCGTAAAAATAGGCAGCATAGGGCTGCCTATTGCTCTACAAACATCATTTTACAAATGCCACTCTCACCATGGCGTTTGTTTGAGCGTGAGATTCATTTAAATTCAAACATTCTACCTAGATCCATATCTTTATCTGAAGTAAAGTCTGGTAGATTATTTGGATTGTATCCCATAATTCTATAATGTTCTCTGCGTTGTTCATGTGTCATTGCTTCAATATAATCATCATTTTCTGGATCATATTCTTGTTGACCATAATCACATTCACTATCATAGTAACCATCAACTGATTTTTTACCGTTACTGCGAGATAATTTAATGTTGGGTTTAGTATGATATACACCTGTCAATTTACTAAATTGTTCATCAATGTCACTTTCATCGTCATAATTGTCTTTGCTTATCCATGCATGGAATTCTTGACAATCTAATGTCATCAATGGTTCTAGATTATTCAATTGATATTTGATATCTGTAATCTGTTCATTTGACAATTTATTAAATGTAATAAAGCTATCATGCACTCTTGCAACTACAGGAATATTACTTGTAATCTGATCCATAATCAATTTTTCTGTATGTTGAAACACATAACTCATAATCTGACTTCTGCGTATCTTATTGTTCTTAAACATATTTGGTACATTTTTTACACTTTCAACAAAAGTTTTGTCGTTTTTGTATTCATCAGTAATGATTGTGGTAATTGCATGTTGTTCTCTGACGAAACCTTTAATCCAGGGATCGTTCATAAAATTCATTCTATCAACTGGATTCATAATGATATCTTCAATGCTAGTAGTTTGCCATTCACCATCAACTTGCCAACTACCTCCACCGATTCGTGCACCAAATCCAATTGCTGTAATTGCTTCTTTGACTAATTTCTCTGGATCTGGATATTTTGTAATATGTAGTGCTAGTTTCTTTCTGATAGGATTCTTCCAATCGAGGTATTCTTTAGTGTATGTAAAGTGACCATAATCGTCAATACTATTCTTTTTTAGTATATTGCGAACCATCATTAATTTGATAGCATAGACTGCGGCATTTAAGTCATAGACACAATGATTACCCAAACATGCTGTGCGAACTTCTTTAGTAATATTTTGTATATTGATACCTTTATAGTACATACGACCATATGGACTTAAGTTAGGTATTTGTGGTAATACAGGTTTACCATATGCTTGACTAAAAAATTCACTGATGATTTTGATGTATTTTGCTTGTCTTAGATTACGGTACAATGTAGCTTCATGTTTTGAGTTTTTAGTTGAAAGTTCAATTTCTCTCAATGTATTTTCAATGAAAGCATTTAAACTATGTATGTCAATTGGAACTACTTCTAATTGATCTGGATCTGTGATGTCACCATAATATAGTGATACCAATTCATCTGTATTTGCTGAATCAATTAATATATCGATGAGTTTTTGATTGAACATGTATACCTCTGAGTTAAGTTCAAATGGATTACCTTTTTTACGACCATTGCCCTTTTTTTCTTCTGGTGCATAAAAGAATGGTCTGATTGTATTAAATTCTTTATATATGTAGTACCGTTGATTTTTATATTGAAATTCTTTTGCCCATAATTTATCTAGTGATAGATGTGTATAACTACTTGTGATATATGGCAATCGTTTAATTAGTAATTGTCTTACTGAATCTAGATATGTATTATAATGTTTTTGTGCTTTTTCTTGCGATAGTTCTGGGAACTTATCCAAAAATTCATGAGGCACTCGGAGATATGCATCTTTCCAATTATCAGATGCCCCCATATTTTTCTGATATGTCTTGTTCTTGTCATCTGAGTAATCTGTAAGATTATCTATTATTGTCCCGTGACTTTTGCTATTTTCAGGACCTACATGTCCCGTGACTTTTTGTGTAAAATTTTTTTTCATAATTCCCTCAAATTTTTTACTGCTCTCAAAAACTCTTAGACCTGAGATGAAGCCCCGGGGTCTAATCCGGGGACTTCTATTTGAGAGAAACGAATGTCAGTAGTTCTAAAACTGACAATGTATTTAGTCATTATAGACAAAAACAATAAAAAATACTATGTTTTTTGGGTATTTTTGTCAAGTTTTGAATGTTGCATTAAAACAACACTAATTGTTGTTAAAATACAACAACCAAAAATTTGACAATAAATCGGTCCTGTGATACAATACATGTATTGAAATTAATTAATGGAGTTAATAAATGAAATATATTCTACTAATTACAGTCGCATTGCTTACAGGCTGTGCAAGTAACATTCAACGCCCAAACTATGGTTACATGGTTCCTATCTGTCAAGGTTTTCACGACAAAGGTGACTTTGCTAATCATGCCCAATGTTCGCAAAGTGTCCGCAACATTGAAGCACAAGTTGGTCAAACAATCATTATGGGCTTAATTAAGCGTTAATATCATGGCAACTAAAAAACTAAAACTTACTCCTATTGCAAAAGTGTTTGGTGCTGAACAAATCAGCGCCCATGTAATGGGTCAAAATTATCGTGATTTGTTCATTGAAGCAGTAGAAAACTTCTTCACTAGAATGAATCATCATCTTTATATTGCAGGTCAGCCGGGTGTTGGTAAAACATACACCGTTGAATTATTAGCAAAAAACTATCCCAAAATTTATCTATTGACATTAAAAGGTCAATTGAAACCTTGGGCCTTCATTAAAACTATCGCAGTAAATCTTTATAAATTACCTAAAGATATGAAATTAGTAGTTTATACTGATGACTTTAATCACATGTTCAAAGCTAGTAGTGAATTCCTAGATATCTTTAAAATTGCTATGGATAAAGTATCCGGTGATTGTCTGGAATACAATACAAGCTTGGGCGCACAATATCAGGCATGTGAAGATTTTGAAAAAGAAGCAATTGATTATTGGAAATCTCTTGATCCTGATCGCACAGGTTTTAGAATTCCATTTGACGGTCGTGTAAAGTTTATTTTTACAATGAATACACCATTGCCCGGCAAACAAGAAATGGACAAACTTGAAATTGGTAGCGATAAATGGATCAAGTTAAATAATCGTGCGGCTATTCGTAGTCGTACAACATACGAAGACCTCGTAATGGATAAAAAAACATATTGGGGTTGGATCTGTGATGTTGTTTGGCACAATCCAACTAGTATGTGTGTTGGTGCAACAGAAGACCAGCGTTATGAAATGATGACATGGTTGTGGGACAACTGGGATGTAGCAAGTGAAACAAGTTTGCGTTTTGTTGAAGAACAAATGTGGGAGATTATGAAAAATCATCCTACTAAATCAGCATACCGTACTCGTTGGGAAAAACTGAAAGGTTAAATATGGCTAAACAAACTATTGAACAAATTCGTGCTGAGTTAGATGCCCTCAATGAAAAGATGGCTAATAAGCGTGGTAGTGACCTTCAATATATTGCGGCAAATCGTAGACAAACAGAAGCATATCGTAAAAGTTTGAGCGATGGTCGAAAAGGTATATCAACAAAATATACACCTGAAGGTAGAAAAAAAATGTCGATGCGTCTTAAGGGCGAGGGCAATCCAATGCATGGTAGAAAACATACAGAGGAAAGTAAAAAACAAATTAGTAAAAATCGCAAAGGTAAAGTAGGCCGCACAGGACCTCAAACAGAAGAAGCTAAAGCAAATATGCGTAAACCTCGTAGCGAAGAAGGTAAAGCAAATATGCGTAAACCTCGTGCTAAAAAAACTTGCCCACATTGTAAATTTGAAGGTGCTGGTGGCATTATGTTGCGTTGGCATTTTGATAATTGTAAACACAAATGAAAAAATCTATTGAACAAATTCGTGCTGAGTTAGATGCCTATAATGAAAGAGCTAGAAAAACTCAATCTATTAGCGATAATCAGATTATAGGCAGGGCAAAACAAGCAAAAAAATTGACTGGTAAAACAAGACCTGACCAAAAGCAAATGATGCTTGAGAATAATCCAATGAAGGGGAAAGTGTCACCTAATCGTGGTAAAGAGATGCCACAAATTAGCGAAAAGGTTAAAGGTAAACCAAAGCATACACCTGAATCAAAAGCAAAGATTAGTCAATCACGCAAAGGAAATATTCCTTGGAGTAAAGGAAAGAAACGACCTGAACATAGTGAACGCATGAAAAAA
>Ga0213922_1000253_pt1 | contig 30676 bp, 43 predicted proteins | sample McNCre2917MG_FD_165060 | JGI IMG/M metagenome (GOLD analysis project Ga0213922, IMG submission 165060) | Freshwater microbial communities from McNutts Creek, Athens, Georgia, United States - 29-17 MG | ecosystem: Environmental > Aquatic > Freshwater > Creek | place: USA: Georgia | collected... | reverse complement strand
GTTGATTTAGATACGAACCAGAACAGGTTCAGGTTGGGTTTGGAGGCCGAAATTGAACAACACCAAAGCGGCAGCGGCAATGATCGCAGCCCTGCGTTCGTTGGGCCGTGTTGAACCTGTAGACGAGGCGTTGGTTGAAACGGTGGTCGGGTTAGCGGCAGCGGTTGACAGTGCGCCCGATAATGCGTCATTGTGGCAGCAATACCGCAGCGCCGTTAGTGACCTGCGTAATGTCGGAGGGACAAATGAGCAAGGCAACGAAATTGAAAACCTTATCGCGGCGCTCCGAGGCGGCCCCACGGTACGCGACGCAGCGGCGCCCAAACCGCGAAACGCTCGGCCCCGAAGTGGCACGCCTGATGGCGCAGTGCGGAACCCCGCCGATGCCGTGGCAGCAAATGGTGCTCGACGTAGGGCTGGAACTCGACCCGACTAGCGGCCTGCCTGCGTACCGTGAGATTATTTGTACGCTGATGAGGCAGAACGGGAAGTCGTCACTCACTGCGGGCGTTATGGCGCATCGTGCGACGTTGTGGCAACCTCAACCGCAGCGGGTGGCGTATTCGGCGCAGGATGGCAGCGCTGCGCGTAAGAAATTGATCGAAGATGTGGCGGCGGGTTGGCAGCGTTCGCCTGTTGTTGGGCGCCTCATTGAAAAGGTGCTTCGTGGTGTCGGCTATGAGGGCGTCATTTTTGCGACGGGTTCCCGAATTGATGTCATTGGTTCTAGTGAGAGTGCAGGTCACGGCCGCACATTGGACCTGGCCATTATTGATGAGAGTTTCGCCGATTCGGACTTTCGGCGCGAGTCTGCCATTTCTCCCGCTATGGCGACGCGCCGAGATGCGCAGGTGTGGAATGTTTCAACGGCGGGCACTGATGCCTCGGTTTTTTTGCGGCGCAAAATTGATGCGGGCCGCAGTGCGGTTGCGGCGAACACGGGCGGCGGTGTCGCATTTTTCGAGTGGTCCGTTGGTGCGGATGAGGATGTTGATGATCCTGCGACGTGGTGGCGCAATATGCCTGCCCTTGGGTGGACCATTGGCGAGGACACGGTGCGGCACGCTAGGGCGTCAATGTCGGATGGTGAGTTTCGGCGCGGGTTTTGTAACCAATGGACCGTGGCAAGTGAACGGGTGATCCCTGCGGCGGTGTGGGATGTCGCCAACCGTGTTGACGTTGCGCCTTCGGGTTCCATGTTTTTTTGTTTGGATGTGAACCCTGAACGAACGGCGGCGTGTTTGGCCGTTGTTGGTGACGGTGCTCCTGTGACGGCGGAAGTTATCGAACACCGACCGAGTGTTGGTTGGGTTGTTGAACGTACCGCTGAGGTGTTGGCGCGTTGGCCTGGTTGTTCGGTTGTTGTTGATGCGCGTGGTCCTGCGGCTTCGTTGGTGCCTGAGTTGAGGCGGGCGGGTGTGCGTGTTGTTGAGTTGCCGCCAACGGAGGTGCAGCACGCGTGCGCCGCATTTTTTGACGATTTGGCGGATGGGCGTTTGTGTATTCGTCGCAGTGCGGCACTTGATGTGGCAGCATTGGCGGTGACTAAGCAAATTATCGGTGACGCGTGGCGATGGGCGCGGCGTGATAGTTCAGACATAACACCACTAATGGCGGTGACGTTGGCGACGTGGGCGGCTACTCGCCGTCAGAACTCGGCGGCGGTGCCGCGTATTGTGGACCCGTGGAGCAGTGACTATGCGTGAAATTTTGACAACGGTTTTGGAAGTGTGCGGCGCGGCGTTGGTTTGTGTCGGTTTAGGTTTGGTTTTCATTCCCGCAGGCGTTATTGCTGCGGGTGTTAGTTTGATATTGACAGGATGGCTGGTTGCCCGATGAGCATTATTTCGAAACGTGAAAAACGCGAGTTCTACCCTTTGCAGAATTCGGGCTTCGGTACCGTTACGAATTGGACAGGCGAACCCGTCAACGAAACTACGGCGCTTCAGGTGTCGGCGGTCATGGCGTGCGTTGGCCTCATTGCTGACAGTGTGGCCTCGTTGCCGTTGCGCAGTATCAAAAAGGTTGGCGACCGAAACGTGCCAATGGATACGCCATCTATTTTTCTTGACCCGTCAGGCACCGTGACGGCCTATGAACTAATCCACCAAACGGTGACGAGTTTGGCGTTGCATGGCAACGCGTACATTTACGTGGACCGCCGCAGCGACGGCACACCAATTGCGTTGACGCCGTTAGCGCCCTCAAACGTGAACGTGGTGTCGTTGAACATGCAAACCCGCACCTACACGGTTAGCGGCCAACCTGTGCCGCAAGAAAACATGCTGCATATTCGTTGGTGGGCACCACCGCAGGCCGTTGTCGGTATTTCGCCTATTGAGGAACAGAAAACCACGATCGGTTTGGCGTTGGCAATGGAGCGCCACCTGGCGCAGTTCTACGCCGAGGGCGGCACGCCTTCTAGTGTTATTGAAACCGATAACGAAATGACGGCGCAGCAGGCAAAGGTTCTGCGCGAGACATGGTTTGACCAACATAATCGCCGCCGCCGCCCTGCCGTGTTGACGGGTGGCATGAAGTGGCGGCCTGTCACCGCTAGTGCAGCGGATATGGAATTGAACGCAACACGGGAACAACAGGTGCTGCAGGTTGCGCGTGTTTTCCGTGTGCCGTCATACCTCATCGGCGCTAAGGGCGACTCGCAAACGTACACAAACGCAGAAATGGCTGGCCAGCATTTCGTGACCTATACCCTCATGCCGTGGTTGCGGAGAATTGAGGATGCGTTCTCAGGTTTGTTGACTCGACCAAATTTTGTGCGGTTTGACGTTGACGCGTTCCTGCGTGCCGACACGCTTTCACGCCTGCGTGCATATCAGTTGGCGGTTATGACAGGAATTCGAACACCTAACGAATGTCGCGTCACCGAGGGCCTCGAACCTTACGAAGGCGGCAATGAATTCGTGATGGCGTTGCCAGGTTCACCAATGGCGGGACCTGGCGAGACACCGCCGCCGATGGGCGTTGACGCGGAGCCGCCGAAGTAATGCCGTCATATACACCAACTGCGGCAATGCGTAGCGAGGCACAACAGGGCCTAGATTGGCGTGAAGAATTTGAGTCAGACCGTCGCACCGTTGGTGTTGCACGTGCTAGGGACATCCTGAACCGTGATCTGTCTCTTGACACGGTGAAGCGGATGTCGTCATATTTCGCACGTCATTTGGTAGATAAAGAAGCCGAGGGTTTCCGTTCAGGGGAGCCAGGTTTCCCTTCGGCGGGCCGTATCGCATGGGCATTGTGGGGCGGCGATGCGGGGCGGGCATGGTCTTTGGCCATAATTTCAGAAAACAAAACATCCGAAAAGGAAACAAACAACATGAACCTCAACGAACTCGAAACCCGTGATGGTGAACTCGCCGACCTCGGTTTCACACCACGTCAGGCGTTGCAATATGAAAACGACGAAAAGTTGGTGGAACTATTCGGCAAGTATTCGCAAGACAGCGGTGCCAACGGTGCGCACTATGCGGCCCCGTCGCCGTTCGTCGCAGATGGTTTGGTTTGTTCATCATGCGTTTTTTATGATGGCGCCCGTTCTTGCGAAATTGTGGATGGCGATATTGCGCCCGATGGTATTTGTAAACGTTGGATCATTCCTCAACGCTTAGTAGCACCAGCAGCGGTTGCGCCTGACATGGGCGACGCCGCAGACATGGGCGACGTCACCGAACCTGCGGTCCGATATTCGGCGCTCGAAATTGAACACCGCAAGGTGCAAGGGCGAGAGGTTGAGTTCCGCACCGTTTCGGTTGGTTCAATTGAGGTACGCGCAGCAGCCGAGGGCCAGCCGATGCGGTTCCGTGGATACGCTGCGGTATTCAACTCGCCATCAGAACCGTTGCCCTTCACAGAAACGATCCGCCCTGGCGCGTTCAAACGTTCGCTGCAGGCAGGCCGTGAAGTTCGGATGTTCGTGAACCACAACACCGACATGGTGCTGGGTTCAACACGTTCAGGCACAGTGACAGTGACCGAGGACAACCGCGGGCTATTGGTCGAGGGTGAATTTCCAGACACCACTTATGCGCGTGACCTGTCGGCACTCATGCAACGCGGCGACGTTCACGGCATGAGTTTTGGTTTCAGTGTTCCGCGTGGCGGTGACGTGTGGTCAGAGAATGGCGCGCAACGAACCCTCACCGAGATAATTTTGCACGAAGTCTCAGTGGTAACAGGTTTTCCTGCTTACCCTGGCACTAGCGGCGCGACTATTCGCACCGCAGAAAAAGAAAACGACAACACACCTGCGGCCACTGTGCCCGTATCGGTGTCACGTCGAATGAATGATCTCTACGCCCGCAAAGCGTGAGAACTCAGAACGGAACGGCGCGCTCGGACCAGCGACGGTTGGCACCACCGCAGAACGTCACCACCTGAACCCCAAACCACCAAAACCCCCAAACACAAAGGACAAAAAACCATGAGCGAATTTATCGCCGAATTGTCAGAACAAAGGGCGAAGGCATGGGAGCAGGCTAAGGCACTGCTTGACGTTGCCACCGCTGAAAAGCGCGACCTTTCCGCCGAGGAAGCCCAAACTTTTGACCGTATCAACGCAGACCTCGACGTAAAAGATGCCCGCATCAAGGCCATCATTGACGCCGAAACCCGCGACCGTGACATTCAAGAAAGCCGCAACCGCCTCGGCGTGCCCGCCAACCTCGGTGGCGCTGCCGCAGAAGTTGACCAGGACGATATGACGGTCCGCCGTTTGTTGTCAGGTGAACAGCGCACCGCCAAATTTGAAAAGCGATCGATCACTAAGTCAAGCGCAACAATGGTGCCTTCGTCTGTGTACGACCGCATTGTTGAACATTTGGTCCAGGCAAACGTTGTGCGCAACTATGCAACCGTATTGACCACCGCAAGTGGTGAGGCGTTAGCAATTCCGAAGTCGACCGCATTTAGCACCGCCAGCATTGTTGGCGAGGCTGCACAGGCCAGCGCCTCGGACCCGACATTGGGAACCGCAACCCTCAACGCTTACAAGTACGTCGTACTCGTTCAAATGTCGAACGAACTCGCGCAAGATGCAACCGTTGACGTGGCAGGCTTCCTGGCACGCCAGGCAGGTTTGGCGATCGGTGTCGCAACACGTGGCCACATGACCACGGGTGACGGTTCCAGCAAGCCATACGGCATCGTGACCAACTCGACCACAGGCGTTACAGGTTCCACCAGCGTTTCTGGTGCGTTCACCGCCGACAACCTGATCGATCTCAACTACTCGGTTTCAAGCACCTACAAGGCGCAGCCAGGTTGCGGTTGGATGATGAACTCAACCGCAATGAGTGCCGCACGTAAATTGAAGGACACCACGAACCAGTATTTGTTCGCGCCTGGCCTCAATGGTGTTGCAGACACCTTGCTCGGTTTCCCTGTTCATATCAACGACTCAATGGCCAGCCCTGCTACCTCGGCAAAGTCTGTGCTATTCGGTCACCTGCCGTCATATTTCATTCGTGAAGTCAACGGCATTGAAGTTGCGGTCTCTGACGATTTCGCCTTCGATTACAGCGTTCGCACGTTCCGTGTTTCGCTGCGCACCGATGGCGTGTTGGTTGACCAAACAGGCGCCGTGAAGTGTTTTATCGGTGGCGCTTCCTGATGCGCTAACGCCGCAACGGTCCTAAACCGTTGAGCATTGACGGACACCGCCGCCGCGTGAGACGCGGCGGCGGTGAACCGTTCACCCACCCACTTTTTTTTGTAAAGGTTGCAGCATGAAGATCAAAATGTTAGTAAATATCACTGGCACCATTGACGGGCAAGAATGGCCAGAACGTGGCGGCGTCATTGACGTTGCCGAACACGTGGCCGCCGACATGATCGGCAACGGGTTTGCGGAATTGTGCGACGAACTCGAAACGGCCGCAGTGGACCCCGTAAAAGAAACCGCAACAAAACCATCCACTCGCGCACGTAAGGCGTGACGATGGCGCTAGTAGCGGGACAGATGACGGCCTCAACTACTGCCGCACTTATTCACCAAACAGACGCTGACGGATGCACCATTTCTATTTCGTGCGACATCAGCGCAGGCCAGCACGTTCGTATCGGGCCACTCGGTGTGACTACCGCCGACGGGTTCATTCTTGACGGTCAAAATATTTTGTCTATCAAACTTCCACCCGCTGCCGCACTTTACGCCGTCACTGCGACGGGTTCCTGCACTGTCTCAAAGTTAGTGAGCGACTAAATGGCCATCACGAACGGATACTGCACCCTCGCCGAGGTCAAAGCCGCGTTACGTATCACCGACAGCATTGATGACACATTGCTGGAAAATGCGGTAGAAGCCGCGTCGCGTCGAATAGATGGCGAATGTTCACGCCGTTTCTACATTGACGGAACAACTAGCGCCCGCACATATGCAGCGAACCGCAGCGCGTTTGTGTTCGTTGATGACATTGCAACTACCACAGGCCTAGTTGTCAAAGTAGATGACAACATGATCGGCACCTACTCAACAACACTGACCGCAGGCACCGATTACCAAACTGAACCAACAAACGCCTCCGCACAAAACGAACCGATCACACTGCTACGCGCACTTGACACCTGGTTCCCTGTTGCGGGCAACGGGCGTGCACTAATTGAGGTCACCGCCAAATGGGGATGGCCTGCGATACCTGACGCCATACGCGAGGCCACCGTTCTATTAGCGGCGCGCCAATTCAAACGCCTCGACTCCCCGCTGGGCGTCGCAGGTTTCGGCGACCTCGGCGCAATTGTTGTGCGACGAATTGATCCCGACGTCGCAGCAATGGTTGCGCCATACAAAACATACGTGGTGGCCTGATGCCCGCTGCAATATCGGCGCTACGTTCAGGACTCGCCACACGGCTAGGCAACATTTCAGGCCTCAGGGTTTACGAAGTCATCCCCGACAACCCGAACTTTCCCGCCGCCGTAATAGCCTTAGATCGTGTCGCCTACGACTCAACGTTCGCCCGTGGTTGCGACAGTATCGAATTCACGGTCACGCTAGTTGTGGCGCGTGCAGATGACCGCAGCGCTCAAAACAAACTAGAAACATACATCGCAGGCACAGGCGCTGGTTCAGTAAAAACAGTGATAGAAGCGGACCCGACATTGGGCGGCGCGGCTATGGACACCCGTGTTACTGAGGCCGCTAATGTAGGGACAGTAAACAACCCAGATGGCACTTCGTTTTTATTTGTTGACTTCTCAGTGACCGTGACCGCATAAGGACCAAACAAGATGGCGTTCATTTCAAGCAACCAAACCAGAATTATCTACGGCACAAATAGCCTGGCATCTGTTCTGCGCACCGTGTCACCCTCAGCAACCGTTGAAATGCTCGACGCAACAACATTGAACGACACCAACAAAACGTTCGTGCCAGGCCTCAACGATTACGCACTCAATGTGGATGGCCTATTTGATAACACAACGAGCGCTGGTTCAGTGTGGGCCAATATCACTGCGGCCGTTTCAGCAACTAGCACAGTGCCAACTAGCGTGGCGCCGTCAGGTTTTGCGGTAGGTAACTCGGTCTGGTTGTTACCCGCTAAAACCATCACGTATGAGGTTTCTAGTTCTGTCTCCGATCTAGTTCAGTTCTCAATGTCGTTAGGCGCAGCAGAACAGCCAGAAATTGGTGTGAGTCTCTCGGACCTCGCCGTTGTTTCGGCGACAGGAAACGGCACCACCGTTGACAACACCGCTGGAACAACAAACGGTGGTCGCGCCAACCTCCACATTACGGCCGTCAGTGGTACCACACCTACGCTGGCCGTAATTGTTCAACATTCCAGCAACGGTTCAACGTGGACCACGCTGGCCTCGTTCACCTCGGCATCGGCGGCAACCTCAGAAACCATCACCTTCAGTGGTACCGTCAACCGATACGTACGCGCCTCATATACTGCGGGCGGAACCCTTCCACAATTCACCTGCCAGGTTTCCCTGGCCCGTAACTAAGGACAACACAACATGGCATTCGTAGCAGCCAAAAACACTGCGTTCAAACTCGACAACGCCGCAGGATCATTGACCGACATTTCGGCCTACATTGACACCGTAAGCGGCATCGCCAACACAACCGACATGGCCGAAACCACCACATTTGGTGCAACCTCAAAAACGTTTCAGGGAACATTGCGCAACGGTGACACCATTAGCATCGCTGGAAAATGGGATTCAACTCTTAACACGCAGATGACCGCACTACTCGGCCTCGCCACCTCCTCAACGTTTGAGTACCACCCCGCAGGCACCACCGCAGGTTTGCCAAAAGTTAGCGGTGAATGTTTCGTCGCTAGTTATGAAGTATCTAGCGCCGTCGCCGATTTGGTGACGTTCTCGGCCTCATTGCAGATCACGGGCGCCGTCACGTGGGGAACTAACTAAAATGCTGACTTGGCAGTTGTCAGTAACAAAAACAGACGGAACGAAGCACACCTACCGCATAGGCGCGCCGCATATCGTCGCATTCGAGCGCCAATTCGGGATGGGTTTGGGGCGTGCGTTTTCCGAGGACCAAAAAATGGAACACGTGCTTTGGTTGGCATGGACCGCCGACAAACGGCAGAACCAAACAACGCAAACATTCGACGAATACCTCGACAGTGTTGCAGATATTGACCTAGACGCAACCGCAAACCCTACCGTCGGGACTCCGTAACGTATCTAGTGGCGCAAGTGGCGGTGGAAACAGGCATCGCACCACAAGCGCTTCTAGACGCCCCTGACGGCGTGTTTGAGGCAATGGTTGACGTGCTACAAACAAAGGCTGAGGAGTCCCGCAAACAGGCTAGAAGGTGAACAATGCCCGCAGTACGTAGCGCCGATACAATAAACGTGACAGGCCTCGCTGAATTACGGCGTGAAATAAAAAAGGCGCAGGCCGCAGGCGGCCCAAACGGTACGGACCAACTCAAAGACCTGAACTATAAAGTCGCCGATTTTGTTATCGGTAAGGCAAAAGGTGCAGCGGGTGGCGTGTCGCCTATGGCAGCGAAGGCCGCACAGTCAATGGATGCCTCACGGTCAGGCGTCGCCGCACGTGTCAACGCAGGCGGTGCCAAACACCCGTTTTTCGGCGGCGCAGAATTTGGCGCATATTCGAACCGCCGCCGCCTCATCAAAAACACGGGCGGGCGGGCAACAATTGTGCGACAAAACGAATCCCTGTCAAAGGTACGCAAAAAGGTTGAATCGCAAACCCTGGCGTACGACCGCTACGGCGGAACTTCAACAGTACGCAAACGGGCACGCAAGGACTACGGCGCAACCGCAGTGAAGGTGACAGGCGTTCGGGTTGGCTGGAACCAATTCAAAAGGTGGCTCGGCAACGGTCAAGGTGCTGGCTATTTTTTGTTTCCTACAGTACGCAGCAATATTGATGAAATAATAGAAATATACGGCGACGGGATGAACAACATTCTGCGCGACGTTTTCCCTGACTAGGAGCAACCAATGGCGGGCACCCGCAGACTATCTATCGAAATTCTAGGCAACGCCAAAGGTGCCCTTGGCGCGCTTGACGATGTAGGCAATAAGGCAAACGACATCGGCGGCAAACTCGCCGACTTCGGCAAAAAGGCTGCGCTCGGTGTCGCAGCAGCGGCAACAGGCGCCGCCATTGTTGGCAAACAACTCGTTGACAGCGCTTCGGATTTGGCTGAGGTTCAAAGCAAAACGAACGTCATATTTGGTGACGCCTCAGATGAGGTCACCAAATTTGCTGAGAGTGCCGCCACGTCACTAGGACAGTCAAAGACCGCAGCACTCAACGCCGCCTCAACGTTCGGCGTATTTGGTAAGGCCGCAGGGCTAACAGGTAAGGACCTCGGCACGTTCTCAACAGACATGACGGCCTTAGCGTCTGACCTGGCGTCGTTCAGTAACACGTCGCCCGAAGAGGCGGCGATGGCGTTGGGCGCTGCGTTACGTGGTGAGGCCGAACCGATCCGCAAATACGGTGTCATGCTTGACGATGCCTCCCTAAAAGCCGAGGCGCTCGCAATGGGCATTTATAGCGGCAAGGGACCACTAACGCAGCAGCAAAAAATTCTGGCGGCGCAGTCTGCGATATTCAAACAGACAACAGACGCGCAAGGTGACTTCGCCCGAACGTCTGACGGCGTGGCCAACCAACAACGCATCATGGCCGCCCAATTCGAAAACGTAAAAGCAAAACTAGGCACCGCCCTCATCCCTGCGTTTTCTGCGGCGATCGGTTTTATAACTAACAAAGTGCTGCCTGTGTTCTCAACCATTGCCAACGTATTTGAAAAAGACGGCCTGGCGGGTGTGCTTGAAATGGTCAAAGGTAAACTTCCCGCACTCAAAGAGGCGTTTGTGAAATACGCCAGCGCTGCGTGGGAATGGATAAAAGACGCATACCCGCCCGCACTAAAAGCGATGCTCGGTTTCATTTATGACGTAGGCCAATGGTTGCTGAATACGGGCCTGCCGTGGATATCCGAAAAATTCCAGGAAGGCGTGAAATTCCTGTGGGCATGGATACAGGAAGCGGCACCGCCTGCGTTGCAGCGCCTCGGTGAACTCATTGGCAAACTTGCTAATTGGTTGCTCGATGAGGGCCTGCCCATGTTGGTTGAAAAATTAGTGGCCCTCGGCAACGCGTTTGTTGAGTGGATAAAACCAAACATTGTGCCCATGCTTGAACAACTCGGCGAACTATTGCTGGCGATCGTTGATTGGATAGTTACCGAGGCAGTGCCAAAAATTGCGACGCAGGCAGTGAAATTGACGGGCGCACTACTCGGCTGGGTTGCAGAATTATTGCCCGAAGTTCTCGAAGGTCTCGGCAGGTTCATTGTTGACCTAGTGAAAAAAATACCTGGTCTATTTGTCAGCCTCGTTTCTACGATGTGGGATGTCGGTACCTCATTAGGTGGCGCACTATTGGGCGCACTCATTGACGCACTGAAAGGCATCGGTGAAAAAGGTTTGACGCTCGGCAAGTCCTTTGCAAATGGGATCATCGGTTTCATAAACCGCAACATCATCAAAAAGATAAACGACATTCTCGAGTTCACCATTTCTGCTGGTCCTTTTTCATACCATGTCAACCCACCCGATATTCCATCAATACCCGAATTAGCCTCAGGAGGCATTGCCGTTGGCCCTACTCTGGCGCTAATTGGTGAGTCGGGACCAGAGGCCGTGATCCCGTTATCACGTGGTGCCCAATACGGCGTCGGCCCCGCTGGTAGCGGCGGCCCTGTTGTCAATATCACGGTCACTAGCGCCGACCCGCAAGAAGTAGTCAAGGCGTTGCAACGGTACACGCGCAACTTCGGTAAATTGCCTGCGGGGATCGTCTGACATGGCGACGACTACCTGGTCGGTACTCATTGGCGGCGTTGACTTCTCTAGTCATCTCATCTCAATGGATTTCGACTTAGGGCGCCGCACAATTTTTGACGAATTCAACGGCGGCACAATTTCACTGACGTTGCGTAACAACACCAACCAATGTGGCGCAATAGTTCAGAACGCCACAATTAACGTGCAGAGTCACGAGCAGTACTTTTACGTGACCGCTATTCAATTCAACGAAGGCATCACAGACGCCGAGGCCGTTTGTACCATTACAGGTGTTGACGCCATCGCACAATTGGCGCAGTACTCACTCGGCGCAGGTTCGGGTTACAGCACCGCACCACTAACGCAGATGTACGAAATATGGAATGGCACAGGCATCACGCCGCCTTACGTGGACACACCACTTACCAGCAGATCGGTTGTCAGTGGCACTATCGCATCAGACACGACGGTCGGCAACCGTTGGTCAACTCTCATAAATAGTGAAATGGGATCGCTAGTTTCAAGCGCGGCCACAATGTACCCGATACCCAACGGATACTACCCGACCTCATGGTTGACGTTCGGGCGCAGCGGTACAACAGGCATCCCGTATTCGAACCTGTCACGAATTGTTGGCACCGACATTTCGGCAAACAACGTGACGATCGACTACGTGACATCCTCGGCAACATACACAATGCCTGCGGCAGCATGGAAACGAACATACAAACGCTACACAGTCCTCACTTCAGGACTTGCCACAAACCAGGCGCAGTATTTCGCAACAGCATTGACGGACTCTTCAACCATTTCAGGTTCGTTGACGTGGACAGATAAGGCCGCAACAACTACAGACAACAACACGTTCGTCGGTGCGTTCGCATATGCGCCCGCCTATATCGCCACTCTTGAATACAAACTGCCTGGCGTTTCTGCCACGTCTAAACGCATAAAAATTGAAGGCATATCATGCAGCGCCTCACCCGCACAAACAACATGGACCGTGAATTTTACCGACGCAGGTTTGTATGACGGCTTCCAACTCAACACAGACACGGCCATCCTCGGCCTAGCAAGGTTCGGCTGGTAACAATGGCGATCAAAACATTCTCGGCGCTCGAATACATGAACGCCACCAACTACAACACCTACTGCCAGAACAACGGCCTGAAATGGTTAGACACTCAAACAACAACAACCGCAACGTTTCTGCGTTCTGACGTTTTCACCACTGAGTTTGACCGTTACCGCATCATCGTTGACAGTTACAAACCAAACAACGCAACCGACAGTCTGTTTTTACGGTTGAGAACTTCGGGCGGTGCCTATTCGGGGACTCAATACTACAGCGCAGTTACAGGCGTAAACTTCGCAACCGCAGCAGTGAACAACGGCGGCGGCCTGCTCAACCTTTTCTATATCACCAACGGCGCAAACACTCGAAGCAGCGGCGCCACGATTGAAATAAACAATGTGCGCACAAGTGCCAAACCGACGTTCTTTTGGCAAAACATAAACGCAGACAATGGCAACAACAACCTCGGTGGTGGTTTCATAAACAATGCCGCCGACTATGTAGGCGTTGAACTTTTCGGCAGCGGCACTATGACCTGCAACATGAGCATCTACGGATATAGGAAGGCATAGCGTGGCCGTCAAAACATTTACGCAGGCACAACTCACCGCAAGTGACGTGAACACCTACGCACTCAAAGGCGACACATTCATCGCCTCGGCGTCAGTGACCGCAGGTTCGTTAGTCAATTGTTTCTCCAACGACTACGAAAACTACAAGATCGTGGTCAGTAAATTTGTTGCCACAGCGGACTGCTATCTATGGTTTCAACTCGGCTACAGCAGCGGCAGTTTTTATGCGACAGGCAACTACTACAGCGGCGGCGCATATCAGGCCTATACAACAACAGCGGTGACGGCCTACGGACAGAACGCAGCCTCCTATTGGCAGATATGCGCAGGGTGTACCGCCGCCACAGGTTTTGAAAATAGCGCTGTCGTGAATTTGAGGCGCCGATCAAGTAGTGGTCGCGCTGAGTACTCGGCACAAGCAACGCTGCACGTATCAGGCGGCACTTACACCTGGTCACATATGGGCCAACTAACAACGGCGCAACTATACGACAGCCTCAGATGGCAAACCACAGCAGGTGCCGTTAGCAGCGGTACCGTCACCGTTTATGGAGTGATGCAGGCGTGACAGTAAAAACTAATTACACGATCGGGCAAATTCCTAGTGTGGCAGACTTCAACACGTTTGCAGCAAACCCCGCCCTGCAATACATCACAACAGTAAACATCAACGCCGTCACCACCACCGTTTCAAATGTTTTCAGTACCACCTACAACAACTACCGCCTCGAATGGTCAGGCGTTTACACAACATCAGGCGCCTCAACACTTCCACTAATCAGTTTTACGGGCGGCGCAGGTACCGCACATTTTGACGGAATAAAAACAACTGACCATCTAGCCGCTAACACATTCAACAACCAAAACGGGACTGGATATTGGCTTACCGCATACATAGGCGGCACAACGGCAAACGATGCGTCAACAATTACGATGGACATCTACAACCCGTTCAATACGGTTGATACCACATACACCAGCAAGTTCAGTTTCAAACAGGGCGGCGGGTTTGCGGGTGGAATTGTGAAGTCCTCAACCTCCTACACGGGCTTCAGTATCACAGGCCTATTTAGTTACAACGTGACAGGGACACTGCGCATCTATGGATATAGAAAGGCATAAACAATGAGCGACAACTTCGCCGCCGAACATGACGCCGAAACAGGCGAAACAACAACGCGCACAATGACAGAAACAGAACTCGCCGAACTCGCCGCAACGTTCGAAGGACTCAACCTCGGCACACTCATTGAACCGACAGAAACAGACGGCGCACTACCATTACTTGAAAACGACAACAACGAAAGCGCCCCCGCATGACCACCTACACAGTGCTCCCAATTGTTATGCCAACCAATTTGGCTGGCGTAGAGAACGGCAAACTGCCCGCACACCTACTACGAAACATCAAGGCACCGAACGGCCAACTTCACGCCCTCGCCGCTACCGCCTGGAACGCGTTACAACTCGCCGCATATTTTGACGGCATTGAACTCAAACACGTTGGCGCATACCGCCCCTATGAACAACAGATCGCCCTGTTCCGTGAACGGTACACAGCATCACCAACAGGCCGCACGCCGCAAGTAACCCGCAAATATCAGAACGCCACCTGGTACCTCAAAAAAGGCATGGCCCCCGCAGGCACGCCAGGCACCTCAAACCATGGCTGGGGTTTAGCGATTGACGTGGCCGATGCTTCAGGCAAACGCCTCGAATGGTTACTCGGTGACGGGTTCGCAACGTCAAACGCCCTGAAGTTTGGTTTCACGTGGGAAGTCAAAGACGGTGCGAACGCCGAGGCATGGCACATCCGTTACGTATGCGGCGACAAATTGCCGCAGGCCGTACTTGACGCCATCGCAGCCTTCCCAACACTCGACGTGCGGTGACACGCACCCTGCGCCGTATCGCCCGCCTAACATTCGGCGCCGTCATGGTGCTGGCAATGTTTGCGCCAGGTGCACACGCCGAAGGCGACGCAGTGACCGTGACCGCGTGGCGTGTCACCGATGGTGCATTCACCGTTGGTGACCGTGGCGACGTGTGCGCCTCATACACGGTGCCAAACATAGATTTTGACTATGGCGGCGGCATTGTTGCGCAGTGTGACTATGACGGCGTCCTGGTGCGTTTTTCGGGTGTGTTCACATTGGACCGCGAAACGTTGGTCGTGGTGGCCCACGATGACGGTGCGGCACTGTTGTTACATGGCGACTATGTGGTGGACAATTGGCGCGACGTGGGGTGTATGTGGGATTTTGTTTGGTTGGCGGCGGGGACCTATCCGTTCGAGTTGTGGTTTTACGAAAACGGCGGCGGTGCGTGTGTCGGTTTGTTGCAGGCCTCACCAAACCAGGATGCCTATACAGCGCTCACCCCTGACCAATTCGGCACACCACCAACGACTACCACCGAACCGACGACAACAACCGAACCAACAACAACCACGGAACCGACAACAACAACGGAACCGACAACAACCACGGAACCAACAACAACGGCGGTGAACACATGGCCCCCAACAACGGATGCTTCGACGACAACCCCCACAACACCGCCTACCAGCGCGCCCTCGCCTGGAACGACACCGCCGCCCTCATCGCCGCCGCCCTTGACAACAACGACAGTGCCACCAACCACAACCACGGAACCAGCAACAACAACCACCGTGACCGCCTCAACAACTACAGTGCCAACAACTAGCACTACAACAGCGGCAGCAGAAACAACAACGACAGAAAACGAAACAACCACAACAACGCCAAACGAACCACCGCCACCGCCACCAAATGACGCACCCGAAAACGTAAAGGAAGCGTTCGAGGAAGCCGTAAACATTTACGGCGGCGGATACGATGACTACGTGCCAGCAGGTTCAACGGTCACCGTGGCACAACGGCGCACGCTGGTTGCTGCGGTTTCGGCGTTGCAATTCGTACCAGCCATTCAACCGAAAGCCCGCCGCCGTAAATGAAACTCGCAGACTTCGCCGCCTTGCTCGTAATGGCAGGATCATTGGCATTAGTAATTATCACCCTTTCGGGCGTCACTCAACGGCAGGCGCTATGGATCGCTGGCGTGTCATTATTGGCGCAGGCCGTCGCAACCGTATTGACAAAGGACAACGACAAATGAAAACGATCGCTTTACGTATTGTCGCCACTTTTGTTTATTCGGCCATGTCAATTGTTGGCGGCGCCTCAGTACTCGGCGGCATTCCCGTTTGGAAGGCGGCAGTGTTGGCAGGCATCGCTGCGGCCGCGCAGGTGCTTGAACGGTTAGCGCGTGCCTACGCAGATGACGGCAAAATTTCACGCGCTGAAATTGATGAGGCGTTCGGTACGGGTGCGCAGTGAACGCGTGGCTGCCTGTCATTGTTGCGGTTGTCGGTGCTGGTGGTCCTATCGTTGCACTCATTGCGCGCCTCGACCGTAAGAATGACAAACAACACGGCGACAACGCAGAAATGTTGGCACGCATAGAAAACAAAGTGGACAACGTAGGCGAACGGATAGCGGGCCATTTGGAGTGGCACCTCAACGATCCTGACAGATAAACAACCGAACAAAAGGCGGCAACCTGTGAACAAACCGAAACGGCTACTTGACGAAATACGGGCCAACGTAAATGGGCCAGGTGGCCCCGTGTGCACCGTAAAAGTGTTAGGTGAAACATTCACCCCCGATGACTTCGCCGACCTCCTGGCGGCGTTCTCAGAACCATTGGTGCCAACGGCGGCCATATGGCGTGCACTTGACCAGCGAGGCGTGAACGTGTCGCAGGGTGCGTTACAGCGCCACCGTCGCGGGGAGTGCCGTTGTGGGCGCGCTTAGTGACGACATAGCACGCGCCGCCGAACCGTCAGGCGCTAGGCGTGCGACGTTGGGCCGTATTGCGGAACTACTTGAACGCAACGGCATTGACGTTGACGAAATAGGCGCTGTGCGGCGCGTGTCGTTGTATCAACAGGTCACGAAGGACCCCGAAACAGGCGAACCCACGGTCCATGACCTAACGGCGGTTCAATTGTCGCCACGTTGGGCCGAAGGTCCCGAATGGCCCGTGGTGGTGCCAGGGCCGTTGGTGCGTTTGCCTGCCGTCAAAACGCCGCAGGTGCCCGCTGGTGGTTCTGTCGCAGTGATATTGCCCGACATGCAGATCGGCTATTACAGGGGCGCAGACGGGGCGCTAGTGCCCACGCATGACGAGGCAGCGTTAGCGGCCGCAATTGCGGTGACGGCAGCAGCGAAACCCGATCTGGTGGTGTTGGTTGGCGACAACCTCGACCTGCCAGAAATGGGCAAATACAGGCTGACCGCCCCGTATCAAAACACCACGCAGGCCACCATTGACCGCGCCGCCATTATGTGCGCAGAAATTCGACGGGCCGCACCTGGCGCACGTGTGGTGTGGATAGCAGGAAACCACGAGGAACGGTTGCCGCGCTACCTCATAGACAACGCTGCTGCGGCGTTCGGTTTGCGACGTGGCAACGTTCCTGACGCCTGGCCTGTTCTATCGGTGCCGTATCTGTGCCGCCTTGACGATTACGGCGTTGAGTACCTCAGCGGCTACCCCACAGGGTGCGTTTGGATAACACCAAAACTACGGGTGATCCACGGTGACCGTGTGGCAAGTGGTGGCAGCACCGCCCACAAATATTTGGCCACCGAAAAGGTGAGCGTGGTCTATGGCCACATTCACCGCATAGAAACCGCCTATCGCACGCGTGAGGACTTTGACGGGCCATCAACGGTGATGGCGGCGTCGCCAGGTTGTTTGGCCCGCATTGACGGCGTGGTGCCCTCAACACGTGGCGGCACTGACCTTGACGGCCGCCCATTGACTCGCCATGAGGATTGGCAGCAAGGTTTGGCGGTGGTTCCGTATGACTCGAATTCGGGGCGGTTCACGTATGAGCAGGTGCCGATATTTGACGGGCAGGCGTTTTGGCGTGGGAAGGTGTACGGCGGTGAGTGACGGACTCGAAACAATGCTGGAGATCGTATGGCATGACGCGCACGCCGCAACCGAAACCTGGTCAGGCATTGAGGAAATAGACGATGGGCCGTGTGTTGTGCGTTCCGTTGGTGTGTTACTTCCACACGCCAAACCAGGGCACCTAGTGTTGGCGCAGTCCGTAATTGAGGGCGACGACATGGTCGATCATGTTGTCGCAATTCCATTAGGGATGGTGCGACGTGTTCACCGTTTGAACGTGGGCGCACTGCTACCAATTGAACCAGCACCATCGCGCGACGAATAGGCCACCGCATGTTCGTTGCCACGGTGTGCGCGTCTGCTGCCCGCGCACCGTCACGCCCTGCACCGTAACCCCTCCTCGGTGCGGGGCGTTTGACGTTTTCGGCCCAATAAAACCCCTGCTCACAGATATATTTTCAAAATTTTTCAAAAATGTTGCCGTTTGACACGTTGTCGGGTTCGGGTTTGTGTATATACTCAAAGTATGACAACAACCCAACCCAACCCAACAGAAACGGAAACAACCAGAATGAACACACCAACGACACCTCAGGACTACCGCAACCTCGCCCACGAATCATGGCTGAACTCAGACACAGACGGCGCACTGTCACAAATGGCAGACAGGGCCACCGCCCGTTTCATAGAACTAGAAGCCGATCTCATTGAGTGCGGCGGCGTAGTCAAGACCACGGTCCTGTTTGACCTCAACGGCAACTGGGCGCCCGCAAAAATTGTGAAAGGCACCTACGGCCAGAGTTGGTTAGTCCTTGACGCCAACGGGAAGTCCACGGGCGTTTTCGTGCCTACAAATTCCGCCAAACGCCAAACACAGGCGAAGCGTGGATATGTTGAGGGTGTGGCGTACGTGCCCGCCGTTGTCAAATACGTTGGCGATAAGTGCAACTTCTACGCCGCCATTTGCCCGATTGAGCGTGGCACCCTGGCGCCCGTTTCAGTGGTCACCGTGGACCGTTTCACGGCCCCCGAATGAACAGCGAAGGGCAGCACCTGAAACCAACCTACGGCTCGTTGTTTTCAGGTGCTGGCGGTTTTGACCTCGGCATGGATCGCGCTGGTTTTCGTTGCGTGTTTCAGGTTGAATGGGATCGCCACTGTCAAGAAATACTGCGCCACAATTGGCCACACGTGCCGAAATGGTTAGACGTTCAAGAAGTCCACGGCGCAGAAATACCGCCCTGCGACGTTCTAACATTTGGTTCACCATGTCAGGACCTGTCAACGGCAGGCAAACGGGCGGGCCTTGACGGGGCCAAGTCCTCAATGTTTTTTGAAGCCGTACGAATAGCAAAGGAAATGAGAAATGCAACAAACGCAACCTACCCTCGAATTGTTGTCTGGGAAAATGTCGGCGGTGCCCTCAGTTCAAATAAAGGCGGCGACTTTTCAGCCGTCATTGACAACTTGGCCGAACTCGGGGCGGTGGCTATTGAATGGGCAGTGCTGGATGCGCAGCACTTCGGAATCCCCCAGCGACGGCGCCGCCTGTTCGCTGTCGGTATCCTTGATCCTGCTGCCGCTGGCAGAAGTCCCGACCCGCTATTACCTGTCACAACGGGCAGCCGCAGGCGTGTTACGTCGCGCGGAACGGAGAAACAAAACAATGCCACACCAATTGAGGGAAGCATTGACACGGATCGCTGGCCTGTAGCGTTTTCGGATACGCAAGGCCTGGACCTACAACCTTCCTATGACGCGTTCCCGACATTGCGGCGCGAGGGCGCAGAGCACGCCGTCGCAATGGCGTATGACGAATATAACGAAACCCTCAACGAAATACACCACACCATTCGTGCGGGAACTAAACAGTCAACGGGCGCCATGCAGGATGCCGTACTTCGACGGTTGACACCTGTTGAATGTGAACGCCTCATGGGTTGGCCAGATGACCACACGCGGTGGCGTTCTGACGGTACCGAACAGGCAGAAACAAACCGTTACAAAATGTGCGGCAACGGTGTTGCGGCACCTGTGGCCGAATGGATAGGCGCCCAAATTTTGCCACTACTTGAAACATGATGGCAGAACCCCCAAGTCAGACAGTGTGACAACAGACACTTGACACGTCTACGAATTTGTGTTATCATATTGTAAAGCAGTTACCCAACCCAACCCGAAAGGACCCAACCCAAATGGCAACAACACTGAAGCAACGAGTCGCCGATAAGTGCGAACAACTCGGCTGCACCCTGTACGAATACAGCGGCTCCCATTTCGTAGTCGAAAGCAAAAGGTATGACGACCGCCGTGTTTGGAATAACGGCTCTCACTACCTCACCGAAAACATAGACGGCAAACCAAATGAGGCGCTGCGGGAACTACTCGAACGCATGGCCGATGGTTTCAATGACCACGGCGGCGCCTGCGCAGATGGCGACGACTGCGAAACGTGCGGCGGTGAGGCATGAAAAAAGAATTTCAAAAATATTGCGGCACGACACGTTGCGGCGTTCGTGTTTGTGTATATACTCAAAGTATGACAACAACGAACAACCCAACCCAACCCGAAAGGACCCAACCAAAATGAGCAGCCGCAAACGATGCGAACAATTCGCACAAGCAAACAACATCACATTTACGATCCATCAAACCTGGTGCGAGTATGAGTTCGAGTGTTCAGTCGCCGAAGGGTTCATCATTGCCGATGAAGGCAGAACGGGCTACGTCGGATCGGTTGACTATGAAGAGGGGATGCGCAAGGCATGGCAGGAACTTTTGAGGGATATGAAAACTCTCGTCAAGGCCGAACTCATTACGGTTGACGAATACATTGCCAGAGGGGGGCAGGCATGAAAACAGTGAACACAACCCTCCTAGAAAAAATGGCCGCCGAGTACAGCGTGCCCGAATACATAACTTCATCGCTAGTGAGTAGCGTTCTCGAACTCAACAGCATTGACCTGATGATCGCAAACCGCCTGCGTGAAATTCTGAGCACCGCACAACGTGAACTCAACGAAATTGAAAACAGCGACTGGCCGAACATGTACGACAACGCCATCAACTCACAACTCCTAGATGGCTACTACGCACGCCGCCAACAACTGCTGCAAGACATACAGCGCCAGGTGTGGACATTCAACAAACTATGCAACGTGAACGTGTCGCAAGGCCTCAACCTCATTGACCTATACAGCGCAAACGTGGTGACCAAATGAAAACAGTGATCCGAGGCGCCGCACTATTCGCCGTCATATTCGTTGCTGTGTTTGCCGCCCTGTCACTACTCGACTACATCGGCACCACGTTTGGTGCGTTTTGGGTTTGGGTTCTCATCATTGGTGCAGCCGCCGCCCTCACCGCCTACGCCGAACACCACGAACGGACCCGCAAATGAGCAGCGCCGAATACCAACGCGCCTGGCGTGCACGTCACGGCGCCAACACAGGCAAACCAGGCCGCCCCGCAACACGGCCCTGCGGCACCCTCGCCGCCTACGCCCGCCACAAACGCCACCAGGAGGCGCCCTGCGCCCCGTGTGCGGCAGCATGGGCCGCGTATTGGCGTGAGTACAGGCAACGGCGGGGTGGCTTGACATGACCGCCCGCAGATGGTCAGATGGACCGAACACGCAAACGGGAACGCCGCGGCCCGCACACTGCCTGGCATGTGGCGTGACGTTTCTAACCGTCAACCACTACCTGCATCCGTCGCACCACTGCGCCCGTTTGCGCCACCCGTCGAACAGAACAAAGGATCACAACATGAACAACAGCAACACCGACACGCAACGCAAGGCTGGCGCATGAGGTTTGCAGCGGTGCTATGTGCCGCCGCCCTCACTGCGTGCAGCAGCGCCGCCGACAGTGCCCAACCCGTACGCCTGACCGAACCGAACCCAACAACCACCATGACACCAACAACAACCAGCACCACCTCAACCACATTGCCGCCAACCACCAGCACCACAACCACGGCACCGCCGTTGGTCCCGCCAGGCACACCGTGTGAGGAATGGGCCGACGAAGCAGTAGCGGGCGGCTGGCCCAACGACCCGCACCTACTCATCGAACTACTCAACGAAGCATGGAATGAGTCAAGGTGTCTGCCTATCGGCCCCGCCAGCGCTTATCCTCGGTTCTGGCCCGTGGACTACTCGAAACATTTCAACGGCCATGATTTCGGCATCATGCAGATCAACGTGGTGCATCGCGCCTACGCCTCGGACCTGTTCGGCAGCATGGAAGCCCTAGTTGACCCCGTGGCAAATTTCAACATGGCGTGGCGCCTATACTCAGAACTTGAAGCGCAAGGCCGCTGCGGTTTCAAACCGTGGTCCCGCCCTTGCCGCTAACTATGACACACCCCCAAACAACAATGACCTGACCCAACCCAACAACAGAAAGCAGCAAACAAAATGCAGCAGCAAGACTTCACACGTGACCGCTACGGCCGCCCAATGGTGACACCTGCGAACGGTGGCGCCCCCGAACCGTACACACGGTTCTCCAGCCACGGTTCATGCCTCGAGGACCGTTTCGGCCTTGAACGGTGGAAAATACGAACAGCAGGCAAAGGCCTAGCAGCACGCGCCGACCTGTTCGCACAAATGGCCGCCACACCCGCCGAGGACACGCAACGCCTCGACGCACTCATGGAACAGGCGCTGGAAGCAGGCGGCGGCAGTATCGGCGCCAACCTCGGAACCGCCCTTCACGAATTCGCACAACACGTGGACAACGGTGCAATGACCACCGCAGAAATACCAGCGCCGTGGGCCGCCGACATCGCCGCCTATCGTGACACGTTGACCGCAGCAGGTTTGACCGTTGAACCTGGCCTCGTTGAGGTGTCGCTGGTGCATGACGGTTTACGCCTAGCGGGAACCGCCGACCGTTTCTTGCGACGTTCTGACGGCCGCCTAGTGTGCGCAGATTTGAAAACAGGCAAGGCCATCGGGCCGAACCCGTTGGCGTATGCCGTACAACTCGCCGCATACGCGACGGCGCAAGGGTACGACATACCGACAGGCAAACGGTACGACATCGGCGACGTGGACCACACTGTCGGCCTACTAATTCACGTGCCCGCAGGCCGAGGCGAATGCCACCTTGTCGAAGTGGACCTCGTAGCAGCATTAGAAGCCGCGCACGTCGCAACCATTGTGAAACAATGGCAGAAACGCAAAGACATTGTGCGCAAAATTTCGGTGCCGTCACGCGGCAATGTGGGCACCGATAGCGGCGCAGGCGCCACGGTTGAGCAAACCCCCGCTCCCGTGGCCCCTGTGCCCACACCCGTTGAAATAGCGGTCGCAAACGTTGAGGCAGCGTTCGCCTACACCGAAACGGTGGCAACACCTCAACATCGCGCATGGCTTGAAAAGCGGGTGCGCAGGTTGGTTGCGTTCGGTGACGATACGAAACGGGAACTCGCCGCCAGGTGGCCCGCACACGTACCAAAACTACGGGACCACGCACTGCACACGGTGCGCGAAATTGAGGCGATTAGCGATGCCTGCTATGAAATTGAGGCCGCACACGGTTTGCCGTTCCCTGACCAAAACCCCACGGACCCCGCTATGGCAACACCTGAGGCCTTCAAACCAAAACGGGTGCGGTATGTCGTAGATGAGGGCGGCGACGCAGAGCAGCACGAAATAGACGCCTTACGGGTGACAATAAACGCGCTGCCCGACAACCAACGAGCGCTCATTGCCGAAATAACGAAACAGGCAACCGCCGCACGCCGCAGCATTTCCATTAGGGAACAACCAACGGTGCGACGCTGCGCAATTGCCGCAATGCTGGTGGAATTAGTACGCCTCGAAGATGTTGAACTCATGGCCGCCGTCATACGGGCACAAAACCTGACGGCCGACAACACCGAACCACTCGGCGCACAAATAGGCCGACTATCCACCATCGGCGCACACCAGGTGGCTACATTGGCACGCGCCGCATATGACGGCAGCGCCAAAATACAGGTCTCCGACAATGGCCTCATCGTCATTGACGCAGAAACACAACCCAACCCAACAACAGAAAAGGACCAAACAAAATGAGCAGCATATGGGATGATCCCGCCGTCAAACCTTCGGGCGACTTCGTGAAATTCGAAACCGTAGGCGACAGCGTGACGGGCACAGTGCTTGACGTTTCCATCCACACTTTTGAGGATGGAAAACGTGCCGCAAAACTCGTGATCCGTACCGCCGAAGGCGACCGCACATTGACCGCAGGACAACTGCAACTCGCCGCCAAACTCGCCGAGGCACGACCCAACGTTGGTGACAAACTCACCATCAATTTCGTTGGCGTTGAAAAGCGCACAGGTGGCAAAACCCTCAAACAGTTCACCGTGTCAGTAGTTCGTGGCAGCAGCAGCGGCGACGATCTGATCTGACGCAGTGGCGGCCCTGTCTAAACACGGTTAGAGATATGAGGACAACATCCCCCTGGCCACATATCAGGCGGTTCGAACCCGCCCAGGGCCACTATGAAAAAAGCAGACATTCAAGCATTGCGCGACGTACTCAGACACGTTGCGACATCACGCCAGGACATACAGCAGGAAGTGTTACGCCTCGACGAAATATTACGGCGACTACTCACACCAAAAACTAAGGAGGACAAATGACAAACAACAACCATGAAGCGCAGTACTACCAGACCGTAGTAACTGACCTGACGTCAAGCAACGAACGGCTGACAGAACAAAACAAACTGCGGCAAGAACGCATTGAACGCCTACGCGATGAATGTCAAGAACTACGAACCATCATCTCCGTTTGCAACATGTACCTCGCCGCCGTTGACGGCCGCGGACTGCTTGACGAAAACGACCTGCTGCTAGACCTCACGCACCGCGTGAACGCCTACCTGGAAACTAAGAAGGTGACGCAATGACCACGGCGGCGCTTCTCATTTCTGCGGTCACAAACATTGCCATCACTGCGCAACTACTCGAAACACGGCGACGCCTACGCAACGCACAGCGCATGTTTCAAATGTACGCACGCACGCACAAACCGCCACGCCAAACCGTGATCGCCCGCAACCCTGCACCGTGGGAGGTTCGCTAATGCTTACCTTCGTGATGTTTTGGTGCGGCATGGCCGCAGGTTTCTTTATTGGTTGCCTAGCGTTCACAATTGCGCAGCAAAACAAAAACAACCAACAACAATGACAGTGACCACAACTAGAGGCTGGGCTGAGTCCGCCGCCTGCCGTGGCCTCGACCCCGAAATTTTTATGGCCACACGTGGTGACCTTCTCAAAATACGTGAGGCAAAAAAGATCTGCGACACGTGCGAGGTTATGTTCAAATGCCGTGAATACTCACTGCACCTAGCGCAAAATTACGACACCTACGGCGTGTTCGGCGGTTGGTCACGCAACGAACGCATCAACCACCTACGGACAATTGGTTTGCATGTTCGACGTTGGGGCGGCACCGAACCCGCAACAAACAGCGGCAGCGGTAACCGTGGCGGTGGCCACGGGACAGCAACAGCAGTGCGACGACATAAAAGCCTCGGTGAGGAATTGTGCGCAGAATGTCAAGCAGGCGACGACAGGCGCCGAAATTTGGTTGCGTTGTCACGCCGTAGGCAGGCAGTACGAAAACGACAGGAGGCAAAAAATGAACGAACCGATCACCTATCCGCAAACGTTGCTGGTGATGCTTGAACGTGCGCAGGCTGACAACGCCAGGCTCACCGCCGAACTCAAAACAATGACAGTGGACCGCAACAAATGGCAGAAAGCGGCGAACGGTTGGTATGAGAACAACCGCCGATGGATTCAACGTTGGCGCAATGAACGCCAACAGGCAGCATGGTTGCAGGACCGCTACGACCGCCTCATGGGGTGGCACCTCGGCGACGACAACGAAACAGACGGCGACGAATGAGAGAACGCAGATATTCACATTGGGCGCGCCTGCTTGATAGGGCACGAACACACCCGAACAAATGGCACACTTCAGATCGCTACTACTCAGAAAAAACGGCGATGCAAACTACTTGCGATATTCGACACGGGCGACGTATCGCAGGCATAAAACCAGGCGAACAAATAGAAGCGAACTATTGGCCAATAGGTGACGGAACAAAAACCTATGAGATCGGCATCAGAATTTCAACGCAGGTGAACACATGACAAACCCGCAGAAACGAAAAGGCGACGCCGCAGAACGTGAACTCGCCCAACAACTAGAAGCCCTACTAGGTTTCAAAGTACGCCGCAAACTCGGCGCAGGCCGTCAAGATGACACAGGCGACATCGACGGCCTGCCGAACTGCACCGCACAGGCCAAAAACTATGCCGACACTCTGCGCGCAATACGTGAAGGACTCGAAGCAACAGAAACACAACGACAGAACGCAGGCACCACGCACGCCGTGTTGTTTGTGCGACGCCGAGGCGGTCAATGGATCGCCGTACAAACCCTAGAACAATGGACCGCAACGTTTCGTGAAACGTTGTAAAACAGGAGGAAAAATGGACCCGTATTTCATCAGTGACGGCGTGACTATCTACCACGGCGACTGCCGAGACATCATCGCCACACTGCCAGACAACAGCATCGACGCCGTGGTCACCGATCCGCCATACGGCATAGAATTCATGGGGAAACAATGGGATGCCTTCGCACCTGAGGTAAGCGCCTCAACCGCAGGCCGCACAGGGCGCACAACCGCACGCAACGACGGCGGCATGCACGCCCACAGCCTGCTAAGCGGTTCAACACTGCCAACATATGGCGGCGCACGCGCAAAAACGTTGCGGTGTACAGGTTGCGGTAAGCGTGACCAATTCAGAAACGCCCATGAGTGCACACCCGATGCGCGTTGGCTATCTGAGGTCATAAACCCGCACAGCGCCCCAGGGAACATGATCGGCTTTCAGGAATGGTGCGAAACATGGGCCGCAGAATGTTTACGCGTACTCAAACCAGGCGGCCACATGTTGGTGTTTGGTGGCACACGCACCTACCACCGTTTGGCGTGCGCAATTGAAAACGCAGGCTTCGAAATACGAGATTCCATTCATTGGCTCTATGGGCAAGGTTTCCCAAAGTCTATGAACATTTCGAAAGCAATAGATAAGGCCGCAGGCGCCGAACGTGAACGGCAAGAAACACAGAAACGCGAACAACCATCGGTCGGGATTCACGCCTCAGGTTTCGGCGTTGACGGTTGGGCACCGCAAGTGGACACACCGATCACCGCCGAGGCCGCAGCGTGGCAAGGTTGGGGTACTGCACTCAAACCCGCCCACGAACCAATAGTGCTGGCACGCAAACCACTCATCGGCACTATTACGCACTGCGTGCTGAATTACGGCACAGGCGGTTTGAACATTGACGCCACCCGTATTGGTGTTGACGGCGGCGGTAGTCAGTGTGAAGGCGGCGACGCCTGCAAATGCGGCCACGGATACAGCACCGAAAATGCGGTCAAACACGCCGCCCGCACCGACGAAACGATCGGCCGTTTCCCGTCAAACGTCATCCATGACGGCAGCGACGTGATCGTTGACATGTTCCCCGACAGCAAAGCGGGACAACCACGAAAAGAACGCGGCACAGGTGGAATTTGGCGCGAAGGAAACGGCATCCCAATTGGACCACAATACGGCGACGAAGGGAGCGCTGCCCGATTCTTTTACTGCGCCAAACCATCAACCGCAGAACGCGACGCAGGACTTCACGAACTCGACAACCACGAACTGCCAGGCGTACTACGCGGCCGCCTAGACGGTGGCATCGGGAACCCTAAACCAACAGAACCCCGTAAAAATTTCCATCCAACAGTAAAACCGATCGCCCTCATGCGCTACCTATGCCGCCTCATCACACCCCCAGGCGGCACCATACTTGAACCATTCACAGGCAGCGGCACCACCATCGCCGCCGCAGTATTCAAAGGCTTCAACGTTATTGGCTGCGAAATGACCGACGACTATCTACCAATAATTGTGGCCCGCACAAAATGGGCACAAACCACAAACCCCGACAACCCCAACACCACATCCGCAACACCCGAAACCATCGCACCCACCCTCTTTTAAACAAACAGAAACGGCAGCAACCCGTGACCAACCAACCCGCAACCAACAACCCGCCCGACACACTCACCGCCGCACTCAACCTGGCAAACCACGGCTTCCCCATTATCCCCATACGCCCCAAACAAAAACACCCCCCAATGGCCGCCTGGCAACACGCCGCCACCACCAACCCCGAAACCATCACCAATTGGTTCAGCGGCCTATACCGCAACCACGGCGTCGGCGTCGCCACAGGACACAACACACCTGAACACCCCGACCGCTATTTGTTCGTCTTAGACATAGACGAACACAACGCCGAAACGTCAGGCGGCGACACACTGCACGAACTATGCCAAACATACGGTCCACTCCCCACAACCGTTGAGGCGCACACGGGCAGCGGCGGCCGCCACCTCTACTTCACATCACCCGCACCGCTACGCAACGACGCAGGGCGCAAACTCGGCGCAGGAATAGACATCCGAGGCGACGGCGGCCAGGTACTCGCCCCACCAACAATTCACCCCAACGGCAACCCCTACGTATGGGACCTAGAAAACCACCCCGACACAACACCCGTGGCCCACGCCCCACAATGGTTGATCGCCCTACTAGAAACACCCGCAACACCGCCGCCCGTAACACAACCAACCACAACGAAACACACCGCCAACGTATGGCACCAACTCGGCGACGATGGACCCGCCGCCACATACAACGAACAAACCACATGGACACAACTACTCGAAACAGACGGCTGGACACTGCACCACACCGACACCAACGGCGAACAACATTGGACCAGGCCAGGCAAAACCACACGCGAAGGCACCAGCGCCACCGTGGGATACAAAAACACTGACGCCCTCAAAGTATTCACATCCGCCATCCCGTGGCTGCCAGAAGGCGCCTATTCACGATTCGGCTATTACGCATGTCGAAACCACAACGGCGACAGATCGGCCGCCGCACGCGAACTACGCCAAACACAACAACCCGCCACCACCACCATCATTGGCGACACCCTCAACAACGATGAACCGTGGCCCCAACCAATACCACTGCACGACACCAACACCCCGCCTACATTCCCCCTACACACCCTCCCCGAATGGATACGCAACCACGTTGAACAAACCGCCGCCGACCTACAAGTAGCCGTCGACCTACCCGCCACACTCGCCCTCGGCGCCTTATCCGTCGCAGCACTCGGCGCAACCAAAGTGAACTACCCCCGCCAACGCTGGACACAACCCCTCAACCTATACACCGCCGTCGCCCTGCCACCCTCAGCGGGCAAGTCACCCGCCAAAAACGCCATGTTCGCACCACTAGAAACCCTCGAACAACAACGGCTACGCAACGCAGCAACAACCAAAATGCGCAACGAAACAGAACGAAACGTACTAGAAAAACGCCGCAAAACATTAGAGGACAAAGCCGCCAAAGGCGGCGACGATGGCACTGCTGCAATGTTTGAACTACTCGACCTCACCGAACAAATAGCGCAACTAGAACACGCACCATCAGGGCGCCTACTCGCCGACGACGCCACCACCGAAGCGCTCGGCGTCGCACTCGCCGAAGCAGGCGGACACATTGCGGTCGTAAGCGCCGAAGGCGGGCTGTTCGACCGCATAGCAGGCATGTATTCAGACGGCCCCGCAAACCTAGACCTCTACCTCGAAGGGTGGTCAGGCGGCCGCTACGTGGTGGACCGCATCAAACGGGACCCCATAAACATCCCCGCCGCCAACCTAGTTGTTGTTACCACCGTACAACCAACAGTCCTAGACGCTATCGGCAACAGCAAAAACCTAACAGGGCGCGGCCTAGTCGCACGCTTCCTACTATGCCAACCCGCCAACAATGTCGGCACCCGTGACCGCCTACGCCATACCACAGGCGACGACCGCACCGTACGCGCCTACGAAGCACACCTCACCGACATTGCCGAACACCTACACACCAACCCAACCACCACCACCATTGAAAACGACACCAGCGACATATTCGCCCAATGGGACCAACAACTAGAAAACCGAGGCGCCCCAGGCGCAGAACTCGAACACCTCAACGAATGGACAGGCAAACTACGCGCCAGCGTTCTACGCATAGCCGCCCTCCTACACCACGCCAACCACAACACCACCACCACCATTGACCCAACCACAATGGCCAACGCCATTGAGATCGGCAACTACTACCTAGACCACGCCCGACACATAGCCGATCGCTGGGGAACCGACGACAACATCAAACAGGCACGCCGCATCCTCGAATGGTTTACCCGCACCAACGCCAACACATTCACAGTGCGTGACCTATACAGCGCCAACCGTCGCACGTTCCCAACCGCCGACGACACACGCCAACCCCTAGAACTACTCCACGAACGCGGCTGGATTCGCCCCCTATTCGACGGTCCACTCGTCATAGGGCGACGCGGCAAGGACTCGCCACGGTTCGCCATCCACCCTAGTTGCGCGCCATGCGCGCACAAAACCACCCCAACCAACGACACTAACCCCACAAACGACGCCGCAGTTGCGCGCCATGCGCGCTATGCGCGCACCCCCCCAGGGGGTGAGAATGGTGCCATGAGTGAAATGCCTAAACGGGAGATCATGAACCACCTACCTATAACAAACAACACCACAAACCCCCCGCCCCCCAGCGCGCATGGCGCGCATGGC
>Ga0213922_1000251_pt1 | contig 30749 bp, 38 predicted proteins | sample McNCre2917MG_FD_165060 | JGI IMG/M metagenome (GOLD analysis project Ga0213922, IMG submission 165060) | Freshwater microbial communities from McNutts Creek, Athens, Georgia, United States - 29-17 MG | ecosystem: Environmental > Aquatic > Freshwater > Creek | place: USA: Georgia | collected... | reverse complement strand
TTGCTCTAGCCACCAGAGAGCCATTTGAACCTGATCGCATTGCTATCACAGAATTTCCTGCTGTGCTAGTACAGATGGATTCAGAAGAACGCGAAACAATTACCATGGGTGCTCCTGGACAAGGACGCAGAATGGGCACAATCATCTATGGCATTAGAGGTTATGTGCGTGGCACAGAATTAGATTCAAAGCGAACAGAATTAATAACTGGCATCGAAGAACAATTAGATCTAGATCGATATCTAGGCCTACAAAGTTCAGGTGTCATTGATAGTCAATTTGTCAGAGTAGAAGTCATTAACAGACTTCCTCCACTTGCAGAAATAAAAATAGAATTTCATGTAAGATACAATTATTTGAGAGGTCAATTATGATTTCATTAATTAAAAAGATCTGGGAGCGGATTGGACTTGGTAAGTCTCAGCAGCAGCAAGAAATTGCTGTTGTTGAGCCTGGGCCAGTGGTAACAGAAAACAAACCCCGCAGAACTAGACAAAGGAAATCTAAATGAAATATACCAAAGATGGTGTCGTCAAAGATCTTGATGACAATCAAATAGCAAAGTATTCCGCAGCAGGATGGATTCCAGTTGTAGAACAGGCCCAAGACGAAATCATTCGCCTCAAGCCAACGGTGAAAACTAAGAACACCGCAAAAATCTTAGAAGAAGCCAACGATAATATAGGAGACGAATGATGGCAACAATAACAGGTAATAATGGTAAAATCACCATTGGTGCAGTAGAAGTTCTTGCAGTTAAGAACTACACTATTGATATCACTAGTGATACAATTGAAACAACAACTATGGGCGTAGATGTTCGCACATACTTAAAAGGTCTAGCTTCTTGGTCAGGCTCTGCTGATGTCTATGTTGACACAGCTAACCTAACCGGTGGTGCAAGTGCTATTGCTAAACTAATCAGCACTGGCGGTGCAGTAGGTGATACATCAGCTGCATTTGAAGCATATCTAGATCAAGTAGGTTCACCAAGCGGCAAGAAATGGGGCGGTAATGTTATTGTTACTGGTTTCTCTGTTAAGAGCTCAATGGACGGCATGGTTGAAGGTAGTATCAGTTTCCAAGGAACTGGTGCAATTACTTACACAGCCTAAGGAGATTAGATTATGGCAACAATAACAGGTAATAACGGTGCTGTTTCCGTAAATGGAAAAGCCGTGGCCGCAGTTAAAAACTGGTCAATAGACATTACAGCTGATACTATTGAAACTACAACTATGGGTGTTGATGTAAGAACTTATGTCAAAGGCCTAAGCAGCTTTAGTGGTTCAGCAGATATCTATTGGGATAGCAGTGATTGGGATACTTCAGGTGAAAATACAACTTGGAATCCAACAGATGGCAGTAGCCTAGTTGGTGCTTCAGGTGTTACTGGTAAGTTTTACATTGACTACGATGGAACAGGTACAAATGCTGACAAAACATTTACTGGTACAGTAATTGTCACAGGTTATTCAATCAAATCATCATTTGATGGTATGGTTGAAGCCAGTATCAGCTTCCAAGGTAGTGATGCAATCACTTATTCTACAAGTAATGTAGTATATCCATAATGCTTAAATTCACTGTCACTGGTGTTGATGCTGATGGCATGAATCTGCAAGCTGAACTGGCAAAACTAGTCAAGCAAGTAGCAGATGATGTTTATAAAACAGCCAAGGCAAACACGCCAGTGCGTAGTGGTAATGCAAGATCAAAATGGCAGGAAGCAGTTTCTGCCCGTACATTTAATGTATCAAACAAGGTTCCTTATATTGAAAGACTAGAGGCCGGAGCGAGCCGCAAGGCACCGAAGGGAATCATAGGACCAACTCTAACCCAAATAAAAGGAAAATATAAATGAGTAAAGTATTAGAAAACGCAACAGCACATTTTCGTAATCGCATTGGCGGTGAAATGAAATCCATTGAAGTACCAGAGTGGAAGACTAAAATCTACTTTAAGAACAGCATTACCTTGCGTGAACAAGGCAAGATTGTTGAATTAGCCGCTGCTGGTAAAAGTGTTGAAGCCTTAGTAGAAACATTAATCGTTAAGGCACGCAATGAAGATGGTTCAAAGATGTTTAGCATTGCTGACAAAGCAGTGTTTATGAATGAAGTTGATCCAGAAGTAATCATCCGTGTTGTTGGCGAATTTGGTAGTAATAACGACAGTATTGAAGACGCAGAAAAAAACTAAAAGCAGATCCAGATCTTATGTTCGCCTATAGGCTAGCAAAGGATTTGGGTCTGCTAGTAGAGCAAGTTTTAGAAATGACAACAGATGAATTTCTTGGTTGGGCAGCTTTTTATAAAATGGAAGCTGAAGAACACAAGAAGCAGATGCAACAAGCTAGGAGCAGATAGTGGCCGAAATTAAATTTACAGCAGATACAAGCCAAGCAGAGCGTGCCGTTGAAAGCCTTAAAAGGGCAATTGGTGGTATTGGTGCTGCTGTAGTCGGTGCTAGCTTATTCAAGTTAGTTGATGATCTGCAGAACATGCAGAACAAATTATTAATTGCCAGTAAGAGCACAGAAGAATTTAATCAAAGCATGGCCTATGTCAAAGCCATTGCTGATAAAACTGGTCAAAGTCTACAGGCCACTGGTGATTTATACGCTGCTGTCAGTCGTAATGCAGAAAAATTAGGTTATAATACTGCTCAGGTAGCCACAGTAACCAATGCAATGGCCACAGCCTTAAAGGCCAGTGGTGCTTCTGCTGAAGGTAGTCGTTCAGTAATGTATCAATTCAGCCAGATACTTGCCAAAGGCAAGGTCAATGGTGATGAGTTTACCACAATCATGGAAAATCTTGGCGGTCCAGTTATGGATCTTGTGGCCAAGAACATGGGCGTGACCACTGCTGAATTGATGAAGTTAAAAGAGAAAGGTCTAATAGGTGCCAAGGACTTTACTGATGCCTTAATTAGATCAATGGGCGAACTTGACAACATGAGTGGCAAAGCATTGCCAACTCTAGGTCAAAACCTACAAAGAATACAAAATAGTTTCAGTGACTTTGTTATTGGTTTAGACAAAGCCACAGGCTTTACTACAATTCTTGGCGATGCCATGTCATGGCTGGCTAAAAATATTGATGTAGTACTTCCATTAATTGCATCCTTTGTTGGCTTCTGGGTAGGAGCTCGCATAGGTGCTATTGCACTTGAATTATATGAAGTTGTCAAAGCTGTTCGTGCAGTTGGTATTGCTGCTGCTGTTACAGAAGCATTGGCCACAGGTGGTGTATCAGCTATTACAGCTCTTGCTGGTGCTGCTGCTGCCTATGCAGGTGCAGAATTATTATTTGATAAAGTAGACAAGTCAGTAACTAAGACTACTGTTGATTTAAAACAAGCAGGTGTTGAAGCACAAAAAGGTGTTGGTAATACTGCTGGTCAATTACAAGGCGTTGGCGACAAGTACAAAGAAATATTAAAAGACCTAAATGCACAAGTTGGTCTAAGTAAGGTAGCTGCTGATCAGTACCAAATAGAAAATCAAATCTTGACCTATAAGAAACAACTTGAAGGTCAAATGACTGCGGCTCAAGAAAAACAAATCCGCAATCTTTTACAAATGATTGAATTCAATAAGCAAATGGTTGCTATTGATAAGGCATTAACTGATGATGCCAAGATGCGTGTTGTGTTAAACATAGAAGATGTTGCACAAAGAAAGATTGCCACAGAATTAGAATCTGCAAGAAAACAATACGGCGAAGCTGCCTTTGCAGCTCGTAAAGGTGAACTAGAAGCAGCAATTAAACAAAATGTTGCAGATGAAGCATCTAGAAATATTCGTGATGCAGTTAAGAATTTAGAACAAGAAATAAATCTATTAACTATTGCTGATGTTAAACAGCGTGAGATAGAAGCCAGTGTTTTAGCTAAACGCAATGAATTAGGTTCAGCATTTACAGGCGAATTAGAAAAACAATATCGTGCAACATTACAAATTGCTCAGGCCAATAAAGAAATTGATGCACTGCGTCAAAGAAATATTGATCAATTAAAAAATCTTGGTGTACAACCTGAAATTGATGCACTTAAACTTTATCGTAGTCAAGATAAGACAGGTGGTCAAGGTTATGGTGAAACACTTAATAAAGGTAATCTTGATCGTGCTATTCAAGGTGTTATTGGTCAAGGTAGTAAAGAACTTGCCATTAGATCAGAATACAGTAAAAAAATAAATGATCTTGAAATTATTCAGCTTCAATTAAAACTTGCTGGCCTTGATAAAGAATTTGCCTACGAAAAACAAATCACAGATGCAATTACTCAACTAAAATTAGATGCAAATTATGCACTTGATGAATTAGATTCTCAGAGATTCCAAGAATTTAGCAAATACGAAGATATGAAAGTTCAGCGAGCTGCTGAAACTTATGCTGCTACTCTGCGTATGCAAAAAGATATCTTTGGCAATGAAATGTTTAACAATGAACAAATTAAACAAATTGCTGTTGATCGTGCTAATTTCGAAAAACAAACAGAACTACAGAAATCACAATTTGTTCTTGAACAAGGCATACAAATATTCTCTGCACTAGGTGCACAGAACAAGAAAGCATTTGAAGCTGCCAAGGCATTTAATATTGCCAACGCTATTATGAACACCTACATGGGTGCTACCAAGGCATTGGCCACATATCCATGGCCATTTGGTCTAATTGCTGCTGCCGCTGCGGTGGCCACAGGTATGGCACAGGTAGCTGCTATTCGCAGTCAGAATTATTCAGGTCGTGCTCTTGGTGGACCAGTTATGGGCAATAGTCCATACATTGTTGGTGAGAATGGTCCAGAACTGTTTACACCTAATACAGCTGGAAGAATAACACGCAATCAAGACCTAGGTGGTGGTGCAACAACTATTAATTTCAATATTCAAGCCAATGATGCACAGGGCTTTGATGATTTACTAATACAACGCAGAGGAATGATTACGCAGATGATTTCTGATGCAATGGTTGAAAAAGGACAAAGGGTACTATAATGTCAGGAACATTTCCATCAACAGCATTTGAAACAGTTAATTTTAAAATTAATACACCAACCATTTCTAGCGAAACATTAAGTGGCAAGCGACGAAGGGTAGGCATGGGGCATAGCTTCTATACCTTTTCAGCTAAAATGACCAATCAAACTGCTAGAGACTTTGGAGCTGTCAGTGGATTTGTTGCACAACAGTTTGGTTCATTAAACAGTTTTCAAATTACCTTGCCAGAGATTAGTTATTCTAAATCAACTAATGCACCTTCAACAACACCTACAGTGACCAATACCACTGCCATAGGTGCAACTAGTATTCTATTAGGCAATTGTGGCAATACCAAAATGGTTCTAGCAGCTGGTGACTTTTTTAAATTTGCCAACCACAGCAAGGTCTATATGTGTACCACTGACTGTACCAGTAATTCCAGTGGAGTAGCTACTCTGTACTTTAGTGGAGGCCTTGTTTCCTCAGTGCCTAGTTCAACTCAGCTAACTATTACAGCAGTTCCATTCACTGTGATCTTTGAAAATGAAATTCAAGAATACACAGTTGGTGCTGGTGGTATTTCAGTGATAACCTTAGACATGCGAGAAGTTTGGTAATGAAAAGTTATTCAACAGCAATCAGTAATCAATTCAACAGCGATAGATTCGTTGCAGTTGATCTTGTAGAATTATATTTGCTTGATACAAGCTATAATGCTGCAACACTATATCTTTGCACAGGTGGCTTTGATGTTACCTATAACAGCATCACCTATACTGCACAAGGTGATTTTATTGGATTTAGTTCAGTGGCAGAAGACTTTGATGTCAAAGTCGGTCGATTTTCAATTTATCTAAGTGCAGTAGGTAACAACTATGTCAGCAAATTTGTTGACACAGACTTTGAAGGTCGCAGAGTCATTATTAGAAAAGCATTCCTTAACATAGACGCTGGAACACTGGCCGTCATAGACGCTCCAATAACAATATTTGATGGTCAAATATACAATATCAGCATAACTGAAAGTCGTAACAGCAGCAGCATTAATGTTGATTGTGCAACTTTATTTGCTGACTTTGAACGCACAAGTGGCCGCAAAACAAACAATGGTTCTAACTGGCTATTTCAAGGAACAACTGCGGATACCTGCTTTGAAAAGGCAGGCTTTGTAGGCACAACAGAATTTAAATGGGGTAGACTGTGATTGTAAGAAAAATATTGCCCCAAGAGATGGATGCCACAATCAATCTCTTCAATTATTATGTAGATCAAGCTGTTGAAAGTATTCCTTCAATCAGTGAAGAATATGATGAGAATAGTGTGCTTGAATTTATTCGATTGTACGCAACTCATAATGAATATGTATGGATGAATGCCTATGAAGGTCAAAGACCCATAGGCCTAATTGCAGGTTGTGTTACACAATGTCCTTGGAATAAAGATATATTTCATGGACATATTGACATGGTATTCTTGTTAGAAAGTCATAGAAATCTTGATAATTTTAGAAGTTTATTAGATGCATTTACTGCTTGGGCTAAGGCCAATAAATGCACAAAATTAACTGCTGGTGATATAGGCATTGATCCTGCGAGATTAAAAAAGCTCTATGAACACTTTGGCTTCAAAGAAGCATTATTAATGGTTAAGGAGTTACCTGAATGAGTTTCGTAGTCAAAGCAGTTAAAAGTGTTGTCAAGGCTGTTGTTGGTGTTGTCACAGGTGTTGTCAAGGCCATTGGATCAGTAGTATCCGCAGTTATCAATTTCGTTGCCAGTCCTTTTATGGGCTTGTTTGGTGTTCCGGATATGCCCTCAGATACCTCGGAAAGCTCGCGGCAACAAGGTATTCTAGTTCAACAACAAGGCAGTAATGTAGATATTCCTGTAGTTTATGGCTATAGAAAATTAGCGGGTGCAGTTGTCTATGTTGAAACAGGTTCAACAAACAATCAATACCTATGGGTAGCTTATGTATTTGCTGAAGGTCTTGTAGAAGGTCTAAGAGAAGTTTTTATTGATGATAATCAATTGCCAAATACCATTGTTGCTGATCTAAATGCAGGTAAGATTGTTAATATTACAGAAGGCAAATACAATGGTCGTGTTAGAATGCAATGGTATCCAGGTGTTCTGTTTAGCAATCCTGCTGATACAACTATTGCTGCCAACAGTATTCTTAAAGAAGCACCAAGTTGGAAAACTACCAATCATTTCAATGGCTTAGCAGTTCTATTTGCTCGCTATGAATGGAAACAGATTGTTACTCAAGCAGACAGCGATAATAACCCATTTGGTGGCGGTATTCCAGCAGTTCAAGTAGGTCTATTAGGCAAGCGTATTGCCAGTTTAACTATCAGCAATCCTGACAGTTACAGTTATGCAAATGCACCTGTGCGTTATTCAACTAATCCAGCAGAAATTGTGCTGGATTATCTACGCAATCCTAATTATGGTAAAGGTCTAAGCAATACAGAAATTGACTGGGATAGTTTTACCAAAGCTGCTGCCAAATGCAATCAGACTGTAGAATATATTGCAGGTGTTTCAGGTCCTATATTGACCACTAACTATGTTGTTGACACAGGTCAGACTATTTTTAACAATGTCAAAGTTTTATTGACCAACATGCGTGGTTACTTGCCTTATGTGCAGGGCAAATACAAATTAAGAATTGAAGATGCTGGCAATGACACAGATATTCTCAGTGGCTCAGCATCAATTGCAGCAACATTTACCAAAGACAACATTGTTGGTGACATAACCTATACAGGCATTGAGCGAAGTGCCAAGTACAGTCAGGTTGTGGTCAGCTATGTTGATCCTGATCAAAAATGGTCAGTGCAACAGGTTGTTTATCCTGAAACAGAAGCAGAAAGAATTACCTTTGTTACACGCGATGGTGGTAGAGAAAACAAAGCTGAAATCACATTCCCCGGTTGTACCAACTACGCCATTGCCAAGGACTTTGCTAAATTAATTTTTAACAAAAGTCGTTATCAAGAATCATGCTCATTCAGAGCAGATAGTTCAGCATTTAAATTAGAGCCTGGCGACAATGTCTATATTGCTGCCAATGTCTTAAACTTTGGTACAGATCCTAATGCAGGTGCTATTCCATGGCGTATTGTTTCAATCAAATTAAACAATGATTATACCTTTGACATAGGCTGTGTGCGTAATCCAGACTTCTTGTATCCGCATGTGCGTGTAGGTGAAATTGATCAAATCAATCCAACTTATGTGCCTAAGGGTGCTGAGATTTATTATCCAACTAATCCTACAGGAGTTCCAGTAGGTCTAGTTCCTCCAACCAATGCTGTATTACCCGCAACTGGATCAACTAATACCACAACCAATCCCACTACAACCAATCCCACAACAGATGGAGGTGGCAATGGTGGTACTACAAATAACACAACAACCAATACCAGTCCTGCACCTGCACCAACAACTACTGCTACTCTAAATCATGTGATTAAACTAGACAAAGCCAGTTATGTTGTTGAAAATGGTCAGATCTATGCCTTGCTAGAATTTACACAACCTGACAGCAGTTTGTATTCAGGTGTAATCTTTTATTACAAGCGTAACATTGCCAGTGAGACTGTTTGGAAATTATACGAATCAAATGATGTACCAGGAATTGGTCAAAAGATCACTGCCAAGATAGGTCCATTGATTGCTGCCACTTACAGTTTAAAAACTCGTGTCAAATACTCAACACAACAACAAAGTACTCTAGCAGGAACATTTAGTCTTAATGTTGTGGCCAATACCAATGAGAATCCCACTGACTACGCAGAAACAATTGGATCAGGTTGGACACCAAATACAACTCCTTTACCCAACAGTCGCGATACCATTGTTAGAGAAATGACTGCTGCTACTATTTTATCAGGTGGACAACCAACTAATCCTAGAACACTAAGCGTAACTGTCACACAGGACATTCTTAATAAACCTATAAATGGCTATGTTGACGGTATGAAGATTTATTACAAATCTTCAGCTGCAACTTATTGGAAAGAATCTTCTGTACAATTTGCTCAACCCTATAATGAAGGAACAGCACAGACATTTACCTTGCCATTTGGACTAGGTGTTCCAAGTTATCCTACTACACCAGGTACTGCTGACAATTATGATTTTATTTTTAGATTCAAATACAATGATGGTACAGAAAGTACTTTGCAATATCGCATTCTTGATGTCAATGTAGAATACAGTGCATTTGGCACTTATAACTTTAATCCATTCAGCGAAAAGATTCCATTGCCTCAGGAAAAGGTCACTGACTTTGTGTTTGTCACAGAAACAAATGCACCTCCTGGATCAGTTGCAGATCCTAGAGATATGACCATTGGTGTTACTGCTATCAGTAACTCTACTAGTTTACCTGCAAAAATTATCTTTGCAATTACTCCACCTAATGCTGCTAATTTACCTAATTGGTACGGAGTTAGAATTTATTCAAGACCTGTTATTGAAGGTACTAATCCTGCATTTACCAGCACTGATATTATACCAGTACCTAGTGATGCCACTGGTCGTTATCTAAGCCTAGCAATTAATTACGATGAAATTCGTGAATATGTTCTAGTACCAGTTGTTGATTATTCAGGCACTAAAACAGAAGCCAAACAAGCATGGTATGGTCGTGGTTATGTGCATAATAGAACTTCTAGTACAGATTATCCTAGCACAGGTAATTGGTTATCAACATTTAATCTACAATTATTAGATACCAATGTTGCTCTAAGTAATATCAGTAGTGCGTTTCCACAGACTGATCCAACAATTATGGTACAGTCATGGACTCGTGTACAACAAGATAATACAGGAACTGATCAAACTAAAACTTATTATGAATTAGTCTTTAGTCATCAGCATATTACAAATTACAATTTAATTGAAATCTATAGACGCAGTTATATTGCACCCAATGTATCAAGCATAGGTACAGGTACTACATCTAGCCTGTATTATGGTATGGGTCAATGGGAAAAGGTAACTGTAACTACAACAGCACCTACTGGCACTGTCACAGTTAATCTGCGTTCAAGTATCGGATATGCTGAATTTGATCCTTATTACAATGTTCCTGGATATACAGGTAGAACTTTAGTTAATAGTTTGTACACAACTAACAAACCTCTAGCACCTAGTTTTTCTTCAGGCAGTTATGATGAATTTATAGTCGTGGTTAAGAGCAATGGTAACTACAGTGCAAAAGCTCTGCGTTTGCCTCCAATAACAGCAACTCCTTTATCATCTAGAGTAAATGGTATCGCTGTTAACAAGCCAACTACAGTTACAGTTGCGGACTACAATACCACAACAGTGGGATACCTGCGTAGACTAACGGAGTCTAGATCTTCAATTGCCAATGCTAATTTGTTGGCCAATAGCAGTCGTACAGCTGGATATACACCTCCGACACCTAGTACTGGTCCAAGCGTAGTTTAAGGATAAAATATGAGTTTACCAAATAACACAGGCTACTTAGATCAAAATCTAAATCAAGTCTTTCCTAACAACACAGGCACTTGGGCTGACCTTTCTGGAACTACATGGGCCAGTTGGAAAACTTGGACACAAAAACCTGTGACAATTTTACAGTGGTTATCTGATCCTCTTATTTTTCCTGAATTAACTACATTTAACCTCAAGATAACAACAGTTGCTAATGGTAATGTCAGCTATGATGTTTATACCAGCACAACTGGTGCATTTACTGGCGAAGAGACCATAACTACCGTAAATCAAGGCGACACAAATATTCCTAGCTTTACAGCTATTATGGCCTTTGTATTAATCAAAGTCACAAGAACACAGGGCATTAACACCTTGGATTCTGTTGAAATCAAGGCCAATGACAGTCGTGTTAACATATTACTCAAAGACATTGATACCAGTACATTATCAGGTACTACAGCAGCAAGAACCCTAGCATTGCCTAGAGCAGTCAGTGGAGTCATTGACATGATCATAACACCTAAAAAATTAGCGTCAGCTTACACGCTAGATCTTTATGTGAGTTCTACTCAGACCAGTACACAATTAGTTCCTCAAATAGTAAGTAAATCATCAACGCCGCAGATTGCTCTGTATGGTCTAGACAATCAACCCAGAGATGGCGTAGTAGATGTGGCTATTTGGGCCTTGCCAGAACAATACATGGATGGCAATAATTTAACAACAAGATAAAGGATATATCATGGCATTTCCCACAGGTGTTTCAATTTCAGAAGCCAATTTAAACAGTTCAGCAGATGATCCAAGTCTAGCTCGTGCTGATTTATTGCAGGCTATTCAAACTTTAAATCAATTAATTGCCAGCAAGGATCAAGCCCTAGGTGTGCCAGTGCTAAATGGTTCGGGTCAGATTAATTCTAGTCAATTTCCAAACTCATTTACACCCACAGGTAATCTAACCCTAGCACCTGTAGACGGTGTGGTCAAAATTGAAGATATTCTAAGACTGCAGATCGTACCTAAAGCCACATTGATAGCTAGATCAGGATCTGTGATCGGTGATGTTGCATTGGCCGCTGATGATCTAACAGGTGCCAATCCAAAACTGGCCATGTACGATGGTACTAATTGGAAGTATGTGGCTCTAAGTTCTTGGACCACTTTGACCTAATTGATTTTTTCGGATCCATAAGTACAAGATGGATCAAAAAGAATTTCTAAAACGATTAAGTGAATTAGTAGAGTGGGAAATACCCACAATAGGACCCAAGGGCAAAGTCAGCACCACAAGATCAAAAGTCAAGGCCATCAGCAGCGAAGACATTGATTGGGAAGATGAAGAAGAGGAGCTGGAACTTGACCCCGATGGTCCTAATAGCACAGTTCCTCCAAGAATAGTCAAATTCAAAAACCAATTGCGTGCCTGCGAAGACTGCAACCTAGTCATTGAATCAAGAGTGGTTAGTCGTCGTAAGCTAGATTACCCAGTGACGCATTGGCGAGAGAAATGCTCCTGCGGTGCTCACAAGGATCCCAACACAGGTCGGTTTGATCTAACAGACAATGTTAGCATACAAACGGCCTGGAAAAAATACCACAATCTCAACGACCCTGATAAATAATTGTGTAGGGCAGATAAAAATTCTCTTGATTATTCTGTTCTAGGGTTTACTGCCATTAACCCTTTCTGCCCTACACCGTCCGTGGCATATTTTTCTCTTATATTGGTTCTGTTAAGGCTGTCACCTATTCAAACCTAAAAAACGGACATTCAGTGCAATGCTGATAGGAACAAGCCCACTACGCTAGGTGGGCTTTTTCTTTGCCTAATTCATTTACACCCCTCTTTTTTTATGTTATTATAAATACTAATGACAGGCTTAATAACAACCAGTTGATGAACTGCAAAAATCATCATTTTTAAAGAGGAATTCTAAAATGCAAGATCAATTCATTGAAATTCTACAAAAAGGTGTAGATACTTATAATATAGATAATAGAGATAACAAAGATAATAAAAATAATTATTGTCTAAGAGACAATAACTCAGTTTCACTTATTTCTCTTGGCGTCGCCTCAGACGAGGCTCTAAAGACAAACGATTTGTCTTCTTGCCAGAAGAGAGAGACGGAGTCTCAGCTATCAGTGGCAGGAGGAGCACCTACACCTCTTGATCAAGACCAGTTGCGAGGTTGCATCTTTCAGCTGTTTGACAATGGAGAAACAGCACGCCAAAGATACAAATTTAAAATCCGCCTTAACTTAATAGATAAAACCAATCCAGAGTTTATTGCTAGCTTGACCAAAGACTTTCGTAATTTTAAAAAGTACATACCGGAACCCTATCGCCAAGATATTATTGATATGGTCCAGGAAGAACGACACAGAATTAAACAGCTTACAGGTAGTTTTCCTTACTGTGGTAAATTGCACTTGAATACAGGCAATACGGGTAATAGTCAAATTGAACCTGATACATTTGTAATTGTTTGGTGGGATCCAGAAGAAAAAGGATGGAGTGGCATTATTAAGTTTCAGAATTGGGCTCATGAATTTGATTTATTCACAGAATACCTAACTGCCAAACAAAGAGCCATGGGTGTTAAATGCCAAGACAACTGGCAGAATCCAAAGTACGATAAAAAGGTGCGTCCATTAACTTGGGCACAGAAAAGGGGCTTTGCTAAATGAACAAACACCTCTTACACCCCAAGCAGATTATTATAGGCCCCTTTGGTCCACATGCTGCTAAATTAATATGCCGTAGATGCAAGTGCTGGATTAAATGGATAGCTAAAAATGAAGTTACGACCTAAAGACATTAAACCTCTAAGAGAACAACTGCTAAAAGAACAACTAGGTCTTTGTGCATTATGCAAGGAACCTATACTGGCTAATGAAGTTGTACTAGATCATCATCATGGCACCGGTTTTATACGCAGTGTTCTACATAGAGGTTGCAATGCCTATATAGGAGCATTGGAAAACAACATGGCTAGGAATAAAATTACACCTAGCAGACTCAGCAACATTCTTAGAAACTTTGAGCACTATGTCAAGGACTACAAACCCATCATACACCCTACGCATCTAACAGCTGAGGAAAGGGCTGAGAGATCACGCAAAAGAGCAAAGAAAAAGCGTGATTCTAAGCGTAACCCATAAATATTATTATGAACCCAGAAAACAACGAAGAAAGCATAGATCTTCCAGAAAGTGACTATGAGTTACTGCCATATCAAGAACCAGTAGTTGATCCCTCTAAGACTGGTCCCAAGCCCAAGAAGCTGGTAGCTGTAGAAGTTTATGGTTATGAAGTAGGCCGTGGCAGAACCAAGCGTGTGGTTGTTCCAGATAATGTCTACAATCTAGCAGTCATAGGTTGTAATGATCGCGAGATTGCCCGTTGGTTTGATATGAATGAGGACACCTTACGCAACAACTTCTCGGATATTATGGCAAAAGGCCGTGAAGACCTTAAGCATAGCCTTAGGCGTGCTATGATTAAGAATGCCCTAGGTGGCAATGCTGCCCTACAAATCTTCCTAGCCAAGAACTTATTGGGTATGAGTGATATCCCAACCAACAACGAAGGTAATCAACCATTGCCTTGGTCAGATGATTAAAGAAGATTGGGTCAGACTGGACTACATTGATGTAATTGATTTGGGACTACAATTGGCTTTTCTGCATTCTAGACTAGACTCAGTCTGGGATGAAGCGTACCAAACATTTTTCGTCCAAAAAGGCTCTAAGACACACATTTGGTTAATTTTAGAGTTTGGCGATATATTTCAATAAATCAGCCCTTTTTAATTGCTTTACATAAATACATCATATATAATAACTCTATGGCACTAGAACAAATACACAGCAAAAATGGCAAGGTCTACTGGATAGAGTCAGGTGATAGTCTCTACAAGGAAAGGCTCACTGCCGGACAATACCAAAAGACCAATTGGCTCTTTGCTCAGACCTTGATTGATAACTGGCATCGTTGTATTGATATTGGATCAAACAATGCCTGCAATGCTGTGCATTACGCAGAAGTATTTGATGTTGTGGAATGCTTTGAACCTACACCATTGGCACAACAGCTTTGGTCTTTGACCATAAAAGATAATCTGATTCAAAATTGTAATTTGTACACTGTGGGCCTAGGTGAAACAACTAAGACTGTGGAAATGCTTGAGTATCCTAAGAATGGTGGACACAATCACATTGTCAAATCCACACGCCCAACAAAGAAGAACAAATATTCTGTGCAGATAGAAACACTAGACAGTTACAACTTTAGTGATGTGGGCTTTATCAAAGTAGATGTTGAGGGTTATGAAAAGTTTGTCTTGGACGGAGCACAACAACTAATCCAAAGCCAACGCCCAACTATTCAACTTGAGATTGTGGGGCATCAATGCCGTACATTTGGTTATCTAGCAGAGCACATGATTGAAGAGATTCGTTCATGGGACTACACAGTTGTTAGTAAAAAGCGTGGCGAACTTTATGGTGCATTTTCAACAGTTAATGGCGAACTTCTCTATAATGGAGTTAAGTACCGCGGTGAAATGGATTTATGGTTTCAACCCAATGAACGCCGTCGCCATACACAGTTTACAAGTTTATTTGAAATTAATTAAGGCCTAATATGCAGCCCGTAGCTCGCCAAAGTCACATTGATACTTGGATAATTGTACAACAATTACCTACTGGTACCTTTAGCCTGTACTCAATGAATACCAGCGAATACGGCCCAGGTTATTTTAAAACTCTAGAACAGGCACAGCATGTTCAAACTCTTGAATTATTAAAAGGCAATCGTGTTGAAATCTTCCATTTGGAGTATCCAATAAAATGAAAAAACTATTAATTATTCTAGCATTGGCAACAACAGCACAAGCTGAAATTGTTGTTACCAATAAAGGCACATCAGTGGTTACACAAAGTGGTTCAACAACTTGGGTAACTGGCACTGCCGGACCCATAGCAGTTACACCTAGTGTAAATTCTGTAACAGGCATTGGCACTGTGATCACACCACAGGGTACATTTCTTGTGTCCAAGCAAGGATCAACTACTACAGTGATCCAAACCAGCAAGGGAAAGTAATGGGAGCACCAAAAGGCCAAAGACCTCGTGTATGGGTATTTCCTTATGATGAAGTCAAGACAGGTGCTTATATGAAGTATCTGCGTGCCAAAGCACAGGCCAAGTATCGCAAGGAGCATTGGGATTTGACCTTTGAACAATGGTGGGCACCTTGGGAAGCCAGTGGTCGATGGAGTGAACGCACCAATGATAAGCATGGTTACTGCATGATTCAACAGAACCCTGATCTAGGTTGGATAGAAGGCAATCTGGAAGTAATTAGTCGTGCTGAACATCTAAAGACCAATCGCAAGAGATCAAATCCAAATAAAAATACAGAACTTACCTGGGACCCTGAAGACTTAAAATTTAGATTACCCACAGGTACTAAGAAAATTTATAAGGCAAAGAGAACATATGGCAAAACTGATTAGATATCAAAAGATTTCAAAGATGGAACCCCGTGATGGTTTCGCTTATGCTACCAGTTATCTCAAGCAGACACTGGAGCAAAGACAGGAATTAGTCAAACACATTCGAAACTGCATAGGTGAGATTGCTGACTGCATACAAGCTGACGCAGACTGGCGTGAGTTTGTTGAACTGCCCTTAAAAGGATTCAAGACCACAACTGGCCAAAATCGATCAATGGTCGATATCATGCATGACATGCTCAATGAAGCCAATGGACGCAGAAAGCAATCAGGTATTCCCAAAGACTTTGCCATGGCACCTATTGATCGCTGGAATAGACTGTTTGAAGGCACTGACTACGAAATAGTTCTCATGCAGACCTACAACACTCACAATAACTTTGAAAACATTGCTGAGGTTGAAAATGATTAATCAAGACTACAATCCCTATGACCACCTGCAGAATTTGACTCAAAGGATACAACAACTTGAACGCAATCAGCATGAGATTGCCAAGGGTCTTAATCATCAACAGGAAACAATGAAGACTGTGCTTGAAGCCATTCAGGTACTTCAGAATCTCTATATGGAGAATCATCCTTTAAAATAAGCTGGTTTTTAGTCATACCAATAAATACAGTATGACTAAACCAGCAATCACTCTTCGTGCCACTAAGGGCACTCCTCTAACCTTTGATGAGTTAGATACTAATTTTACAAACCTAGACAATGCTACCATAAGCCTACAAGCAGGCACAGGCGGAACAACTGTAAGTAGCGATCTCAATGGAACTATAACATTGGTTGCTGGCACAGGTATTTCACTTTCTGGTAATAATTCAGCAAAAACAATCACAGTAACTGGATCCGCTTCGGTACCATCAGTGACCACAGCAAATAGAGATTCATCAGGAGGTTATACTGATACAACTAGACCCGATGGTTATCTAGTTTATAATTCAGACAAATACATCCTACAGTATTGGGGACATCGCAGTTCTGATGGTGGTGTAAACTGGCAAGATGTTGGTAATAAAAGATCACGCAGACCTAGCGGTCTAAATGGTTCAGTTACTAATTCGCAAATTGGAAGTGGAAATTGGGTCACAGGCGTTGATTTCTTTGATTATGCAATAACTTATACAACCTGGACAGCCACAGGTGATGGTTATATTCAAGTACCAAGCGGTTCAACAAACTATGCAACCAAATATACATTATTGATTCAGAAATCAGGAAGTGGCCGCGTAGGCTTTGGTGTTCAGGGTAGTTGGCAAGGTATCCATATTGAGTCAGCAGAAACAGGTTTGTTTATCTATGATATTGAATACTTTGGTTATGGCAGTACAAATTATAGAATAACTAGAGTCTGACCTTAATCTTTTTTTAGCTTTTTTCAATGATTTTTTAGGTTTGCACTAAATACAAGTGCGAATCGCAATCATTAATACCTTAAGGAGATTAAAATGACCGCAGCAAGTAATTATTTAGAGAACAAAGTTCTTGACCATGTTCTACGCAACACAGCTTACACACAACCATCAGGCTTATACCTAGCCTTATTCAACAACACATCAACTAACACCGCAGCTAACCTAGAAGCAGGTACCTTAACTGATGAAACATCAACATCAGGTACAGCCTATACTCGTAAGGCAGTGACCTTTGCAGCAGCTAGTTCTGGCACAGCAGCAACTTCAGCAACAGTGACCTTTGATGCAGCAACAGCATCTTGGGGTACTATTACTCATGTGGCTGTCATGGACGGTGGCACAGCAGGTGCAGGCAATGTGTTATTCTGGGGTGCAGTAACAACCTCTAAGACCATTGACACTGGCGATACATTCCAGATCACCAGCGGCAACCTAACTATTAGCCTAGCCTAATAAGCCAAGGGTACGAGACATGGACTCCTCGTACCCTTTTTTCTTAACTTAAAGTGGAGCATGTCACATGGCTAAGCCAACAATTATAACCCGTGCAGGAAAAGGCTCAGCCCTTACTTGGACAGAAGGCGATACAAACCTAACAAATCTTCGTGATGCGACTATTACCGTCACAGATGGAACAAATAGTAAAGCCCTGAATTTAAATGACACATTGACATTTACAGCAGGCACAAATATTTCAATCAGCGTAAACTCATCAACTGGTGCTGTCACAGTCACTGGCACTAAAAGTGGCACAGTAACTTCAGTTGGCGGTACAGGCACTGTCAGCGGCATTAGTCTCAGCGGCACAGTAACAAGCTCAGGTAACCTAACACTTGGCGGATCATTGGATTTATCAAGTCCTCCTGCCATTGGAGCTACAGCACCTTCAACTGCGGCATTTACCACAGTATCAGCAACTACTACAACAACCAGCGGTGCAGTTAATGTAACCTATAATCCATCAGCAACCAGCGGATCAGCCATACAAATAAGTGGTAAAGATAGTCAAGGTGGTGTTGGTTATATTGATTTCTTAAAAGTAACTAATACAACCTCAGGTGCAACCAATGCCAATAAGACATTTCGCACAACTTCAACTGGACAATTAGAAGTCATCAACAGTGCTTATAGCCAAACTATTTTTAGTCTAACTGATGCTGGATTTTTAACTTGCCTTGGTGCTAATATTGCTGGTGCATTGACCATTAAGGATCTAAGAGAAACTGTCTATACCAGCGGTTCAACCACAGGAACAATTACTCCAGATGTGGCCAATGGTACAGTTCAGAAAATTACCTTAACTGGCAACATTACATTCAATGCCTTTGCCAATCCTGTTGCTGGACAATCGATGACCTTAATTATTACCAACAGTTCAGGTGGCGGCCTTACACTAACTTCAACAATGAAGTTCTCAGGTGCTAGTAAAACATTGTCAACTGGTGCCAACGCCATAGACATCATGACTGTGTTCTATGATGGATCAACTTATTACGCCTCACTGGCCAAAGGATTTGCATAATGCCAATTGGAGCATTTAGACTCAATACCATAAGTGCTGCCCTAGCTGCCACTGGCATTACTGCCACAGGCGGAACTATCAGTTATTATAAAACTGGTAGTTCAAGTTATAAAATCCATACCTTTACCACTTCTGGGTCTAGTAACTTTGTAGTCTCAGGATCAGGTACTGTTGATGCATTAATTGTTGGTGCAGGCGGTGGAGGCGGTGCAGCCTCAGGAACAGGAAGTCAAGGTGGCGGTGGAGGCGGTGGCCAGGTTCAAACTTTAACAAATCAAAGTGTAACCGCACAGACTTATACAATTACAGTAGGTACAGGTGGTACTGCTGGTAGTGCCACAGTTAGTCCGTACTATGCAGGCACGGGTGGAAGTTCTTCAGCATTTGGCACAACATCAGTTGGTGGTGGCGGTGGTGGAACTGCTCGTTCACAGAATGCAAATACTTCTGGACAACCAGGTGGTGCAGCAGGTGGCGGAGGAGGTGCGGGTAATGCCAATGGTGGTGGTACAAATAGTGGTGGTACTGGGACCTACGCAGGTGGAAATGGATTTAACACTGCTCAATCACCTTATGGACAAGCTGGCGGTGGTGGCTCAAATGCAGGTGCAGGAACTAGTGGTTCTTCAGGTACAGCAGGTGTTGGTGCAACTGGTCCAACAAGTTCAATAACTGGTACTTCAACTGTGTACGCTAGCGGTGGTAATGGTAATAGTGGAACAAATACAACTCATGGCGGCGGCGGACCTGGTAGCGGTAGTGGATCAGTTGGTAATGATGGTGCAGTTATTGTGCGTTATCCAGTAACTAATGACTTTGTTTATTATGTAACAAGTACAACAACTACAACCACATCATTAACTGTGCCTACTGTTGAAGATGGAGATATTGGAATATTATTTGTAGGAGCAGATAATACTACGACCACTATTCCAACAGCAGTGACACCAACAGGATGGACAAATATTGTTAATAGTTCGCAATCAACAACTGCTGGTTTAAGAATTATGGTGCATTACAAAGTATTAACCGCTGCAGAAAGTGCTTCAACTATAACTGGTATGACTGGAACGGCTGCTCAAGCCTCAAGACTTGTTGTTTATAGACCAAGTAGAAGTTATTCAATTTCAACTGCCAGCGTAAATCAACAAGCAACTGCTTCAGCTCCAACTAATCAGACTTTAACAATGACTGGTTCAACTGGACCATTCCTTGCATTTAGTTTTAACTATAATAGTACACAGACTAGAACAGCAATGAGCTCAACTACATCAGTAACTAGAAATTTAGTATTTGTTAATGGATTTCAAGTTCAAACATTTGAAGCAATTGATTCTTCAATTTCATTTGCTACTTCAACTATTTCAGCAACAGACCAAGGACAAAATGGTTTAGCCAGTTTTAGATTGGTACTAACCTAAGGACAAACGATGACACAAGATTTATATTATTACGAATCAGGATATTTTACACCTGACACTGGTTACTTTGTCTATACCGCTGATGCTGAAGCTGCTGTTAGTTCAAACTTTACAGCAAGTATAACAGCCAATAGACTTAGAGCAACACCAGCAGCACTGACATCAGCGTTTACAGAATCTGTGTCAATTGCCAAGATAACACAGGCAGTAGCAGCATTGAATTCAGCCTTCTCTCAAAGTGCAACAATTAGTCACATTGAAGGTGCTGACCTGTATTCATTGAGTTCGGCAACTATGACCATTCAGGTCATGCGTCTTCGTGATAATAATATTGCAGTCACCAGTGCCTATACCATAACTGCCAACGCAGAGCGTGTGAGATATTATTCAAGTGCTGCCAGTTCGACTGCTACTGTAGCTGCTGACAATCTTAGGGTTAGATACGATCAAGCCGCATTGGACGCGGCTTTTTCTTTGGCTACACCTATTGAAAGAATAAGATCATTTGTTGCAAACCAATCATCAGCATTTACTCAGACATCAACAGAAGATTATCTACGCAGAACATCAGCGGCACTATCATCAACCGCTGCATTCTATTGCGATCCAGAAAGAATCCCAGGGGGAGTTGTTGTTTCAGCATCAGGATCTTGGACCTCAGCGTTTACTTTGGCTGGCAGTATCATAAACATCCATGGTACTGACTTAACAGCCTTCTCAAATGCTACAGTATCTGCAGATGCAAATAGAATTAGAGCATTAACTTCAAACCAATCTAGTTCAGCCACAGTCTCTGTAACAGCATTAAGAATTCAATCAACTACAGCGGCATGGTCATCAAATGCCGCAGTTAGTGCTGTTGGCGTTGTGACAAGAAAAGGTCTTGCAGCATTAACTTCAACTGCCACATTGTCTGGTGTTATCAGCGATATCCGTGGCGTTGATATGACTGCATTTACCAATGCTTCAATGACCATTGCTGCTAATAGATTAAGATCAACTCCAGCGGCATTATCATCAGCATTTAGTTTATCTGCTAGTGCTGTTAGAACTAGAAATATTAATTCAAATCAATCTTCAGCATTTACCTTATCGGCAAATATAATAAAATTAAAAGGTACTAGTGCTAATCTATTATCTGCATTTAGTTTAACTACCACAGCTTATATTGCTAATAAGCGTCCAAGACAAATATTTGCAATTAATGGTAATCCTGCATTTGTACCTTATTTCAAATACGGAACTAATAGTCTTGACATAACAGATATTATTAACATTGATGGTATTTTATTAAATGCCAGTGAAGATTATGAAATTGCTACCAATGAAGACTTTGTTATTGAAACTTGGGTGCGTCCAACTTATTCAACATGGCCAGCAAATGGTAGATTATGGCCAATTGTTCAATTAGAAAATACTGGAGCAAGTACAAGTAGTAGGTGGGGTATTTTTGTAACTGACAGTGGTTATCCATATTTTACAATCACTGCTGATAATACAAGTACTCAATTATTTTCTTTAGCCCCAAGTACAGTTGTGCTTGATAGAAATGAATGGAACTGGATCAGCGTAAGTAGAACAAGTGGTGTTATTAGCCTAAAATATAAAACAGCAAATAATTCAAATATTCAAACCACTAGTGCAACCTATACAAGTGCAATTCAACTTTCAGGTAGATCACAGAATTTAAGAATTGGTGGAACACGCACTAACAATAGTTATGGTTATGGTTTCTATGGTTATATTGATGAACTTTATATGGCCAAAGGTACAGGAGTTTCAAGAAACTATACTGGTCCTGTAACTCAAGGTAAAGATTCAACAACAGTATTTTTATTCCACTTTGATGGAAATTATACTGATGACATGACTTGGATTGCTGATGCACAAGCAGCATTGACCAGCACTGCTTTAATTACAGCTACACCAGCAGCTGGTATTAAACCAGCATTAGCTGCATTATCAAGTGCATTTACGCAAGTAACTCAAGCTAGAAAAAGCACTGAAGAAACATTAACTGCATTTTCAAATGCTTCAGTTACAGCAACACCAGTTAGAATTAAACAATTATCTGCTGGATTAACTTCGGCATTTACTCAAACTACATTTGCACTAGATTTAGATCTAGCAACTGTTAATTTAATTTCAACAGCAACATTAACAGCAGCATTAACAAGAAAATATGCAGGTGGTGTTGGAATTTTATCATCAAATTTTACATCAAGCATAAACGCCAATGAAAATCCAAATCCAACTCCACGAACATTTAGAGATTTTACTTTTAGTCTTGATTTTAGACCTACATCAGCATCTGCTGGTGCTCGATGGTTTCAATCAATTGCACGATCAAATTTTAGCACAGCAACAGAATTAATAGATGCAGATTTAACTATTTCGTCTGGTAGTAGTTATTTGAATGTTAATTTAAGACAATTAGAAAAAGTTTCAACAAATAGATATAGAATAATAACTCGTGGTATAACATTCTCTTTACCAAATTCTTATACTAATTCTATATCTTTAAACACCTATCATAGTTTTCAAATAACTTGGCCAACAACTTGGGCATCAGGATCAGCAAGTTCTTCAACTAAACCATCAGGAACATCTGCAAGTATTGATGGAACAAGTTTATTCGCAGTATCTGATGCAATCTTTTATACTGCAGGTGATGATGCTTCTGCAACAAATCTTAATACTTATGGATTAACTGCTTCGGGATATTATGTTCCTTATAATGGATCATTTACTCAAACATATTCTGCTATTAATAGTGCTATTTCAACTGGAACAACTTACTCATTTGTACTTGGTGCTATTGCAAGTGCTGATATTCCAGCAGCATTTACCTTAACGGCCAGCGGCCAGCGAATAAAATTATATAATGCTGCATTATCTTCAACAGCTAATATAACTGCATCTGGAAATAGATTAAGGACGCCAAACCCTACAAATATTAATTCGGCATTTACAGAAATTATTGTTGCTCAGAAAAATGTAAAACTTCAAAGTTATCAAACTACCACAGCAAGTTTATCTGCGGCAAACTCAAGAATTAGAAGTTCGGCTTGTACAGCAACAGCTATAAGTTCAATTAATGTTGCAGCAAGCTCAGTTAATAAAACATTTACCAGTGCTGCATCTAGTGCATTTACTCTATCTGCAACTATCAAACGCACTAGAGGAATGGCCAGTGCAGTATCTAGTGCATTTACTTTAACAGCACCTCCTTATAACTTTACCAAAGCTACTGCTGGATTAACATCAGCATTTACAGAAACTGCCACAGCATTACGCATACAGAAATCAACTGCGGCATTAACAGCCTTTGCCACTGAATTGGCTGCTGTGGCAAAGATTGGTAGAACTTTAGTCAGCTTGCAATCAACTGCTACTGTTAGTGCTGTTACTAGAAAAGATGCTGTTGGATCTGCTGCATTAACCAGTGCTGTCACAGTGGTAGCAAGACCTTATAACTTTACCAAAGCCACTGCCACATTAACCAGTGCTGCTACAGTTTCTACAACTAATAAACGACTAAGAGGTCTAGCAGCTAATGTTACATCTACTGCGACTCTAACAGCCAATGTTACAAAATTAAAAGCTGTCCAAGCTACATTGACTTCAGCATTTACAGAAACAATAGTAGCTAAAAAGAATGTTAAAACTAGTTCTACAATGCTTTCAGCATTTACACAGACTACTGTTAATAAGAGAAATAGATTTGGTCAAGCAACATTATCAAGTACTGCCACAGTTTCTGCCACAGGCAAGCGTTTAAGATTAGCCACTGCTAATTTACAAAGCGAATTTACAGAATTTGTAGTAGGCGGTGTCTATGTAAGATTTGAAGTACACCTAGAAGCATTTGATACTGTGCTGGTTGCTGGTCGTGTTATTAACATTGATCCGGCATTACAGTTAAAGATTTCTGCAGAAACAAGAACAATTACCATTGCAGAAGAAACTCGCGAATTACTCATACAAGCAGAGACTCGCGTAAATATCATTAAGGATTAACAAATGACAACATTAACAAGATCAGGATACCAAAAAGACAACACAGGCGTTTGGATTCCTAAGGATAACCTAGCACAGTTGATTTATTCAATGGATTGGAGCCAATGGCTACCTGAAGGTGACACAATCACAGCGGTCAGCTATTCAGTTCAAGCTCGTGCCAATGATCCTGCACCTGTTGTAGAAGAAGACAGCGGTATTCAAAGCGGTTATATTACCTATGTTGAACTCAGCGGTGGGCAAGTAGGTAAGATCTATACTGTAACAGCAGCAATAACCACATCAAGTGGCCTACAAGATCGCAGAAGTTTTAGAGTCAAGATAGAAGAGCGTTCAGCCTAATGCCCTTAAGTTGGTGTCAGGATGAGGTTGTCAAAGACAGTCACCGCTTTAAGGTAGTGATTGCTGGTCGCCGATGGGGTAAGACACACCTTGCCATTCGCGAATTGTGCTATCACGCTCGCATGCCTGACAAAGAAGTTTGGTACATTGCACCTACTTACCGCCAGGCCAAGCAGATTGTGTGGCGTAAACTCAAGCACAAACTGCAGGATCAGAAGTGGGTGGCCAAGATCAATGAAGCTGAACTAACAGTTATCTTAAAGAATGGCTCAATAATAAGTCTAAAAGGAGCTGACAATGCAGACAGTCTTCGTGGCGTTGGCCTTGATTTTATGGTTATGGACGAGTTCGCAGATATAGATCCAGAAGCATGGTACGAAGTTCTGCGTCCAACCTTGGCAGACAAACAAGGTGGTGCTCTTTTTATTGGCACACCTAAGGGTGTGGCAAACTGGGCTCATGATTTGTATCAAATGCCTCTTGAAAGTCCAGACAGTTGGTCAAGTTTTACCTATACAACCATTGATGGTGGCAATGTACCACAGGCTGAAATAGATGCAGCACGCCAAGACCTTGATGAAAGAACATTTCGTCAGGAGTTTATGGCAACATTTGAAACCTATGCAGGTAGAATTTATTACGCCTTTGACCGCAAAGAAAATGTCATACAAGGCAAGCCTGCAGATACAGATTTATCAATATTATACACTGGCTGGGACTTTAACATAGACCCAATGTCAGTGGTAATTGCTGTAAGAAAAGGAGATACTCTCTGTGTCATCGACGAAATTAGAATGTTTTCTGCTAACACCCAAGAAGCGGTGGATGAAATCAAGGCGAGATACCCCAAAAGTAAAATCTGGGCATTCCCTGACCCAGCAGCACGCCAACGAAAAACCTCAGCAGGCGGTGCTACTGATGTCACCATCCTCCAAAATGCGGGCTTCGTAGTCAAGGTGCCGCACAGCCATACTCCAGTTAGAGATAGGATCAATGCAGTCAACTCTAGATTGTGTGATTCTACCGGTGTTAAACACCTATTTCTTTTACCATCGTGTAAATACACTATTGAAGGTCTGGAGAGACATACCTACAAGGAAGGCACTGTGCAACCTGACAAAGAAAGTGGTTATGATCACATGATGGACGCCTTGGGCTACATGGTTGATTACCTTTTCCCTATCAAACGAGACACTGGTAACATGCCGCAGCCTAAAACCTGGGGACATCAAGTACAGGGTGCATCACCTACAATGAATTATAATTTAAGGAATAATATACATGCCAAGTAATACAGGAGTAGGGGCCAGCAAGCAATATGAAGCCTTGTTAGGTACTCACGAACAATATCAAAATTTAAATGCTCGTTGGAGATTCCTCCTAAACTCATTTATGGGTGGTGAAATTTATCGCCAAGGGCAATATCTAACACGCTATGCCAATGAAAGCGAAATGGACTACATTACTCGTATGTGGACAACTCCATTAGATAACCATGCCAAAGGTGTGCTTTCAGTTTACAATGCTTTCTTGTTTAGAAATCCACCTAACAGAGACTTTGCCAGCCTTGAAGGAGATCCTGTACTGCAAGACTTCCTAGATGATGCAAACTTTGAAGGTCAGAGCTTTGATAGCTTTATGAAGGATGTGTCAATTTACTCAGGTGTCTTTGGTCATGTATGGGTAATCTTAGTCAAGCCAAATACAGGTGCAGCAACTCTAGCAGATGAAATGAGCATTGGTGCTAGACCTTACATTGGTATGATAACACCATTGGCAGCTCTAGATTGGGAATGGACACGCATGCCAGCAGGCAATTATGAGTTAACCTATTTCAAATACATGGAAGACAGTGATCGCAGTCATATTTTTACTGTTAAAGAATGGCACAAAGATCGCATTGTTACTAGTGTGGTCAACAAAGAAGATCAAATGATTACCAGTCAAATTGAAGAAGTTAATGGTCTAGGTTATATTCCTGTAACTATTTGCTACAGTCAAAGATCCGCCAAGCGTGGTATTGGTGTTAGTGAAATAGATGACATTGCAGATGTGCAGCGAGCTATCTACAATGAATACAGCGAAATAGAACAGACAATTCGCATCAGTGGCCACCCAAGCCTTGTTAAGACATCAGATACAGAAGCAGTTGCTGGTGCCGGTGCTATTGTGCAAATACCTGACACACTTGATCCTGGTTTGAAGCCATATCTATTACAACCTAGTGGACAAAATGTTTCAGCTATCTATGAATCAATCAAGAATAGAGTTGAAGCCATTGACCGCATGGCTAACCTAGGTTCAGCTCGTGCATTATCAACACATACCCTAAGTGGTGTGGCCATGGAAACAGAATTCCAAATGCTAAATGCACGCCTAAGTGACAAAGCAGATAACCTAGAGCTATGTGAAGATAATATTTGGTATTTCTTTGCAGCTTATCAAGGTAAGGTTTGGGATGGTGAAATCAATTATCCAGATAGTTTCCACTTACAAGACAAGCGTAATGACAGTGATGTTCTTATCAATGCTCGTAGCACTGTCACTGATCCAGAATTCCAGCGTATGCTTGATTATGAGATTATGGAAACTGTTCTAGGACAAGAAAAATTAGAACAATATCTAACTGACCCAATGCAATATCAAACACCTACTCCAGTGCCTGTTGGTACTCCTAATGAAGTACAACAAGCAGAACAAGGTATAACACAACAAGGACAATAAAATGAGTAAATTATCAGATCAAATGAAAGTGGTATGGGCCAACAATTTTACTGCCTATACTAAAGCACATGGTTTCCATGTCAATGTAGTAGACTGCGAATTCTTTATGTGGCATCAATTGTTTGAAAAAGTCTACACAGAACTACAAGAAAATATTGATACCATTGCTGAAGGTATCCGTACACTCAAAGAAGTTGTGCCTTTTAGTTTACCTCGCATACAACAACTAAGTCAGGTCAAAGATGAAAAGATGGTTCCTGATGAATCAGACATGGTTAATATTCTTTATGCTGACCTAGAAACAATTAAAATGGCAGCAGCTGATGCATTTGATATGTGCCAGAAAGAACGCTGCTATGGCTTACAAAATATTCTAGCTGATTATCTACAAACCATAGAAAAACTATGCTGGATGATAGGTGCTAGCATGGAAAGTCCAGAAGAACAGGCCTTTGAAGACAAGATAGGCGAACCAGAAACTCAACCAATAAAGATGTAATATGAGAGATATTCGTACAACTTCCAGTGAAATTAAATGGAGCGAATTAGTCTATGTCCAGCGTGATGTAGAAAACAAAGATCAATTTGCAGAAAACTGGGACAGAATCTTTGGAAAGAAAAACAAGGAGCAATCAAATGCCAATAATGAAAACAACAATGCCGGGACCCAGCAAGAAACCGGGTTATAAATTTGGACCGCATGGACATGTATATCCTACCCGTGCAGGTGCAATCAAGCAGATGAAGGCTATGTACGCTAATGGCTATACGGGGTCAAAGACTCACACCGGATCTAAACATGGACACAAATAAAATGAAAAAGAAAAAACCAGTAAAACCACCAAAAAAGTATTAACCATATAAATACAGCACACAACTCATTAGGAGGCAGAGTCAACAATGGACTTAAACACATTGGCAAGCAAACAACCAGCAACTGACGCTGGCACATCACAAGATGGCGAAGGACAGGCACAAGAGAAGTTTTACTCACAAAAAGAATTTGACGATGCAATGGCTAAAACCCGTGCAGCCGTTGAACGCAAAGCAGTCAAAGCCTATGCAGAACTTGGTAGCCCTGAAGAACTTAGAGCACTAAAGGAACAGTTCGAATCCAAAAGATTTGAAGAGCAAACAGGCAAAGGCGAATTTGAAAATATTCTTAAAGAGTTAGCTTCTAAAAAAGACGCAGAGATTGCAAGACGAGATCAAATCATTGCTCAATATCGTGTAGATAGTCCTTTGCTAGAGACAGCGGCCAAATACCGTGCCGTTGCACCTGAACAAGTTAAATCCTTGTTGAGAAACAGCATTAAACTAACCAGCGATGGTGAGGTAGAAGTAGTCGATACCAATGGAACAACCCGATATAAAGATAACGGAGAACCAATGGGTGTAGAAGATCTAGTGAAATCATTCCTAGATGCAAACCCGCACTTTGTTGCCGCTGGTCCAAGTACTACTCAAACAAAAAATGGAATGGGATCTAGTTCAGCAAGCTCTAAAATAGATATTACCAAGTTAGACATGTCCAAGCCAGGCGATCGCAGGATCTACGCGGATTGGAAGGCACAACAAGGTAGATAATTTTAAAGGAAAATAGAGATGTCATATCCATCAAATAACAATACCAATATCAACAACGAACTGTATGCAAACCTTGTTACAGCAGCTCAGTTCGCAGCCTACGAGCAGTCAATCGCTCGTCAACTAGTAACAGTCTTTGACGCACCAATGAACACTGGTTTGAACCTACAAGTTCCAATCTGGTCAAGCATCAGTGCTCAGTTGATTGCTGATGAAGCAGCCGCAACTGCAAAAACAACTAACACCACAAGTGCCACAATCACTTTGAAAGAACATGTTGTTTACCATCAAGTAACTGACCAATTACGCGACAGTGCTTACAGCAATGTATTCGCACAAATTGGTGACCAATCAGGTCGTGCTATCGCTGAATCAATGGACACACAAGTGTTCACAACTTTCAGTGACTTCACTACAGACCTAGGCACAGCTGGTAACGAACTAACTGTTTCTTTACTATTGAAAGCAGCAGCTACTCTACGCAGCCGTAAGTTAACTGGTCCTTTCTATGCTGTTGTTCATCCAGGACAGGCCTATGCAGTTAAAGATGCTCTAAGCAAAGTTATCACTTACAGTGGTGCTGCTGCTTCTTACCCAGCATTAAGCAATGTTGGCGAAGGCGTTCTAAGTGGTTTCTATATCGGCTCATTAGCTGGTATTCAAATCTTCGAATCTGCATTGATCCCAGTTGATGGTAATGATGATGCCAACGCAGGCGTGTTCGTTCCAGGTGCTATTGGTCATGCAATGCGTGGTTCAGTTGAAATGAACACATTGTATCTACCTGCTAACCGTGCAACTGATGTTGTATTGAAAGCAGTTGCTGGTGCATCTGTTCTACAACCAACATTCGGCGTGAAGATTCTTGCTGATACAATTCTGTAATAGGTAAATAGTTATGTCATTGTAAAAGATGGCATTAACAATTCTCCAAATTGCTAAAAAAAGAAACCCCGGGTAGAAATATTCGGGGTTTTCCACGGCTAAAATCCGAATTCAACTAAATACATGAGCAAGAAGGACTTGCCAGCAAATCTCTGAAGGACAGACGATGTCATTAAACCATACCTATGCAACTCTGGATGACTTACTCCAAGTTGAACCTACAATACAAGATTACGGAAACCTAGATTGGGACTTTGAATTGGCTAGAAGCCAGACTGAAGTCAATCGCATCTTATCCGTCCGCTGGTGGCCTCAATATTCAAAGCAGTTCAAAGTTAATATTACCATCGTAGGTCAAATGGCAATAATGGATCCTAATCGTCTAAATGGAGATCAATGGACACAGGCCACAGTCTATCACGCACTGGCCTATCACATTTGCCCTAAACTAACAAAATTTACTCCTGATGCGGATAAGTTTCAAGTAATGATGGAATACTATCGCCAACGCTTTGATCATGAGATGGATCTAGCGATTCGCGAAGGTGTGCAGTACGACATTAACCTAGATGGCGTCATAGCACCCTTTGAAAAACTTCCTGATACTTACTTGAGAATCCGCAGATGAACCAACAAAACATCAGTCTTAGAGAACAAATAGCAGAAGCTATTGTTGCTACTCTAAAGCAAGTCACTTACCCTCGCATTTCTCTTGCCACTAGAGAGCCATTTGAACCTGATCGCATTGCTATCACAGAATTTCCTGCTGTGCTAGTACAGATGGATTCAGAAGAACGCGAAACAATTACCATGGGTGCTCCTGGACAAGGACGCAGAATGGGCACA
>Ga0213922_1000249_pt1 | contig 30891 bp, 38 predicted proteins | sample McNCre2917MG_FD_165060 | JGI IMG/M metagenome (GOLD analysis project Ga0213922, IMG submission 165060) | Freshwater microbial communities from McNutts Creek, Athens, Georgia, United States - 29-17 MG | ecosystem: Environmental > Aquatic > Freshwater > Creek | place: USA: Georgia | collected... | reverse complement strand
GTGCGCATGTTCGTTTCAGTGAAAGCCGAAGCGGAGGCCACGCTGATAAGCTGCGTCGAAGCAGGGCGATAGGTGCTATCCACCTGGAAGGTGGCGCTGGTGCCCTGCGCGGAGCTTTCGACGTAGGCACTGGCACCCATGGAAAGGTGCATGGATCCGAGGCGGCTTTCGTTGTCGTAGGCGCTGGCAGTATCCTTCGCCACCTGGGCAGAAAGATAAGTCAGTTCGACGCCCTGCTTGTAGCGCTCCAGCGCACGGAAGCGGGCCTCGCCCACTTCGTTCGCCACGCCAGCGGTGTTTTCCACCTTCTCGACGCGCTTGGAAACGCCGTAGTCTTCACGCTTTTGCTGCACGCAGCCGTAGATTTTGGCGCGATTAGTGAAGTGATTTGCCACGGTGGAACGAGTGACCGAATCACCCTCCTTGACACCGCCGAGGCGGCCCGTGAGTTGTTTGTCCGCTACCTTGGAATAGACGGAGTTTTCAGCCATGCCACCGCTTTGCACAGTAGAGCTGAAGAGAGTGTTTTCGTTGTCGAGCAACGCGATTTCGTCCGCAAGATCCTCATGGATCGCTGGAACGGTGGATGAAAGGGCCTGGGCCATGGTGTTTTAGAAAGTGTGTTTGTTTGGATTTCCACGCTGGCGCGGAGGTCATCAGGCACGGGCCATGCGTGGCATGGGGCCGAGTTTGATGGCTTCCTTGAGGTATTTCTGGCGCTCGTCTTCGGTCTTCGCCGTCTTCGCTTTCTCCATGAGAAAGCTCTTGCGGGCCGTGAGGTCAGAGCCGGACTCGTTCACATTCGCCAGGCGTGGAGTGCTGGCGCGTGACTCGTTCGGCGGGTCTTTGCGTTGGGCGTTTGGGGAATCCTCCGCCTTGGGGGATGGCGCTTTGTTCGCAGCGCCCGCTGTGTCCGGGAAAGTGATGACGGCACGGCGGCTTTGCAGCACGTCGTAAAGGGCAGCTTTGGCTACCAGTTCTTCCAGCCGCGTCGGCAGGCTGGTGTCTTTGAGATAGGTTTCGCGGGCTTCCTTGTAGCCTTTGGTGGTCGCGTGTTTCTCGGCCAGCTTGGCGGCAGACTCGCGCACCTTGCCCACTTTGGCATCATGCGTGAACCATTCCTGCGCATCGGTGATGCGTTGCTGGAAGGTCGGCAGATCGGCGGGACGCAGTTCGACTTCAACACCATTCGGCAGCGTATGCGTCACGGGTTCATCCTCGCCCCGGCGTCCGGCTTTGACTTCGCGTTGATGGTAGGACAGCAAGGAAAGCGCTTCTTTGGCGTTCTCTCCCCAGGTAGCGACGGCATGACCGTCTTTGAAATGCACAAAGGCATTGCCAGCGAGTCCGGCAGCACGCACGGCGGCTTCGCCGTCCTGCTTCTCGATCTCTGCCAGCTTGCTCTCCAGTTCGGAAACTTTGGTTTCGTGCTCCTTGAGTTTGGCTTCCGCCTCCTGCGCACGTTTGCGCACCTTGGCCGCTTCCTTGCTGGCTTCGGTGATGCGCTTGCGGGCTTTCTCATCCAGCTTCGCCAGTTCTTCGTCGGTGATTTCAACCGGCGTTTCTTCCGCCGCAGTCGCAGGCGTTTCGTCCGGCGTGTCAAAGGTGATGCTTTCAGCTTCGGTAGCGACGGCTGGCTTGTCAGCCGCCACCACTGGCATTGGTGACGGTGCAGCCGCGACAGGCGCACTGGCAGTGGACTTAGCCTTCTTCTCCTTGCGTTGCGCCCGGAAGGCTTTGGCCTGTTCAGCCGTCAAACCACGGGCGATGTGTTCAGCCGTGGCATCCTGCGGCGTGATGATCACCGCCGGGGCTTCAGCCTCGGCAGCAGCGGCAGGAACAGGCGTAGCAGGTTCAGACATGGGTAGGACATTACCCGTCCGACCCTATCATTGACAAGAGTTGCACTCATGGTGCCACGTTCTGCCACGATGTTTGACGTTCCTGCTATTCCTCGCTCTCAGCCTTGGCAGGCGCGGCCTCCAGCCATGCCCGCACGATCTGATACAAATACAGCGCCCCACATGCCTGCCCTTGGTCATGCGGTGTGGCATCATGCTGCACGCCCTCGGCCTGCATACTGAAGGCTTTGCGCTCGATCAAATTGAACAGCGCTTGCACCGCAGGATCATGCCGGTTTTCAAACACCAGCCTACGCGCCTCGTTGCGCTCGTCTGACGTGAGGTGGAACTTCTGCCCATAGAGCGGAGCGCAGAGAATGACGTGCGGTGTATTTGGCATATCAGGCGGGTTGTTGGTCCAGCATCGGTGGCTGCTGCATCATTTGTGCAAGGCTCATACCATCGGGCAGTTGTTGCAGCATTTGCAGCAGGTGTTCGGCGGCGCTTGGCTGTGCCAGCGGGTCTTCGGTCAGCGTGCGGCCAATGCGGGCATTTTCGCCCCCGTGCTGCTTCTGGTTGTTCACCAGCCCAGCTAGGTAACTCGTCAGCACCACATGAATCTGCTGGCCTCCGACCACGCTCTGCTGCCGTAGCGGAGAACGCATGATCTCATCGCTCACCGATTGCGCGAGTCCACCAAAGTCCATGCCCTCGGTGACATCCGGTGCGCCACCGCTGAAGATTTCAGACAGGTGCATGCGGGCCATGTCCAACGTTTGCCGTTGCGCACTCTCCGCATCTTTCGGCAGGCATTGTGCAGCAAGGCCGGGGTCGAGCATGTTGAAACCCGCTTCCAGAATCGGCAGCGTGTTGATCTGCCCGCGATTGTCCAGCGGCACGATCATATCCTTGATGAATCCAAGATGCTTGCTGGTCCATTCGACATCCAAAGACTTCACGTTGAACTTGCTTTGGAAATCAAAACTGCCGCGCACGTCATCGGCATTGGCCGTGATGAGTTCATTCGTGCCGGTGATGCGTGCCCCTTGCAGCGGTGGCATGTATTGCTGAATCAGCTTGGCCGTGCGGGCAATGGCCTGACTCAGCGACATCATGAACCAATCGAGTTCCGCTTGTCCCATCATCATCGCCACACTGTCCGGCACGTTGCGACTGGCAAAGCCAAAGAATCCGTCCACGCTGTCACGCACGGTGCGTTCGATCTCAATGCTGCGTCCATCGGGCGGCGGGATCTGCAAGGCGGTGGGCACCTTGCCACGAATGGACGGCAGGAACACACCCGGTGCAGGCCGTAAACCCTCAAGTTCAGGGTCGCCGGTCCATGTGGGGAAGGTGGTCAGGCTGGCGGCATCGGTGCGGCTGTCCCACTGTGCTTTCACCGCCTGTTCCTTGGTCATGGTGATTTCCGGCACGCTGAAACCATCCAGCAACAACCGTTCGTCCTGGCTGAACGTGAACGGCACAAAAGGATAAGCACCATCCCAGTCCATGCGCAGCTCACGCTTCGCCACCTTGTCTTTGATGTCGGCGTGCATCACCGTTTCATAGGTGCCCGTGAGTCCGTCTTCGGTTACGGCACGGTCCCACAGTTCAATGATCTGATACAGGTGGTTCATCGACTCCCCATTAGCCCGTGCCGTCCAGTTCACCCCGGCACCACTCAGCGCCCACGGGTATGAGTTCATGCTGCTTTTAAACAGCGTGCTGCGTCCCTTGTGGTTCTTGATTACTTCTTCCACCCAGGCTTTGTCCCAGCCTTTGAGCGCGGCTTGTTCCCGAATCCATTGTGCCGTGCGCCAGCGCATGCGTGCCACCCAGCGGCAAGATTCCAGCCCGTCTTCCATCAGCGTCTCATAGGGAAAGAATACATCGACAAACGGCTGCAACGCCTCCCAGCAGGGCGAACTACGCTTCACATAGGACGCATGCACCGTGGCCTGTTCCGCACCTTTGCGCAGCTCTGCCAAGGCTCGTTTGACGGAGGCTTGGCCGATCTTGCGACGTTGCGCGGCACCCGGAAGATTCCGCAGGCAAAGCGCGATCAATTCCGCTTCACCGGCTTTATCCATCACCAGTGCCTCGAAGTCGATGCCTTCGATCAAAGTCATGTCCTGCGCTTCGGCAGCGGTCTGCATCTTCAGCCACTCCGCCACCATCGGCACCGTGAGGGTGATAGCTTCAATCCCACGCTCTTCCCGCCAGCCAACATACAGCAGACTGCCACGATAACGATCGGCATAGCTGCCAGCGCGCAAACCCTGCGTGACAAACTCGGTCCGCATCGGCCCGTTCAAGTAGTAGCGCAGCACCTGGCGCATGAGTCCGGCACGCTTCGCATCCGTGCTCTCCATCGGCGTCACGCTCAGGCTGCCATTCATCAGCGCGGCGATGCGTGCCGCATTGCGCCGGTTCATCACCGTCTGCGTCAAATGCACCTCATGATCGGCGGCACCGTTGAACGGCTTGGCATCGGCGGTTTTCGTGTTCGCCTTCTTGCCCGTGCCATTCTTGTTCATCCACCAGCATTTGCGCGTCTGCTCATTGGTCGCCATCTGCTTGAGAAACTGGCTGGCATCACGGCAGGCCGCATCCATTTCATCAATGGCATCCTGCACCCGCCAGTTGGCTAGCGGATTCTCCGGGTCAATGACGGAGGGCATTTCGACGGGTAGGGACATGAGGCGGGCGGGGGTTCACAGTTTGTGAACCGCACCCAGCGCACCCTTCCCCAAGAGCACGGCCATGCTTCTGCACTTCCGCGCAGAAGTCAAGCACCGTTTGCCGCAGCCAGCGCCGTCGTGAATGCAGGTGATGCGGCACGGGCGGCGGCTGCTGCAATTCCAGATACCCCCGCGCCTCCCGATACCGCATGCCCGACTGCTGCATGATCTCCAAGGCTTGTGAAAACGTGATGAGAATGGTCATGGTGTCAGTAGTTGGCAATGGTTTACTATCGTTGACAGTGGTTGACGATGGCTGCTAAAACGGAATGTCATCATCCGCCATGCCTTCCTGCATCTGCTGCTGTTTTACCTCCGGCGCTTTCGGCTTAGCCTCCTTCGGCTTCACACTGAAGCTCCAGAACTTCTTGCCGCTGTTCGCCGTCTTGCGCCAGCCGCTCAGCCAATGATCCACACCGTTGACGTTGATGCTGCCCTTGCCATCCGGCCAGTTTGGATTCGCGCCTTCCACCAAAGCGCGCATGGTGTCATCGGTGTATTTCTCCCGGTTCACAAACAGCGTGCCGGAGTTGGTGTTGTCAAAACTGCTCATAGTCTTGTTTGGTTTGGTTCACTTCGTAATGGGAAACTTCGCCTGACCGACATGCCCGACAAAAACACGTTTGTCGATCAGCACGCGCCCGCCCAGCTCGCGCCACTTGGCGCAGAAAGCAAAGTCCTCGCTGGTGCCATCAGGATTCGTCGGCCAGAAGCTATGCAGGTCGCCAAACTCGGTGCCCTTCAGCATTTTCACATGCGGCTTCATCTGCTCAAACACGCTGCGATGCACTCGCATAAACCCGCGTGCCGTCTTCGCCACCTCCCACAGCACGCCCTCACTCGCTGCCGGGTTCTCGTTGCCCTTGAGCGTTACAATCGGCGCTTCAAACTTCACCGTGCGTTTGCTGTAAAGACCGAATACCATCGGTTCATCATGCTCAAACAAATGGTCGAGGTCTTCCGGTTTGAACACCAGATCCGTGTCAATGACCACCATCTCATCACAGTCACTCTGAAGAAACTGCTGCGTGGCAACATTCATGGCATAGCCAGGGTAAGGCGTGGAAAGGTGGCAAAAAACGCTCTCCCCTTGCAGCGCCCCCATCATGCTCACGGCCCAAGCCGTGACGGATAATCCCATGCCATTGTCAATGATGGGGTAAAAGATTGGTTTATCGGTTTGTTTCATAGTCTGCTTGTCTCCTTGTTTGATGGTTAAATGCGTGTTCTGCGTGGCGCTTGCCCGTCATATTCGTAAATGCCCTCAATCTCCGTCGGTATGACTTCGATCTGCATGTTGCGCCGGAACTGCGTGGCAAAGACTCGCGGAGCGGTCAGCCGCACGCTCACCATCGGGCCGCCGTCCACCGGCTTGCAGCGCAGCACACGCGGCATGGCACCTGCGGCTTGCGCCAGCATGAGGATCTTCGCAGGCGCGGGCGGCACCTCACCAATGCCAATCAATCGTAGCACCTCCGCCTCGCCTTCTGCCGTCAGGTGATATGCCTTCCCCTCTTTGACGTAGTGCAAAGGCGTTTGCAAAGCACCGTTGTCACGCCAGTCTTTGAAGCTGTCACGCGGGACGTTGAGCCTTGCAGCCAAAACGGCTTCAGGTGTTCTTGTTGGTGATGTGGTCATAGTGGTGTGTCTTAGCGCATTTGAATATGGCGAAGATTTTCGAGATATGCGTTCAGCGTTGGATAATGCACCAACACAGCACCCCTTACTGTGCCAGGGCGCTTGATGCGAACCAGCATACCCTTGACCGTTTCTGACAAGTCAATCATTCCGCTTCGGGAAAGTCCTGTGACTGGGCAGCGCTCACCTGCACGCGGCAGGCGTCCAAACTCCAATGGTGTTTGTAGTTTTTTTTCAATGCTTACAGTTGGCACAACTCCATCACCTTTGTCTTTGGGCAGATGATTAAATCTGCCTTGGCGATCCTTCATGATGCGGGTTTTATCGCCATCATGAAAGACAATTAAATCAGCTTCAGCAAAGTCTCGCATCGTTCCACGGATGTCTTTCCATCCAATCATGTGCAGAGGCTTATTCTTTGATTTAGGCAGCAGGTTTTCGCGTGTTAGTTTCATATTGTTTTGTTTTTGTGTGTTTCGGCTCAGTAGCCAAATTCAGATTCGATCACGCGCTTAAACACGCTGCGCTTGATGTGCCGTGGCGATGCCAGGCAGAAGTAACGCCACACCGCATTTGGATCACCGCAGGCTTCATCCTTGGCGCGGGTTGTTTCAGACAGGGGCGGCAGGGTGTAATGATTGAACATGAAAACGGTGTTCGTGCATTCGCGGTTCACCCGCACGCGAGGCAAGCCCATGACGCTTTCCCCCAAAGCCGTGCGGATGTTCTGATTCCCTGCTGCTTTCGTGGTGCCTTCCGGCAAGCGCAACTCTCTGAAGCCGCATTTCATCCGAGTCACCACGTCATCAATCTTCTGCCCGCTGTTGCGGTCGCTCCAATGGCTCCAGCGTGGATCTCCCCAGAGTTCAAACAGTTCCGCAAACTCGCCTTCCACCGTGATGATTTCACCAGGGCGTGTTTCGAGTTCAAACTTGCGACTCAGCACACGGCCCTGCCACGGCTCACCGCTCTCCTTCATGCGTTCTAAAAAGCGTTTGAGCATTTCCCACACGACAAGAAACTGCCGCTCCAAACCCCAGCCTAGGCGCAAGTCTTGCGCCGGTCCTTCATCGCCATTCATGCGATCCCCCGCGCTCACCACCGCCCACGGTCCCGGCAGCCCGCCATTGATCGGCACCGTCTCACACGGCCACTCCATCGCCTGCCAGTAGCGCCCCAGCGGGTCAACCACCCACAGGCCAATGAACCACGGCTTTGCATCGGCTCCGTCAATCACGACATAAATCGAACCATCACGCGGGATGTCCTTCCAGTCGCACAGGTGCAAGTCTTCGCTCCAGGCATTCGCAAACTCGCTGCGTTGATCCTGTTCCACGTCGCCATAAAGTTTCATCCGCACCTGCCGGTGCCCGCCACTCATCGCCCCGCCCATGATGGCGTGATAGGCGGGCTTCCAAATGTTCGCACTAGTCGGCACACTCGCCACCAGACGCAGCGGGTCAGGCGGTTGCGCAAAGCGCCACACCTGCGTCTTGGGAGCGCCCGCCATCGTCTTCAGCACAGGCGCATCCGCCCATCCATACTTGCGCGCCCCTGCCAGAAACATCTTTACCGTCGCGGTGTAGCCTTTGATTGGTGTGAAGGCAATCACATGCACGCCCTGAAGCACCGCACCCAGCAGGGAGCGATGAATCAAATGAAACGGTTCGCCTTTCTCTAGCAGAGCCAGCAGTTTCTTGATACGCTCCACAAACCACGGCTCTCGCGTCATTTCCACACGGGACGCGAGACGTGCGTTCAGCGTCTTCACCAGCGCGGGCGGAATCAGCTCATCACTCAAGATCGTGTTATACTCTCCGCCTTGAAATGTGTCCTCGTCCTGTCCGTAGTTGCGCATTTCAAACCGTCCGCCGCCCGTGAACTCATGGCCGCTTTCATCCGTCACCTTCACCAGCACTTGAAACCAGTCATTCGTGAAACCCTTGGCATTGTAATTAAACGCCGTGTCCACCGTGGCCTTCTTGCGCGCCTGCTGCTTCAGATCATGCGGCAGATGGTTGAAGATTTCGGGATGATGCCATTTTTTACTCATGGCTTCCGACTCATGCAGCACCATCACCTGTCCGCTCCAGGCTTCATCGTGCTCGTAACCCGGTGGGCGTGGCGAGTAGATGAAATTGCAGCCGGTTAAATGCAGCAGCGTCTTGGTTTTGCCGGGTCGATTCCCCCCCGTGCATAGGAACTCGATCACCTCGCCCGGATGCGCCAACCGCTTGCGGCACAGTTCGACCAGAATCGGCCTGAAATATTCCGAGATCCAGCCAAACTGAAACGGGTCACGCGCCATGCGCTTGATCCATGACCGGCGCAATTCCTCCCACTGCTTCACCTGCTCCCACGTCACCCGCTGAATCGTCGCTCGTTCATGGTAACGCAGATCGCTCAAGAAGGATTCATCAATCGCCAGCCTCTCCCGCATCCGCAGCGTGCAGCCTGATTCGTCCCAGGGTTCATCCCACAGCACTTCCACCGGCTGATAGACTGCATGCGGTGCCTGCTTGGCAAGCCGTGTCTCCCAGTCTCTGCGATGCGTGATGCGGTCTAGTTCGTTCATGCTTGGTTTAATTCCTCATTCGCCATTCTGGTTTCGTCATTCCGCGACACCGGCACCAGCTCCGCTTCCATGACCGGCGCAAAGCTCACCGGCTGCCGTGCCGCGCTGCCCGCCATCAATTCTGCCGCCGCCTTGAACTCATGCTCAACGCTCACCTCGATGCGTTGCGGAGCACTGCCGCCCGCATCCTTGATGGCGATGCTGCCAATCATCATGGCGCTGTTCAAGTCGCCAATCTTGAGTTTGCCCTTGTCGGCCTGCTCCTCGATCACCTCGGCCCGCATGCGCCTCAAGTCTTCTTCCTCCACCAGCATGCGCGTGGCCCGTGTCTCGCGAAGATGCGCCCCAATCTCGCCGTCTTCGTCGATCACTTCCGCGATGGTATTGCGGCTATGCTGCAACTCCAAGCTAATTGCCCGCTTGCTCAAACCCTGCGCCCACAGCGCCCGTATCTGCGCCCGCTGCTCACCTGTCAGTCGGGAACCATCATGCTCCCCGCCCGACCACGCCGAAGGTTTCTTCAGTGTCACCGGCACCGTCAGCCCCAATTCTGTTGTCGTGGTATCACTCATGCCATGCGCCGAGTTGAAGATTGAACTTCTGCCATTATTTCAAACGGCACCACATTCAAAGGCCGCACGTCGAGCGGACTGCACACCTCGCTGGCAAATTTCGTGATGCAGTGCGTGTAAATCTCCGTCGTCTCCAGATGGCTATGTCCCAGCAGTTCCTTCAGCTTGTGAATGCTGCCACCGTTCTCCAGATACGCCGTGGCAAACGAATGCCGCAGCGTATGAACCGTGATGCGCTTGCTAAGACGGGCCATAACCGCCGCCCGTTTGAGCGCCTTGGCTAGTGTGTCCTCATGCAAATGATGCCGCCTCACAATGCCCGTTTCTGGATCACGCGAAGGCGAGCGACCCGGAAACACAAACTGCCACGGCCACTCTTGGCCTGCGTTCGGATACTTGCGCGCCACTGAATCGGGCAGCCACACACCCGGCAAATTTTGCTCACGATCTGCCTGCCACAAATCATGCAGCCGCGCCATGCGTTCCCGCAACACGGAAATCAACGTTATGGGCAGGCATGTGGTGCGGTCTTTATCACCTTTGCCACCACGAATAATTACCATGCGCGTGTCAAAGTCGATGTCTTTAATCCGCAGTTTCAGCGCCTCATTCAATCGTGGTCCAGCCCCGAACATGAGTTGCGCAATCTCCAAGCATGCCCCATCCAAATGCCGCGCCAGCCGGTCAAATTCGCCGCGTGACAACCACACTGGCAGCTTCCGCCGTTCCTGCGGCTTCACCCAGTCCGGCATTTGTCCCAGCGGTTTCCCCAGTCCCTTGCCATACGCAAACACCAGCGCATTCAATGCCTGCTTCTGCGTCACCGGAGAGCACCCAGCAGGACGAGTTGCCAAATGTGCTAGATACAAACTTACTTTCACTTCCGCAGACTCATCATGCAAAGCCGTATGAGCACCCAGCCACAGCGCAAACCGCCGTGCCCAGCCTGCATAACACTGCCACGTCTTCCGCGATTGATGCTCACGCCTCCCAGCGCAAATCACTTGTTCAACAAATTCGGAAGTTTTCATGATAATTCAGAATTGAAGTGGGGTTAATTCAACTGTTCGCTTGATGAAATCCGTCTTTTGCGGATGACCACATGAACCGGCCATAGGCTCGGAGCCATTGGAGCGGGTGACGGATGAATGCCGTCCCTGAGTAGGGGTAGGATTCACGGATAAAGAACTTGTGGCTCTTGACCATGTAGGCCACAAAGCGAACAAATCGGATGCAGGCAACGGCTCGTATGGGTTTGGTCGTGTTCATGGTAGTCTTTCGCTCGCCGTCGCCTGATCCGGGACGTTGGGGCGCACTATCATCAGCACGCACGGATGCCAGTCGCTTTTCGGAGCTGGGTTTGGTTCACCATCTTCGAGTGCGAGCCATTGAGGTTTTCCGGCCCAGCGGATTTCCGCACCGAAGTCCTCGGCCATTGAGATTGCCCGCACGTTGTAGATTGGCAGTATCAGCACGGTCATGTTGCCGCGTTCCCGTTCCGCTATGGCTTTCCGAAGCCATGCCACCGGACCGAGCTTGCGCTTGCCAGGCACACGCGGCTCGCCAGTAAAGGGCGGGTTGCACCAGTTGCGTTTTCCCCACGGCACGGTCAGCCCATCGAAGCCATCAGGACGCGGATGCGGGCATGGGTCGTAGTCGAACGCGAACTCTGCATTGAGAGCCGCCATCATTTCGGGCGGTGTTTGCCAGTATCTTTTGGCAGTTCGACCGTGCGCCCCAACCACCGAGTGGAGCGAATCCGGCGGGGCGCTGGGCGGTTCGAGTGTCGCTTGCGTGCTCATGTCGTTGGTTTATCGCCGCCGGATTCGCTCACCCGGACGTTCTGCGGATATATGGCGGCAGCAAGTTTGCAGTCCTCGCGGTGCCATTGATTGTTTGGCAGCGACCCGCTCTCGTTTTTGCCGTATCCGGGTTTTATCCCTCGGCATACAGGACAGCAGGGCCAGCCGGTGCAATAACTATAATTGGCCGACCACTCCAGACCTCGTAGCACATCAACCGCAGAAATCGACACGGAAGCCAATTCGCAGAAGTCGGCATTTTCACGGCACTCGTTGCCGCATTTCTGGCATGTACATTCACTCATGGCTTAGTTGGGTCGTTGAGCACATATTCCTCGCCCCACGCTTTTTGGTTTGGTTGCAGACGCAGTGAGCTTTTGTCGTATCGCTCCGCCCGATGTGCCACGGCACGCGGCCACTGTCCGTTCCGTCCGTATGCTTCCCAGTAGGATTTAGTCGCCAGCCATTGTGCTTTTGCTTTCGTGGTAGCGAAGCAGATGCAGGTCATGTCAGAGATGACAACTTCCCACGCTAACAAGTCACTGCACGCACCCGCGAGCGGCGCTTTAGGTTGTTCGATAACGTCTGGAACGCTCATAGTTTAATTTTCGCGGTGCGTGAGTTCGTCGGTCTCGCCTCCCTCGGTCGGCACAGTTTTCTCGTTAGCCATTTTGCGTCAGGTCGTCCGGGTGTATTCCAAACAGCCGAGCCATTGGCGCACGATGGCATTTTGCTTGAAGCGCAGGTGTCCGGCTTCATCTTTTTCGATTGGTTGTATTGGGTGTTTCATAAAATGGCTACCAGTCAGTGCTGCGAATGGCGGTTCGCGTCTTGTTCGAGTTTGGAAGTCTTGCGTCCGCCATCGCAGACTTCCACGTGCGAAGGGCAGCCCATGAGCACCCAGCGCAGCAGATTAACTATCTCGCGTTTTTCGTGCCTGGCATGTATGAGGTCCATCGCCAACGCATCGGCGATGTAGCATTTTCCAGTCTCGACTTCGACGGGATGATTAGCGGCGATTGCTGCGTCCACATATTCCGGACTCATGGCTCTCACTCGCATCACAGTCGCATACCAGTCCACTAGTGCCAACCTGCGGTCGGCGGAGTCATTTTGCGTGTTACTCATCGTTTTTCTTCGCCTCTCTTGGTTTATAGATTTCTTGGTTTCTTGTCGCGCAATTCGGCACATTTCGACGGTCAGAACCCCGGCAGCACCACCTGCCGGTTCTTCTCGTTGTTGCTGTAAAGATGCGTGGTGCGGCCCTCAAAGCGTTGCAGCGCGGGCTTGAACCGCAGGCAGATGTCATCCGTGGTGGCCCCCCAGCGGTTCTTGGCGATGATGAAGCGGGCATGCTCGTTGTAGTCCGCCTGTTCCACGCTGATATGCGCAGGCAGTCCGCGCCCGTCGTGCCAGCGCTCCGGGCAGTCCACGCGAAAGCCATGCGTCAGACTCCGCCAGCGTTCCTGCTCCTGTTGATTGAGTGCCGACCAGTCGCGCACCTCAGGCGGGCGATGAATGAAAGCGATGTGCGTAGGATACTCCACCATTTCCGAAGCCCCACGAATATCCCCAGGTGTCGGCGGGCGATTCCGGTCCTGCTTCTCACGTGCTTTTTTATCGAGCTGAACAAACAACACTACTAACACGCCCAAAGAACGCCGGATTTCATGCAGGCATTCCATGATTTCCTTTTGCCCAATGCGCTCGTCCTTGCGCCCATGGTCACTGCTCGGCTTGAGCTGGCCGAAATGATCTATCACCACCACCTTGACGCCATACCTGCGAACATGCAGTTGCACCTTGGCGCGTAGCTCCGCCGTGGTAATGCTGCTCTTGTGGTCCCAGAAAATCGGAGCCATCGAAATCTCCTGCGCAGCGCGTGCTACTGCGCCGTGGTCGGTTTGCTTTATCATGCCGTTGCGAGACACGTTTACGTTCACGCCACTCCGGCCCAGATACAAACGATGCCCCATGCCCGTGCGGCCCATCTCCAGCGGAAACACCAGCGTTGGCACCTTGCATTCCACCGCGATGTGCTCAATCAGCGACACCGCGCCCACCGTTTTCCCCATGCCAGGAAAGGCACCGATCATGAGCAAGTCACCATCGGCATCCGGCGCAAGTCCATGAAACGTGCGATCCACATCGGCCCAGCCGGTCTGCACACCCATGACCTTGCCGCGATTGTCACAGATCCGCTGAAACGCTTCCAGCCAGTCGTGCGTCATTGCCTGAGAATTGAGCACCTGCGTTTCCGGCCCACCCTTGTTGGCGCTCGCTGCTTCCAGCACTTTGAACATACGTTCTTCAGCCCGCGCCACCACCTGACTCGCATCCTCCAACTCGGCCACACTGCCATGCGCAAAGGCTTCTTCCATGCCATCGGCGCACACGTTGACCAGTTGCCTCATCAACCACTTTTCCGTGATCGTTTTCTTGTAGTAGGGGAAGTGCGAAGGAATCGGCACGAACGAAAACATCTCCATCAATGCCGCAGGCCCGCCCACCTCATCCAGCTTACCCATGTCCCGCAGGCGATGCGTAACCGCCGCAGGCTCCACCGGCTCATTCTTGGCCTGCATGTCCAGCAGCAGTTCATACACCGTTCGGTTCTGCACATGGTAAAACGCCTCTGGCAGCAAATCGCGCTGACACTCCAGCACCCGCTCGGCAGGGTCTTGCAGTAGGCAGGACAGCAGCCCCTTCTCCGCCTCATCGCTGAACGGCATGCTTTGATTCAGCGCAGCCAGCTTGCGCTCGGCTTGGTTTGTTTCGTCACTCATCGGCTCATGTCCTCCAATTTGATTCGTAGTTCCGTCTTGAAGCTCTCCGCGATGCCGTGCCAACTCCCCGGCACCGGCACATCCGGCCAGCACAGCGCCCATGCATCCCACCACCCAGCCGGTTCATCCTCCACCGGCACCGCCTTTTCTTTTTTTGGGGCAGACACCGTGGCATAACCGTTGCGGCGATTGTCCTCGCGTGCCCACTTGCGCAGATCCGCCCGCCAGTCAGGAATCGGCACCTGCACACCACTGCGCACCGGCTGCCAGCCACAGGAACAGCGGTCATCAAACCAGTTCCGCACGCTGGCATCCTCGATAATCAGCATTTCTGCATTGCCCTTGGAGTAGCTTTCGGCATAGGCCAGCGCCTCTTCCACCGTCACAGGGACGCCCGCCCCCCCTTCTTTTTTTTCTGGCTCCGATCCAGTCAATGACTCAGGTGGCGAGAGTGTGCGCTTTCCACTCCCATCCTCTCCCTGATCCTCTTCCCTGTTCCCTGTTCCCTGTTCCTCCTTGGATTCATCTTGGAGTTGTCGCGGATTCGTCTTGGATTCGTCTTGGACGGTTCGGGTAATCTTCGACTTCTTGGGCTTGTCAATGCGTTGATGTTTAAGGAAGTTGGTGATGTGACCAATTTCTCTGCCGTCTGGTGACTGCTGAAGAGTAATGTAACCGATACCCTCCAGCGCCTCCAACATCTTCGGAATTTTGCGCGTTGACTCTTCAAACGGCATTAAATCACCCCGAATCAGCGCCGGATGCGCCTGAAAGTAGCCTTCATCATCAGCATAATTGAGCAGCGCCAGTGCCAAAAGTCGAATCTCGGCAGGCTGGCGGCACATGGTTTCATGCTTCCAGAACTCAGGCTTAATAGAGCGGATTCGCATGGTCAGTCTTTCGTGTGTTTGGCCTCGATCCGCAGCGCCGACTTCGACACCCGAGCTTTCTTTTGTCCCGCCTGGGCTTTCTTCAGCAAGGCCGCAATATCTGCGCAGCTTGTTTTGATGCCCTGAACTTTGCCGCCTTGTGTTTTGAGCTTCATGCCATGCCCTCCATGTCAAAGCCCAGTTCCGCCGCCCACTTGCGCGCCACCACCGGGCGCATGCCGACACGCTTGTAGAGTCGATCACCCGTAAAGCCCAGCCTGCGCAGTTGTTTCCAGCGCTCAAGCCGCTGGCGCTTGGCCTCCGGCGTGGTGGCAAGCTGTTTGGTATGCAGAGACTTGTAATGCTCCTGCGCACGTTCTCGGTAGGAAGTAATCATGATTCGGTCGATTCTTGGTTGATTTGGGCAATGCGTTCGGCGGCTGCTTGTGCTGCCGTGTATCGGACGCAGGCAGCGTGCGCCTTCTCCATGGGGGCGATCATTAAAGCCGCGTTTCTTTTTCCGCTGACGATCACGGCATGGTCATCCGTGCGCAGATCCACACGCCCCAGCGGCCACAACTCCCCGCCACGCACCTCGCAGACGAGCACGGCGGTATGCACCGGCAATTCAGTTTTGGGTAGGTAGCTCATCGGTTCAGGTCGCAATTGAATGGATCTCGCACCGGCTTGCTATCGGTGGGCAGATCATGGTTGAGTACGGCCAGCACCGCATTGATTTCACTGGTGGCAAACAGCAGCGCCGTTTTGCCCGTCGCGTCGGTCACTTCGCGCTGCACTTCACTGACAAGGCGGCGGGCCTCAATGAGCTTGTCCTGAGCACTCATGACAGCGCCTCCTTCTGCAAGGCGTGGATTCGCCGCTCTGCCCATGCCAGCCACTCGCGTTCCTGCTGGCTGCGTTCTTCTTCCTTCGTCGCTTGGATGAACAGGGCTTGCTCCCTGAACGCATCCAGCCGCGCATTGATTTGTTCCAGTGTCAGAGTCATACCGCGCCCCCTTCTTTTTTGGTGGTGACAATGCGTGCTCGGCGCTGGATGAAACTTTCCAGCGAGTCGCGGCCTTCATACTGCTGCCACTCATAGAGCAGTCGCTTGTATTCCATGCCGCCGTGTGAGTCACAGTCACCCCGTTTCGCCAAGCGATTCCAGACCAGATCAAAACCCGCCTCCTTCTTTTTTCCAAGAATGCGGCCAGCCTCGTCCATCACGTCACTCTTTACCCCCGTGGCCCCGCTCTCATGACCGGCGAAGAAGTTTCCAGCCCTGACAACCAGTTGCTCAAGCTCAAGCACCCGCAGGCCCATCGTCGTGAGGATCTTCATGCTCGCTCCATCCATGCAGGCAGCGCCCCCTTCTTTTTTTGATGGATGGGAGGCTTCCCATTCGGCTCGTTCTAAGTCGCCATATTCAGGCGGGCATTGTGGTTCACTCATAAGGATAGTCGGGCAATGTGAAAATTTTCTTCTTGGCTGGATGTATTGAGAGGGATCGGGCGCGCAGCGGGCGCGACCCCCTCCCCCCCTCTTGAATTTGAACCGCGCCACCTGGCCGAACGGCAGCCGGGTAGGCCTGCGTCAATCCAAGGAACCATCTAAAGCCAGCGCCAAGCGCATTCTCTCCTAGTGATAGCCGCGAATAGTAACAGATTACAAATCTAGTCCGGCGCAATTCGCCCCCATTTCCGCCCTCGATCCGCGCCCAGGACGACCGGCCAGCAGCACCCGCCGACAATGCCGATTTTCCCCGCGCCGCTGAACCCATTTGGGAGCCTGCCCCGTGTCCAGCATGTGTAATGCCCCGTTGAATTGCTCCACAGCCAGCAACACGCAGACCACCTGCCAGCATTCGAGAGTCAGTCATTCGCGGAACCTCCTTGCATAAAAAAAGAAACGGCAGGGCGGGCAGAAAGGCGCTCGTCGAGCTTGTCCAGATCCCGCACACGCACACGCACTAGCCTGCCCAGCTTGCGCACCGGTAGCACTGGCTTACCATCCAGCGCCGTCTGCCTCGTCCAGCCATACACAGTCTGGACGGGCACGTGGAAAGCCTCCGCAACCTCAGCCACCGTGCAGAGCGGCTCCGGCCCTGCTGGCCTGCCTCTCCTCTTCAGTTGTTGCAGTCGGTCACTCATAGCCAGAAAAAAGAAAAGCGCGGGCCTATGCCGCCAAGCCCTCCGCACACAGCAAAGCCAGAAACACATCACGCGACGCACACAGCGCCCGGTAAGTCTGCCAGTCCGCATACGGCATGCGATGCCACCGGCCCGCACCCATCACCGGCACCTCACCCGAAGGAAGCGCCTCCAGGCACACCGCATGCCTTCCAGCCAGCAGGTGCAGCCGCTCCGCCGATATCAGCGGCAGCTCAGGCCAGCCACATGCAGGACAGCCGCCAGCGTTTCCGCTCACGCTGCCGCCCTTGGTCGAGGTCATGTCGTTCCCGTGTTGCATAGGTAGAAAAAAGAAAAGCGGCAGGCCGAAGCCGTTGCCGCCGTGGTCACTCGATAGAGCCAACGCAGAGCGCCGATTGCTCAGCGCCCTGCGTCTCGCCCTCATGAATCCCGCCAACCGGGCGGGAAAACTCGCGCAAATCATGCCCCTCAAAGCCGTCCTCAGACGGACAAAGCGGCATCATTTGCCACCCGATCCAGCCAATGCCACCGAGGGCAGCCAGCATCAAAAAAAGCACAGCGACGAACATTAGGCTTGATCCGCAGCGTCAACGCTCGCGGCCTCCGGCTTGTCTTCCTTGTCCATCGCTTGGATGATCCACCAGGCGACTTGTGACGACAAAGAGCGCCGTTGCCGCTCAGCATGAACTTTGGCTCGTTCAATAAGCTCTTCCTCAAGTGAGATGGTGACCGCTGGCATTGACTTATTTATGATAAAGTGTAGTTACACTTTATAGGCATGACTACAATCACGCGCAACAATTACTTTTGAGTATTTGTTAAAAGAGTGTAAGGTGTTCAGTATGAAACCAAAACCCAGACCCGAACACAGCAGGGCGGGCAAACGAGCGCCCGGCCAGACCACCGCCACCATCAGTTTGAGCGTCGAAACGCTTGCCATTGCTCGCCAGCTCGCCGCCAAAGATGGCCGCAGTTTATCCAACTGGCTCCGCCGACTCATCGAGCGCAACCTTGCCGCCGATCTCGCGCAGACACCACCACCGCCCGAAGTCCTACGCATGAACGAAACACCCACCGCCAACCAGTCCACACCCCGCAACGCCTGAGCGCAGCAACCCTATGGGCGAAATGAGCTTACTTCTTGCCGCTGACACCGCCGCCCATAGGGTTGCGCTGCCGCGATTTGTTCGGGGTGCGTTTGGTGCTCCGAAGATGCGCCAGCGCCACGGGCTGCAAGTAGGCGACAGGCTCCCGAACGCCAGAAATCCAATCGTAGGCTGTGCTGCGAGGGATGCCTGGGAATGCGGCAATAAGATCAGCGGCGGTAAAGCCAGAAAGCTGTTGGGCAAATGTCATCACCTCCACTTTAAGCCACAAAGAAAAATCCGCAATGCGGAAAATAGAACTTGCGCTTGTCCGCAATGCGGACATAATAAGGGCACCATGAACCGCGACGCAAAGAACATCTCATCAAGTCTCCGACCCCAAATCGAAATGACCAAAGGCCATATCCGCAGCAGCGGCGGCAAGTGGTTCGATGCTGATGGATACGTCGGCAAGACTGCCATTAAAGAACTCCGCGTTGGAGGCTGGGCCATCGAATACAACAAGGATCGCGGAAGCTACCGTGTGACAGCAAAAACAGCCGCATGAATAAACCAGAACCAGAACCGGAACCAGAACCGGAAAAGCGAAAACCGCCTGTCTGCCCATTGTGTGGAGGACTTGGAGGAAGGTATTTCGGTGATCCTTGCTGGGGCACCGAAGGCTGGGAACCGTGCGACTGCAAAAGCACCCCGAACGACCAGCATCAGGCGACGGCGAGCGATGGACGCCCGCAAGCATGACAGATGAGATACGAGCCGTTGCCTGCATGTGATGGTTCTCCGACGATTTACCCCAGACAAACAACACCATAAAAACCAAAACGATGACCACCAAAGCAAAGCCAGCCAAGAGCAAGAAGACGACCCGGAAGCCAAGAACCAACGATGACCGCGTGTTTATGGCGGCAGCGAAAACAGGCTTCATGGTTGCCGCGAAGTTAAAGGCATACAGACTGTTCGTCGGTGAAAGCGCCGACGGAAAAACAATGGATGACCTCGCGCGGTTCATCGCAGAGGAAGCATACCTCGTGATGTGTGAGGCGAAGGCCACGGTGCCAGTCGAACTGAGAGCCAGAACGATGAGATGACGAGCACCCACCACTAACCACCCAACGCCATGCCAAAGAAGAAGCTCACTCCGAAGTCAAACGCCACCAAGCCGCAGCGGGCTGGTGGGTGTCGTCGTCCATCGGCTGGTTCTGCGCCTTTGCGGCTCATCCGGCTCGTCGTCCAACTCAACGACACGAAGCACAACCGCAACGTGATGGACAAGCTGCAAGACGCCGCTCGTCTCTCTGCCGTGGAGTCGCCATACGCATCCATCAAACGTGAGGATGTAACAATCGTGGCGCTCCTGACCACGAAGCCAGAGCAGAACAGTTGAATTAACCCTCCTACCGTTCGGAGTTATCACCGCAAAACCCGAAAGCCGCAGGATCACCCCCTGCGGCTTTCTTGTGTCCGTCCTCCGTTCTCTCCGTTGCCTCCTGTTCAAATTCCTCACGCCACCCTTAGCCCCACCGCAGGCACCACCCGATCCTCCCGGCTATACCGCCCCGCCATCGCCTCACTCGTATGCCCCAGGCCAGCACCCACCGCCGCCTTGCCACCAAACCGCCGCAGCAGTTGCCCCTTGCGATGCCTTAGCAGATACGCCGCCTGCGTCCCCGTCACACCGCAGCCGCGAAGCCACGCATTCAGCCGAGCATGCAGCGCCCGTCCATCCGTCTCATTCCGCGCACCAATCAAAGACCCCGCCGACTGCACCGCCAAAGCCACCGCCACCACCTCCGCAGAAACCGGCGTCAGGATCTCCGCCCCATGCTTCGCCGCCGCCACACGCAGCAGCCCGCCAAACTCGCATAAGTCCGACTCATCCACCCGCCACTCCGCCGCCATCCGCGCACGCCATTCCGCCGACTCCGCCGCGCTCAGCACTCGCAAATCACCCGACACCAAACGCCGCACCGAGACAGGCCTCATCCCCGTCTCTTCGCACAACTGCTGAAACAACCACACCCGAGCATCCTCAGAGCGCAGCACCGGCAACGCCGCATCAATCCGCCCCATCACCCCCGCCTCGATCTCCTTGTGCCCCTTCGGCGCTGGCAGCGACAACCGGCACCCTAAAAACTCCGCCAGCGGTGGCACGTTCAAGCCCCGCAGCACCTTCGTCCGCGACTTCTCCCCGAAGATCGAATTGATGCTTGTCATGTAAGTGCCAATCGTCGTGTTCCAAGGCGCTTCCGTCCGATCATCCAGCGCAGGCAGCTTACCAGACCGTTTCAGATCCCGCAGCAGCGCCCAGCCGTGGTCAGGCATATTCTTCCCCGCACCCAACCCCAGCCAGCCCCGACGCCCCGCCTCCTGCCGCAGCTCCGCCCAGTCCAGCTTTAGGTCCGTCGTCAAATCCTCCCAGCGCATCGAAGAAACCTCCCGGCCCGTCGTCTGCTCAAACACCGTCGCCAGAAAATTCAACCGTTGCGCCCGGTCATCCGGCCCGCGCTCCCGATACACCGCCAGCACTTCGCTAACCGGCGTCCACCGCTTCGGCGTAATCAATTCCTCCAGCCTGTCCATCTCCCCGCGCTTCAGCAGTTCCGTATGCGCCTCCAAAAACTTCTTCGCCCAACGGTGCACCGGCTCCTGGCACTGCTTGCACCCCGCCCGCGTCTCCACCGGATTCCCCACTTCAGCCAGGCACTTGTCACAAATCAGGAACGGATGCTTACTGCGTGTCAAAGGCTTATCACCACCAACAAAGAACCGCACCACCCACTTCCGCACCCACGGCCCCGCTGCTCCTGATTGTGCCTGCCGATAGATTGAATACGATCCAAGAGAAGTTTTCATACAGACACCCCCTTCTTGCTCCATTCCCGCGCCACCGGCACAAGGTAAACATCGCGCAGCTTTTCCCGCAATGCTTTGGCTGCATCCTTTTCTTGCTGCCAGCGTTTGAGTTGATTGTCCCCCCAGAAATCTTGCTTTAGGCGGACCGATATAAGGCTTTCCAGTTCTATCAATGCCGTCTCAATCAATCCCTGTTCTTGTGCTGTTAGATCGTCCAGTTCTGTTTTCATATTGTGAAGATGGCGGTTGTTGACGCCTTAGACCGATCTTTAGACGGAACTCCGCCATAATTCAACATAATTCCGCATAAATGAAATCAGCCATTTGAACCCCACAAAACCACACCCAACCCCTGAAACCCTGATAAAACGGACGATTCAGCCCCATTCACCCCACAATCCACCCCGTTTGGAGTGGTTGCCTCATAAGGACTCGAACCTTAAATAACAGATTCAGAAGGGACTCATCGCCGCGCTGATGTCCTTGTAGAATCAAGACTCCAGCGCAATATTCACCGGCTTATACGTTGGTTTAGACGGATTTACTTGCTGTTCAGGCTTGCCATCGCGGCCTTGTAAAGCTCCCCGTTCACTTCATGCACCTCGATCCACACGGCCAGCGGAAACAAGCCGCCGTTCTGCATCTTCATCGGCACGGCTTGCAGCATCCAGGCTTTGCCCGTGGCAGTGTCGATGCGGAAGGTAGCCTCGCGGTCATCGGCTTTGCTCATGCCGTGCAAAGTGCCTGCGGTGCATTGGTAGCGGCCCACCTGTCCGCCTTCGGGACTCGGTGGCGTGTTGGCATAGAGCGCCAGGGCACCGAGCACCAGCAGGGAGAGGATAAAGCGTTTCATAGGCTGCCAGTCTAGCATGCCTGTCAAATCTCAGGCGATTACAAAAATAGTTTCCGGCAAAGACGCGCACAGAGAGGCACATAGAAGCACAGAGATACACACCAGCATAGCGGTGTCATTTTAGTCCTTGAGAACATTGCCAAGTCTCGTCCATCATGGCGCATGAAATTCATTCCTGACGTTGATAAATGGATCGTTTTGCCCAGCGATTTGGAATCGACCATCCACTCTTACACGCGCTTTGATTCCTTGTTTGATGCGCTGGAACTCATCAAACGGCACCGTGAAGCCTCGCTAAAATCCGAGGATTTCCACAAGCTCCCAGACATCAAAACCGCACTGTATAAAGCTCTCACCACCCTAGAAAACGAAACCGATATCCAATTTCACCAATGAAAATCCCTGAACACATGCTAAATCAACTGATTCGGTTTACCGACATCAGCCAACTTGTCCGTGAAACCGACTCTGTAAAAATGAACTGGACACAGTGCCCTTTCTGCCAGTCTAAAGCGAGCGTCAATATCAGTGAAAAGCATCAGGTTTATCACTGCTTCTCATGCGGTGATGGTGGTGGTGTTATCAAGTGGGTCATGTCCCGCCACACACTTGATTTTGAAAAAGCCGTGGATTTCTTGGCTGAACGCGGTATGCGCCTCACCGCGTCACCCGCGCCAATGCCTGCCGTTTGATGCTTCCGGCTCGTTGATCGATCACCTTATCCGCCTGCTTCACCGGCATTTGCAGCAGCGTCGTGCCTTCCGTCGCCAGCCATTGCTTGTAAGCCGTGCCCACGGCTTTCTCATACTGCCATACTTTCTCGCGGCCCAGACTTGCCAGCGGCACCTTGACGCCGTTCTGATAGACCATCACGTTGTCACTCGGTTGCGGCAGATTCAGGCCACGGCTTAGCAGTGCCCCCAGCACACGGCTGGCCTCGCTGCTCTCCACGCTGGTATAGACACGGCTCCAGGGAGCGCGTTGCAGTTTCACTTCTTCACCCAGCAGGTTCAGTTGTGGTCGGCCATCATTCACAAAGCGCCGTGCTATCGGCGTGGCGCGTGGCAGTTCTTCCAGCCAGCCTTCAGCTTTGAAATTGCGAGGGTCAGTCCACACCTCGGCATCCTTCATCGCCGTCGGCACAAAGCCCCCGGCAAAGTTGGTTCCCACCTTCACCACATCGTCAATGATGCTCGTGCTTGGATCTCCGCCAAAGCCCGTGCCACCGAACAACTCCACCAGATTGCGCATGGCAGACACGTTCTTGATTTGCAGCAGGCCCGTGCCCATGCCGCGCAGCAAATGGCCTGCCGTGCCACGTTGCGCCCACTGGTCCGGCTTGTGCCGCTTCTCGTCCAGCATGCCACCCACCACGGCAAAGAGGCCCATGGTCGGCCATTGCTTGTAAGACACCCGGCGCACCTTGTCACCGTCACGCTTCCACATGGTCAGGCGTTCCAGTCCGGCGCTCATGCGTTCCTTGACTTGCTGCGGCGTTAGCCCGCTCCAGTCGCCCTCAATCTGCCAGCCTTCGTCCTCGTCATCACTGCCAAGGAACAGCGTGGCCAGCGTGCTGCCCAGCATCAGTCCCACCACATTCTTGCCGATCAAAAGCTCCCGCTGCATCGGGCCAGCGTCTTTGCCATACACTGCCCCGGCAAAAGCCTTGTCCAGCAACGCCGTTCCCGGCACATAGCGGGTCAGCTCCGCGCCAAAGTTAAAGCCAAAGCGCATGAACCGCGTGCCCGTCAGCCCGTGCAAACTGCCTGCCATCAGCCCCATGAAAGCCCGTGTCAGCTTGTTGGCCTCCATATCCTGCGCATGTTCCTCCATGCCCCGCTGCACCGTGCCCAGTCCGGCCTTCATCGCTGCATAAACGGTGCCAAACAATCCCGTGGGGTCATTCTGGAATGCCGCCATGTCGCCGATCTCGTTTGCTTCCAGGCGCTCCGCCTCACGCATGCTGCCATACAGCAGCTCCCGCACGCGCACGCTCACCGTGGCCCTGTCCGCTGCCGTGGTCGGGGGCGTGCCGCCTGTTACCTCGCGCAGTGCTTGCGCCCGTGCGTTCGCTTGGTCCGTCTCGCTAAACGAAGTCCGCCCGTAGTATTCTGGATGCAGCGCCCGTGCCACGGCCATCGCCCCGGCAGTCGTCGCTGTGTTGTTGATGTGGTCAGCCGCCGCCATCAGTCGCCCGGTCCAGATCATCACCGGAGCCATCATGTATTTCTGGAACGTGTTGCCGTTCTTCCACAGGCTTTCCCCCAACGGCAGCGGGCGGAAACCGCTCTCGCCTTGCAGCGCCTTGTTCAAGTCCGCGCCAAAGCGTTTCAGCATGGAGTAATCACCCTTCGCCAGAATTTGCAGGCTCTCCCAGAATCCGCTGTTGAAGCCGCGCCACCATGCCGCATGCGCTGCCACGGCATCTTTGCCCCGGCCCCGCGCCAGCAGTCCCGCCGCTTGGATCAAGTTCGTGCCGAGTCCGCCCGTGAACGCGGCAAAAGTATCAAACTGCGTGCGCGTGCCGCTCAGCACTGCTGCCGTCCAGTAGTTGTTCACCAGCTCCGCCACCGTGCTACCCGTGGCCGACTGCATCGCATTCAGCAAGTCGCCCAGCTTGCGATTCCGCAGCACTCCTTCCGGCTGTGCATAGGCAGCCTCCGCCAGTCCGCGCAGCGTGGCGGCGGTCTTCGCGTCGATCACCCGCAGCTTGTATTCCGGCGCGATCACCTCCCTGAACATCTCGCTATTGAACATCCCCAGGTTGATGAGCCGCAGCAGCTTGGGCATGGCATTCTTTACCTTCTGCCGGTCGGTGGCGTTCTTCTCACCCAGAATGCCCGCCTTCATCAGCTCACGGTTAAACACCGTGCGGCGTTCCCGCATCCAGGCTTTGTCCAGTTCGTTCGTCAGGGCAATGCGTTCGTCCTGCGTCAGTCCTTGCAGGCGCTCGTCCTTCAGCAGCCGGTCATAGATGGCGAGTTGCCGCGCCTTTTGAGTGCCTTGCAGGTCGGTGAAAATCTCCGTCCAGTCCATGCCGGGGGCAATCTTCCCCGCCAGATGCTTCAGCAGTTTCACCAATGCGGGCGAGTCCTTCGCCATCAGCGCATCCTTCTGCGCCTGCGCCAGCTTGGCAGCGCGTTCGTCCGCTTTCTTCTGCCATTCGGTCATGGTTTCATTTAGCGCCTGCCATGCCAGCTTGCGGCCTTCCTGCCATGCAGCGGGGTCAATGCCTGCCGCCTGTGCTTCAGCATCCCACACATTCAGCACCGCTGCCTTGGCCCGCTTTGGATCTCGCAGCGCATCCTGCACATTCAGCGTGCGCGTGCCGTTTTGCTGCACGCCGGTCTTGATCTCCGCCGTGTAGCCCGCCATTTCAAAGCCGCGCTTGATAGCCTCCTTGCTCATGCCGGGGGCATAGGCCATGGTCGGCGTGGCAGGCATCAGCTTTCCCACCTGCTGCCAGAAAGTGTCTGTCATGCCATCCGCCTTGGCCTTGGCAGTTTGCATCTCGGCCTTCAGTTCGGCCAGCGTGCGTTTCAGTTCAGCACGTTCCGCCATACTCGCGGCCTGCTGTTCCGTGCTTCCGGCTTCCAGGTGCGTGAGTCGTGCCTGTGCCTGTTCCGCCCGCATGCGCGCCGGATGGAAAGCCTTGTCAAGTTCCATGTCATAGAACATGTCAAACACGCTTTGCCTGCCAGCGTCCCATGCCTCGGTGAAAAGTTTGGATTCGCTTACTTGATCCACAAACGCCCGCGCCAGCACCTCACCCAGCGGGGGGGCTGCCGCCTTCTTGGCATCGCCTTGGACACTCGCGCCCAGCGTTTGCTTCAGGCTTGCCGCCAGTGCCGCAAGCGCCGTCTTGCGCTCCGGTGTCACCACATTGCCGCGTGCTTTGATCATAAGCGCCTGCGCCACGTCCTCGATCATCTGTTCCCGTTGAGACTTGCCCGGCATCAGTGCCGCCACGGCATCCTTGATGCTGGTGATGGGCTTCAGCGCCGACTGCATCACTGTGGCAAGAATGCGTTCGACACGTTCGGAAATATCCAAGTCAGCATCAGCCAGAATCTTCTCGATCTTAGACTTTACGCCCTTGGCTCCACCGTTGAAACGGTTCTTCACCACGGCATCCGCCCGATCAATGAGCACTTTCTTAGCCCCCATGATAGGCATGATGGCAGCCAGCCGATCATTCGCAGCGCCGACTTGTTGCAGCGCCGTGCCTGCCTGCCGGTTGATGATGTCTTGATGCGCGGTGAATGCACGGTCCAGCAACGCCTCGGCTTTCAGGCGCTCGATCTCGTTCTTGCTGGTCGTCGTCTGAACAAGCCGTTGCAGCGTGCGTTCAGTCAGGGCGGGCAGGTGGTCAAAGCGTAGCCCGTCCGGTGGCAGTCCTGTTTCGAGCTGCCGCACCGCCGTTTCATTGTCCACCCCCGCCAGCCATTGCTCGGCCTGCGCCAGCATGCCCGCATTGGTTTGCGTCTCATACATCCGCTGCTCTTCTTCAGACAACGCCATGCGGCTCCGGTTCTCCCGCATCTGCGGACCTTCAGCCGGATTCAGCAGCGACCCGTCATTCGCCATTCGTCCTTCGGCATTCGTCATTCCGCCCTCCGGGGCGGCGCTTTCCCCCATCAGCCGGAGCGTTGCGCTAAAGCTCGCCTCCAGCACGCTGCCGGGTTGCACGGTCTTGCCGGTCACAAGTTCCCCCAGCACGCGGAAGATTTCATCGAGCACACTGCGCACGCGTTGGCTCAGACTCTTGGGAGCAAGCTCGGCAGGGATAGCAGCCAGCGCCGTTTGGAAGTCAGCGCGGGTAAACAAGGCCGCGATAAACTCATCCGTGTTCGACAATTCATAGTCAAACTGCCGTCCCTGTTCCTGCGCACTCAGCGCAGCCAGCGCCCGTTTGCGTAGAGCTTCCAGATCCGCGATGGCACCACGTTGCGTGGCGTTCTTCGGACTGCGCAACGCCCGATACGTGGCGTGATGCAGCAGCTCATGCACCAGGCTTTGCACGATGTCCGTCTCTCCGCGTCCGGTGACTCGCGTGTTCAGACTGATCTCTCCGCGTCCGGCATTCAGGGGTTGATACTTGCCCGCGTAGCTCAAGCGCGCATCGCCCTCGATCTTGAGAAGAAGGTTATTCAAATCCACCTTCGCCAGCAGGTCCGCCATCGCCCGCATCGTTGCCGGATAGCTGCCATCCGCCGCGATCTTCTTCAGCGCCGTCGCCACCGCGCCCCGTGCCCAGATGCGCGTGCCCGGTTTCGTCGGCAGTCCGAGGGCAGAGAGCTTCGATTCGTTCGCCTTCTGCGCGGCAGCTAATTCAGCCGGTGAGAAAATTTGCTGCACTTCGGCTAAGTCTTCACCGGACGCCCAGCGTCGAATCAAGCCTTGAACCTTAGCGAATTTATCGCTTTCCAAAGTGATAGCTGCACGCTTGCCGCTGCTGTCTTCCAAATCCAAATAAGCACCGCCTGCTTGTGTCACCAAATCTTTGAGCACCCGTAATTGCGCAGAGCTTGGCATGAATCTGCCATGAATGCTGATCATGCCGCTGCGATCCATACGGATCGCTCCCAGCTTCATAAAATCGACCATAGGCTGCCACGTTTCTTTATACGGTGGCTGGCCTTGCCATTCGACTTCACGATGATCAACACCGCGTTCACCTCTCATGTAGTCACGTTCTCCCGTCTTTGGTCGGAAACGTAAATCGGCACCTTGCACATATCCCGCGTCGGCGCGGCCTGAAAAATCCAGCATGGTTCCGTCAGGAAGAACATAACCGGCTTCATTGACATCATTCGTGACACCATGACGTTTCTTTGCAGTGGCAAAGATTTGTGCGGCTGGCACTCCTGCAATTTCAGTAACGGTTCCCGAATCATTTGCCTTTGGATTCTGTAAGCTCTCCATCACCATCATCCGCGTGCTCGGCACCCCTGACGCATTCCGCGCCACAAATTCCCCGGCGTCCTTGACGCCTTGCGGAGAATCAAACGGCTCCAGCAGCACCGTGCCTGCGGCATCGCCTGCCTGCACTTCCTGCATGAACTGCGCCGGAGTCAGCGCCGGATTCTGCGCTTTCGCCTGCTCATAGACGGCACGGATGGGAAGCATCTGCGTGCTCGATCCACGGGCGGCAGATTGGTAGGCCGACTGCAAAGCGGAAACTCCTGCCGCCGTGGTAGCGGCAGGAGTGTTAGCGGTTAGCAGCGGGTTCCCTTGCCCTTGCCCTTGCCACCCTTCTTGGCGTTGAGTTTGGTTTTCATTGCGTGTGTTTGTAGCTCCCGGCTGAATTACCGGGGATGGTTTGATAGCCTGCGCAGCCTGTGCCAGTCCGGCTTGTGCATTGCCCGTAAAATTCTTGGGTAGCAGCAGCGGGTCAGGATTTACCTGCCCATCACCTTGTCCGCTGCCGCTTTCAGGAGTCGCTGCCGTGGTGTCAGTTGCTCCGGCCATTTGACGGCGGAGGATCTGCTTGCCGGGGACGTTGGTGCGGGCATCGCCAAAGATGTCGGCGGTGCCTGCGGATTGGTTGCGTTGGTCTTGTTCATTTGATGCGTCCTCCAGATAGGTGTCAAACAGCTCGCGCAGCTTCGTCGGAGTCCGCACGGTTTCAATCATGATTTCCAGCAGTTGCCCTGCTTCAGGACTTAGCTCGTCACGGATGAGTTCTTGCCCGCGATTGTCCGCCCACTCGGTCAGGTTCTTGAAGATGCCTTGAGACACCGCCCGTGCGCCTTCGCTGAACGAACGCAGCGCCGAAAGCATCACATCACCCAGCCCTAGGTCAGCATCCAGCGCGGCCAGTCGTGGCGCGGCCTTGGATACTTCCGCCACGGCACGCCTACCCACATCGGTTTCCAGCAGGCCAGAGAGTTCGGCCACGTCCACGCCATTGTCCCTTGCCAGTTTGGCGAGTGAGGCCAGTTGCACGCGGCGTGTGCCCTCCACCACGTCCGGCTTGCCGCCCGTCGTGGCATTGATCCCGCGTTGTGCTTCCTTCAGTTTCGTCGCCACTTGTTGCAGGCTGCTTGATGTGAGCTGGCCCGACTGCGTGAACTCAATGCCGGACATATCACCCAGCACCTCAGCATCCAGCAGCGCATTTTCCGCCACGGTTTCTTGCAGCACGGCATACTTCGGGTTGCTCTCCGTCACAAATTGACGGCGATCCCCGCGCATGTAATTGGTCACCCGCCGAATCATCACCGGCTGCTTCATCGCCGCCACGTCCGGCCTGCCCTGTGCGGCTGCTTGCTGCACGATTTGAGCGCGATAGTTGGCAATGCCTGCCCCGCCGCCACGGTAGCCTTGAATCAGTCCTTCTGCGCGGCCATTGCCCGCCAGCACCTTGTCATCCACCACGGGCGCACCAATCAAACTCACCGGACTATCGCCCAGCAGTTGCGCGTCCGGCGATGTCGCAATGGCTGTGATTTGCTCGGCACTAGCGCGGTTGTTTGCCCGGTCCCGTGTCTGGTCCGCACCCACCTCACGCAGCAGCAGCGGCTCCAGGTCCGCCGCTTCCACATAATCAATCACGGCAGACACCTGCGCCCCGTTCGGCTTGCCCGTCGAGACGACACGCTCTTGAGAAGATGCGCCAGCGGCAGGACTCAAACCTGCACCGGAGGTGTTCTGCGCCGTTTGATCGGCAGTGACCCCGGAATCCTTAGTTACACTGGCTTGTTGTTGAAGGGGGTCGGACATCGTTTGTCCCATCCCCTGCGGAAGGTCTTGTGCCGTCAGCGCTCCGGTATCTTCTTCCGGTGCCACGCTCTCCGCCGCGATGCGGCTCAGCGTGGAAGGCACTTGAGAAGCACCTGCACCCATTTGGGCAGCAGGACTTGCATTCGGAGCCGTTGAAGACGGCGTTGCTGTTTGAGTCGATGATAGCGGTGCATTGGGTAGAGCGAGTTGAAGTCCAGCAAACACGGTGCCACCCGCAGCGCCACCAATGGCCTCCTGCTTGCGGCGTTCCAGCATGGCAGCGTCGAGCTTCGGCAGTTCGACTCCGGTTGTCGTGAAGCCAGGGCGGTTCGGATCTTCCACAAATTTCCCGCCGACATACGAGGCAGCATCTTGCATGGTGCCGGTCACGGGTTCTTCGATAGCTTCACTGCCTAGCGTCTTGCCTACTTGTTTGACTGCACCCGCAATGCCTTGCTGCACGGCTTCAGAAAGTCCCTTGCTGCCGACACCACCCAAGCGCTCGGCTAAAATCTCGGCGGCACCATAGGCACCCCCCATGGCAAGCTGGCCGGATGGACTGGTGATGCCCATATCCCGCGCTGTCATCACGCCCTGCCCACCGCCTTGAATCCCACCCATCACCAGCGGCACGGTGCCAATGGCTGCCTTAGCACCGACCACGGGAGCAGCAGCGCCCATCGTTGCCACCAATCCAAGCGCTTGTTGCAGGCCAGAGCCAATCGTGTTGGCTGTGACGTTCGCGGGATTCGTCGGGCGGAGTCGCTGGCCTTCGGCCTGCAAATCAGCGCCCGTGTCTGCGATGCCTTGCGGCAGGCTGTCCGGCAGGCCCACGAAACGAGCACCTGCCCCCAGCAAGTTCCCGCCTGTCTCCATGAGTCCGCCCACCACCGCAGGCCCGACATCACGCAGCTTGTTGCCAATCGTGCCCAGCGGCCCTTGCTGGCTGATTTGTAAATCTGCCAGCGCCCGCTCGGTGTCGATCTGCAAGCGCGGCAGCGCCTCCTGCATGAAGGCGTCTCCATGCGCCTGCTGTCCGTAGGCTGCGATGTTATCGCGGTGCCGCACCACCGCTTGCGCGATCTGCTCTGGTGGCAATCCACGCTCCTGCCCCATCTTCAAGATGTCCGAGGGCGCGTATTGAAGAAAGTCTGGGGCAGTGGGCATGTTGTTATATTTTAGCGCTTCAGCACAATGAGCGGGTTCTTTCTGCCATAGGCTGCCAAGTTTTGAACACCTTGCTTGATGGCCGCGCCCGCATCTTGAGCAAAGGACTGCGCACCCTGCCACGACTGCACCAGGAATGGATCTTCTTGCGGTGCCACATAAGGTCGCACAGGTGGCAGCAAGGGGCGGCGGTCTGGATCAACGGCGTAGTTG
>Ga0213922_1000247_pt1 | contig 31469 bp, 27 predicted proteins | sample McNCre2917MG_FD_165060 | JGI IMG/M metagenome (GOLD analysis project Ga0213922, IMG submission 165060) | Freshwater microbial communities from McNutts Creek, Athens, Georgia, United States - 29-17 MG | ecosystem: Environmental > Aquatic > Freshwater > Creek | place: USA: Georgia | collected... | reverse complement strand
CTGTCGATTTTGGCTTATAACGATTTTGCGATGGAGGTCGCGCTCGACCACAGGCGGCAGGATCAGGATAGAGCACTGCTATACCTATGGCGTGAGCATTGTCTCAAAGCCAAGGGTAAAGCAAGTGCATCAATCGCCACCTCAGATGATTTTGATGTCGTTGAGGTGCCATCCGGTGAGCGCGAGATGCCGCGCTTTAAGCGCGACAAAGTGGGCGCAATCGAATCAACCATTGAGAACGTGAGCAAAGCTCTAAACCGTCCAGACCTGTGCGGGATTCAGATCCGCTATGACAGTTTTCGAGATGAGATCATGTTTACTCCGGACGATGCGCCTAATGCCTGGCGCGCGTTCACCGATGCGGACTACTCTCGCCTTCGCATCACCTTGGAACAAGGTGGGTTTAAACCGGTCGGCCGTGAGTTGATCCGCGATGTGGTGTTGATGGTAGCAGATGACAATCCCTTTGACTCTGCGATCGAGTGGTTAGACGGCTTGACATGGGACGGCGTGCCTAGGGTTGAGCGCTTTCTATCTAACTACTTTAACGCAGATGACACCGACTACACCCGAGCCGTGGCTTCTTATATTTGGACAGCGTTGGCCGGCCGTGTGCTTGAGCCTGGCATCAAGGCGGATATGGTGCCAATCTTAATCGGTGAGCAAGGTTCTAAAAAGTCATCGAGCGTGGCGGCGATGGTGCCGTCTCAGGATTTTTTTACCGAGGTGAGTTTTCATGAAAAGGAGGAGGATCTGTCACGCAAGATGCGGGGCCGTTTGCTCGCTGAGATCGGAGAGCTGCGCGGGCTGCACACCAAGGAGCAGGAATCAATCAAGGCTTTTATCACCAGAACACATGAAAACTGGATCCCTAAATACCGAGAGTTTGCCACGTCGTTTCCCCGCCGTTTGGTGTTTATCGGCACGACCAATCAGGAGCAATTTTTAGCCGATGACACCGGTAACCGTCGTTGGTGTCCGGTCCGCGTTGGTCAGGCGGATATCGAAGCCATCCGCCGCGATCGTTTGCAATTGTGGGCGGAGGGCCGTGAGCTATTTTCTTTATTTGGAATCGCGTTTCGAGATGCTGAACGCTTGGCCGCGGACGTGCATGAAGAACACACGATGACCGAACGCTTCCAAGAAGAAATTGAAAATTGGCTATCCGCACCAGATGCGTTAACAGGCGAAATACCGCGAGCGCGTGAATTTTTGCGGACAGGAGATATTGCGCGCGAATGTTTGCGGATTGAAGCACGTAATTTATCGCGCGCTGACGAGATGCAAATAGGTAAAGTTTTGCGGATTGCGGGTTTTGCGCGAAAACAGCGGCGGCTAGATGGCAAGTTAATGTGGGTGTACCTACCTTGTAACTAGCTAATAAAAGGAGGTGGTTACGTTTTAGCCCAGTAAAACCAAGGGTTGTAACCACGTAACTACCGTAACTACCTTATCTATAACTATATAGATATTACTATATAAGGGGGCTAGAGGAAAGGTTATAGAGGTAGTGGTTACGGAGGTTACAGGTAGTTACAGGCGTTTTTTGCGGGTTTGGAGGATTGGCTTTGAGAACGATATTGGTGGCGGTAAACGAGGACGGCTTACGCATAGGTGAAAGCCATCCCCGAGCAAAACTGAGCGATGATGACATCGAACTGATCAGGGCATTGGCGGAAGAAGGTATGCGATACCGCGTCATTGCTCAGAAATTTGAAATCAGCAAGGTGACGGTGGGCAGGATCTGCCGGTACGAACGACGCGGGCAAACGATTGCCCGGTTAAAAAAATGTTTTTTGGAGGATTAAAAAATGGCACGAGTAAGTTACAGCGAAGAGTTGGCAGATGAGATATGCGCAAGAATTGCGGAAGGCGAATCAATGCGTGGAATTTGCGCGGATATTCACATGCCGAATTGGCGAACGGTCTGGCGGTGGCTTGACGCTAACGATGACTTTGCCAGCAGGTGCGCGCGCGCCAGAACTTTGCAAGCCGAGGCGTTAGAGTGTGATATGGCAGAGATCGAGCGCGACACGCTATCTGGTGTAGTCGATGCGAAAGCGGCCAACGTGGTGCTATCGTCTAAGCGCTGGCGGGCAGCTAAACTTGCTCCCAAGAAATACGGCGATAAGATCACCACAGAACTCACCGGTGCGGATGGTGGACCGGTTGAGATCAACGACACTGATCGCGCGGCTAAAGTCGCAGCGCTCATCGCACAGGCTCAAGGCAGGCAGAAAGTAGATGCAAGCGACCTCGTTTGATCCGGAAGTTTTAAAATATCTCACACCGGCGGAACTCAAAGAGCTTGATGCTTTGCTTGCGACCATGCCGGTATGGATGCCACTACAAGGTCCGCAGTCAATGGCGTATGAATCCACGGCGGATATCATCGGCTATGGTGGGGCAGCGGGTGGAGGTAAGACAGATCTGGCTTGTGGCAAGACGCTCAGGCAGCATCAGAAGACGCTGGTGCTTCGACGCGAGGCAACCCAGCTTACGGGTATCATCGATCGCTTTACCGAGCTTATCGGCAGCCGTGATGGCTTTAACGGGGCCGAAAGGATCTGGCGACTACCAGGCAAACAGATCGAGTTTGGCTCTACACCAAATGTCGATGACTGGAACAAGTACCAAGGCCGACCGCATGATCTGCTGATCTTTGACGAGGCGGCCAACTTTCTCGAATCCCAGGTGCGCGCTTTGCTTGGTTGGCTGCGATCGGTAGATCCGAAGCAACGCTGTCAAGCACTGCTGACCTTTAACCCACCAACGACCGCAGAAGGTCGGTGGATCATTGCGTTCTTCGCACCTTGGCTCGATCCTAAGCACCCAAAGCCTGCGCAACCAGGCGAGCTACGATATTTTGCGATGGTCGAAGGTAAAGAGATCGAATGCGAGGATGGCACAACCTTCACACACGGCAACGACATCATCACGCCGATGTCGCGCACGTTCATTCCGTCGCGCATATCCGATAACCCCTACTTGATGAACACTGGCTACATGGCAACATTGCAAGCATTGCCGGAACCTTTACGCTCACAAATGCTATACGGAGATTTTATGGCAGGTATTGAAGACGACCCCTGGCAAGTTATCCCAACCGCTTGGGTAGAAGATGCGCAAGCGAGGTGGGTAAGACCACTCAAGCTGCCGCCGATGGACTCCCTTGGCGTGGATGTGGCGCGCGGTGGGCGAGATACTACGCTCATCGCTCGTCGGCATGACATGTGGTTTGATGTGCCTTTGGTGTATCCAGGCACCGCCACGCCGGACGGACCGACCGTGGCCGGTTTAGTGATTGCCGCTAACCGCGATCAATCCCCAATTCACATTGACGTGATCGGTGTGGGCGCATCGCCGTATGATTTTTTGAAAGACACCAATCAGCAAGTGATCGGCGTAAACGTATCTGAGGCCGCAACCGGCTTGGATAAGTCTGGCCGGTTGAGATTTAAAAATCAACGCTCAGAACTTTGGTGGCGCATGCGCGAAGCGCTCGATCCGACTAACAACACCGGCATTGCTTTGCCACCAGATCCACGCCTATTGGCAGATCTCTGCGCACCCACTTGGTCACTGTCTGGATCGACGATCTATGTGGCCAGTCGCGATGAGATCATTGCCAAGATTGGCCGATCACCGGACTATGGCAGCGCGTACTGTCTGGCCTTGCTTGACACACCTAAGCGCGCCTTTTTGCCCTTTGGTAGCAACAACACCAGGCGCGCTGTACTCGACTACGATCCGTACAAGATTTGATGCACTTACCCAGATTATGGTGCCGTAGGCTTTGGCACCATGAACGACATTCAAATCAAACCCATCAGCATTGCCCAAATCCAAGCCGCGAGTAACATCGACGCGCTACTGGACGCGTATGCGCAGGAGTCTGCGCTCTCTGTCATGCCCGAACCACTACCAGATTGGGACGGTTACGCGGCCATGGAAGATAGCGGCGGCATCATTGCACATGGCGCGTATGCAGGCGACACCTTGGTTGGCTTCATGGTGATCATGATGTGTTATGCCGCGCAGTATTCCGCATCGATTGGCAACACCATGGCGATCTTTGTGCTACCCGAATACCGCAAGTTTGGCACCGGTAAAAAGCTGGTTGATAGCGTGGCAGAGGCTGCGTTTAGTCACGGCATGGCGGCATTGGCTATCGGCGCGCCTTCGGAAAGCCGGCTTGCAAAAGCGGCGGAATCTATGGGTTTCAAAGAAACAAACCGCATCTATCTGCGAGCAAAAACATGAGCGCAGTGATCAACACTATGAACGACCGCGCTTTGCAATGCGTGTATCAATTGCAGGATGCTATGCGCGAGTTGCCCCAGGTGAAGATCAAAACCACGCATCACCTGCACGCAGGCCTGTATCACCGCACTGTGTTTGTGCCGGCGGGGACTGTTGTCATGGGCGTGATGGTCAAGATTCCAACGACGTTGATCGTCAGCGGGCACGCCATGCTGTACATCGGCGAAGAAGCGCGCGAGATCAAAGGCTATCAGATCATCGAGGGTGCCGGTGGCCGTAAGCAAGCTGCGTATGCGATTGAAGATACTACGTTCACGATGAGTTTTGCCACAGATGCGGCCAACGTGACCGATGCCGAAAACGAATTTACCGACGAGGCTGAGCAGCTGCTCACTCGTGCCGAACAACTCACTTACGAGGAAGCACAATGTCTGGAGTAGCATTAGCCGTAACCGCAGTCGCTGCCGTCGCCGGCGTGGGTGTTTCTGCCGCACAAGGCGCAGAGCAAGCGGATCAAGCCAAGAAGTCTATGCAACAAGCACAGGCCAATGCGGACCGCACCGCTAAGCAAGCGGATCAAGATTTTAACCGCGCGAACCAAAAGAAACCCGACACTGCCGCCATTCTTTCTGCCGCGCAGCAAGCCGGCAAAGGGGGCGCTAGTGGCACCATGCTAACCGGTGCGCAAGGGGTGGATCCCACATCATTGACGCTAGGCAAAAGCACTTTGCTTGGGGCGTAACGTATGGAGAATACGCCCAAAAATAAACTACAAACACGCTGGGGCCAGCTAAAGACTGAGCGCGCAACGTGGTGGGCGCATTGGAAAGAGCTGTCGGATTATCTATTGCCGCGCTCAGGCCGTTATTTTATACAAGACCGTAACCGTGGCTATCGCCGTCACAATTACATTTACGACAATACAGGCACGCGCGCCCTGCGCGTATTAGCGGCGGGGCTCATGTCAGGGCTAACCAGTCCTGCGCGCCCTTGGTTTCGACTAGCCACCACCGACCCATCGTTGATGGAGATCGCCGAGGTGAAATACTGGCTTAACGATGTGACTAACATCATGCTAACCGTGTTTCAAAAGTCAAACACATATCGCGCATTGCACAGCATGTACGAAGAACTCGGCACGTTTGGCACCGCGGCATGTATCGTCATGCCCGATTTTGATAACGTGATCCACATGTACCCGCTCACGACAGGTGAGTATGCGATTGCAACCAACTGGAAAGGAGAAGTAACTACCCTTTACCGCGAGTTTCAGAAAACCGTGCATGAGATTGTCACGGAATTTGGCATCGAGAACGTCATGCCCTCAACGCGCTCGATGTATGAGCGGGGATCACTGGACGCGTGGATCACAATCATCCATTGCATTGAGCCGCGCACTGATCGCGATCCTAGCAAAAAAGACAATATGAACATGCCCTGGCGCTCGGTCTACTTTGAGGTGGGATCGGCACCAGATCATTACTTGAGCGAAAGCGGGTTTACCCGTTTTCCGGCGTTATGCCCGCGCTGGTCAATTTCAGGAGGCGACATCTACGGCAATAGCCCTGGCATGGAAGCGCTAGGCGATATCAAACAATTACAGCACGAGCAGCTGCGTAAAGCGCAAGGCATCGACTATCAAACCAACCCACCCTTACAGGTGCCAACGTCCATGAAAAACCGTGACGTGGAACGCTTGCCAGGCGGCGTAACGTATGTGGACGTGGCCGGCGGATCGCAAGGCGTCAAGACTGCGTTTGAAGTGAATTTAAATCTCAATGACCTGCTGATGGATATCCAAGACGTTCGGCACCGCATCGAAGGCAGCTTCTATGCGGATCTTTTTCTGATGCTAGCTAATCAGACGGATGCCCGAATGACTGCCACTGAAGTTGCAGAACGTCATGAAGAAAAGCTATTGATGCTCGGTCCCGTACTTGAGCGTTTACAAAATGAATTACTAGATCCCCTGATTGAGATCACGTTTGATCAGATCATGGCCTCAGGCATTGCACCACCGCCACCGGAAGCCATGCAAGGCCACGACATCAACGTCGAGCTAGTGAGCATGTTGGCCCAAGCCCAGCGCGCAGTCGGCACCAACTCAATCGACCGGTTTATCGGGACGGTAGGCAGTGTGGCGCAGTTTAAGCCGGAAGTTTTAGACAAGATCGACGGCGACAAACTCACCGATATCTATGCGGATTCGCTTGGTATTGATCCCCGCATCTTGCTTGCCCAGGACAAAGTGGACGCATTACGCGGACAGCGCGCCCAGGCGCAGCAACAAGCGACGCAAGCGGCCATGATGAACCAAGGTGCCGATACCGCACAGAAACTCGCATCGGCTAAGACCAACGAACCCAACGCATTAACTGACGCCACTCGCGCGTTCAGTGGCTACAGTTAATTTAACCAGGAGATATCCATGCCCAGACAACTATTTGCACAAGCGCTTTTTACCAACGGTATTAAACAGCCCACAGAATTTGAAGGTGAGCCGGTTACAGCCTCCGACAGCACGGATCTAGGCAGCGGACCTTGTACGGCGATATACGTCACCGGTGCAGGCAACGTTAACGTCAACCTTGCCGGTGGCGGCACAGCGGTATTGACTTCACTTTCCGCAGGTCAGATCGTGCGCGTTAATGCTTCTCGCATCTTATCCACCAGCACGACAGCAACCGGCATCTTTGCGCTGTATCCAGCCGGCAATTTGTAAGGGGGTAGACCATGAATCCGTTTTTAACCACCACGAATGACGCAACCGCGATGACCAGCGTCCTGGCAGTAACACCGAATGACAGCGCGGATCTTGTGCCACCGGTTGGACCTGCCAGACCAACGCGCGCGATCATGGTGAGCGGTGCAGGTGCCGTTGCCGTGGTGATGGCCGATGGCAGTACCGCCACCATCACCATACCGACTAACGCAATTGGCTTCTTGATTGCGCTCTCTGTTAACCGTATCAAAGCCACCGGCACGACCGCGACTTTGATCACTGCCTATTACTAGGAGATCTTATGACTAAACGTATTGGCAGCAGCCCATTTGTTTATACCGATGATGGTGCTAAAGCATTAAGTGTGGCAAACCCAGATGGGTCTAACTCAGATCTTGCGGTTAATTTTGCATCAGTCTCCGCCATCCCCTCAGGCTTTGTCGGTACGGCTAGAGTTGGGACGGATTTGTATGTGGGGGATGGGGTAGCAATACGACTAACTACCAATACAAATTTTACTAAAGTAAAGCAGGGGGCAGTCGCAATTCTGGGGGACTCAATCGCATATAACAACTCATATGTCGATCTAACTCAAGCCTATCCAAACCCGAGATATGAGGCCGCTGGATTTTTTGTCGCTGCTTTTTGCTACTTAGGTTGGCCTTGGGATTTTCAACCGTCCGATAATTTTGCGGCCAATGCTGCAACATCTGACATCGTTATATCAACACAAATCACGCCGCTGTTGACAGCGCATAAGGCAAGAAAATACACGCGCTGCTTTATATCTTTAGGCACTAATGACACAAGTACGCTTGGAAACTTAGACTTTACTGCCACAACTACGCGATTAATGTCGATTTTTACAACGTTAAATAACGCGGGCATCTTACCTGTGCATCCGGGCATCATGCCGCGGGGGGTAGACGCGTCTATACAGCCTTATAAACAAATTAATCAACGCATTAACGAATGGTTATATCAATTATCATTGACAGGGTTTATTGAATACATTCCCTGCGCTGAAATGTGGGCGGACAATACTACTGCTTTTGGCAACATCTTACCGTCTATATGTACTGATATCGGCACGTTAAATTTACATCCTAATCGTCTGGGAGCAATGATTGTCGGCAAATACATTGCGGACTGGTATGCAAATAAGGGCATTGCAAGCGCTACGGAACAAGGCGTGAGTTTTGCAAAGCAACAAAATGACTATTTTGATCGTGTAAATAACAAGTTTGGCGTTTTTGGTACAAATCCTTTGCTCCAAGGAGGCACAACCGCGCCAACAGGATTTACAACAGCGGGTGGCACATGGTCAAAAGTTAACAGAGCTGCTTTAGCAAACGGTAATATCAGGAGCGACCCAACATGCGTATTAGCGGCATCTACAACACATACTTTAGGATTTGTTTGGTTTGCAGCCCTCGATTGGGCATTGAGCGAACTACAACCAGGGGATGTAACAGAGTCAAGATGTAAGGTTTTAGTAACAGGAGGCGTGAATATAACAAGCATAGATCTAAGAGTAACTAATCGAGATAGCAGCGGAAACATACAGCAAACGTGGTGTTTACGATCGGGCTCTATACCCGGCAACATGCCAGACGGCTCGTATACTTTATATTTAAAAACTCCTAAATATACTATTTTACCAAAAGGCAACGGCACGCAAAACGCTTACTATTTTCTTGATCTGACCATCATCACCGCTGCGGGGGGCAGCGGTACAGTATCTGTGCAAGGTTTTGAATCGAGAATAGTTGCGTAAATAAAACCAAACAACGACCCTCCTCCGAAGGTCAAACCCGCCCATTTGGGTGCTAATCATGTAGGAACGTAAATGGCGCTTATCTCTATGAAAACTTCCCCAGAGAAATACCCAGAAACCATATCCAGCCAATATGGCTATGGCCTTGAGATCCGATTAAACGAAGATCAATGCGAAGCGCTAGGCATCACTACACCGCCCACACCCGGCAGCAAGGTGATGATTAAAGCCGCCACCATTGTGACCGAAGTTAGGCAAACCGTCGAAGTGGATGGCGACGATGCCGGCCCTGATACATACCTTTGTTTGCAGATCACTGATCTAGAGCTAGGTGGCGCTGAGAGTAATACCAGCAGCGCGTCCATGCTCTACAGTGACTGATGCACTTACCCACACCAAACCCCTTTAGATTGGAGCCATGACCAGAGACATTGATCCATTTAACCTTGAAGATGCCATAGACGAACAATCTAAACGCGCACGCTTCGCGGCTGACATGGAGATCAATGATCTCAAATGGTTGATGAGTAACAAGCGGGGGCGTCGTTTCGTCTACCGCTTGCTCGAACGTGCAGGCGTTTGGCGGCTCTCTTTCAATACCAATGCGTTATCGATGGCTTTCGCTGAAGGCACGCGTAACGAAGGATTGAGACTGTTGGCCCAACTCACCGAACACTGCTTGGATCGATACACTGAAATGCTTCAGGAGCAAAAAGAATGACTGATACGCTGATGACTGACGGCCAAACTACCCAAGTAACCGATAGCCAGACGACCGCTGATGCACCCACTACGGATGTAGAGCAAACCCAGGTGACAACAACCGATAGCCAGACGACTGACGAGGCAACCGCTTCAACAGACGAGGGGAAATCCGCCGAGGAGAAAACCGGCGCCCCTGAGAAATACGAGTTTACTCCCCAAGAAGGCCGCGTCTTTGACGATGCCGTGATTGCGGCGTATTCAGACGTTGCTCGAGAGTTGAATCTATCGAATGAGGATGCGCAAAAAGTGCTGGATAAGGTCGCGCCGGTCATGGCCGAGCGACAACTAGCACAGATTGAAGCGGCTAAGGCAGAGTGGGAAACCGCATCCAAGTCGGATAAAGAATTTGGCGGAGAAAAAATCACCGAATCTTTAGGCACGGCAAAGAAAGCCCTAGATGCTTTTGGCACCCCAGAGTTGAAAGCCCTGTTAAACGAGTCAGGCCTCGGCAACCATCCGGATGTGATCCGGTTTATGTACCGCGCGGGCAAGGCAATCAGTGAAGATAAATTTGTAGGGGGTCGCCCCGCGGCACCTGGTACGAATGGCTCATTAGCTGACAAACTTTATTCTAATCAAAAATAGGAGCTTTAGATGGCTACTTTATCAACCGGCGCATTGACCCTTGCAGATTGGGCAAAGCGTTTAGATCCAGACGGCAAGGTGCCAATTGTCGCCGAGCTATTATCTCAATCCAATGAAATCTTAGAAGACGCGGTTTTCCAAGAAGGTAACTTGCCAACTGGCCACCGCGTGGTGATCAGAACAGGCTTGCCAACTGCTTACTGGCGTTCAATCAACCAAGGTATTCCAACTAGCAAATCAACCACTGCGCAGGTGGATGAGTCGGTAGGTATGCTAGAAGCCTATGCAAGAATCGATAAGGACCTTGCAGAATTGAACGGCAACACAGCGGCGTTCAGATTGTCTGAAGACACTGCGTTCTTGGAAGCGATGAACCAAGCGCAAGCGTCTACCATTTTGTACGGCAACCCAACAACCGACCCCCGTCAGTATCTAGGTCTTGCGCCACGTTTTGGTACGATCTCAGGTGCGGGTAACGCGGCCAACATCATTGATGCAGGCGGTACCGGTTCAGTAAATACGTCTATCTACTTGGTGGTTTGGGGAGAAAACACAGTTTTCTGCACATTCCCTAAAGGTTCTAAAGCTGGTTTGATCCACGAAGATCAAGGCATCTTGACGGTTTACGACTCAAGCAACAACCCCTATCAAGCGTACCAAACACACTACCAATGGAAGAACGGTTTGGTGGTTAAAGATTGGCGTTATGTGGTGCGTATTGCCAACATCGATACGACTAACTTGGTGGCTGAATCTTCAGCGGCTGACTTGGTGAAATTGATGTCAAGAGCACTGGATCGTATTCCTAACTTTGGCATGGGCCGTGCAGCGTTCTACATGAACCGTACAGTCTACTCAATGCTACGCATCCAAGCGTTGAACAAATCGCAAAACGCGATTGACGTGGCGCAAGGTCTTAACCAATTCGGTACACCACAAAGCTGGACACAGTTTGAGGGCGTGCCTTTACGTCGTGTTGATCAGATTCTCAACACTGAATCACGCGTAGTATAAGGAGAAATCACATGATTATTGATGCTTTTTTAGCCCTAGCCGGCTCAATTTCAGGCAACACTGTTACGGCCGCTAACGTGTTTGGCTCAGGTACGACAATCGTATCGGGTTCTTTCACCGGCGGTAACGTCATCGATACAGCTTCACCAGGAAACCCAAGCGGCAACGTCAGGGATTTGGGTGAAGGTGGTGAGCTTTACTTGCGCGTGCAGGTAGCCACAGCCGCTGCCGGCGGTACATCGATGCAGTTTAACGTCGTTGCGGCGGACGATGCTGCCCTTACTACTAACGTCACGGTGATCGGTACAACAGGCGCAATTCCTGTTGCGTCATTGACAGCAGGCGCACGTTTTGCGGCAGAGCTAAACCCACGTATCGCGAGCAAAGGCCAGCGCTATGTAGGTTTGCAAGTGGTAAACGTGGGCGCGAACACTGCCGGCGCAATTTATGCGGATCTAGGCGACGCTATCCAAGACGGCCAAAAATTCTACCCATCTGGCTTCACTATTAAATAGGGGGATTTATGGCGCAATACAGAGTTTTAGAAAAGTCTTTTATCGATAACAACATTGTGGAAGAAGGCGCGGTCATCGAGTATGCCGGCGAGGCTTCTAACAATTTGGAATTGGTGGAAGAACCGAAGGCCAAGGCCAAGAAAGATGCAGCACCTGCTGCGGACAGCTTGGTTTAAGCCGCCAGGTTAACCTAATACGACGGGGGCTATATGCCCCCGTTTTTATTTAAGGGGATTTAAATGAGTACCGAAGTTGATATCTGTAATTTGGCGCTTGCGCATTTAGGCGATACGGCGACCGTCGCTAGTATTGATCCTCCCGAAGGTTCTGCACAGGCCGAACATTGCGCGCGCTTTTATCCGATTGCCCGCGACACGTTGCTGGAAATGCACCCCTGGGGATTTGCGACGAGGCGCGTACAGCTTGCCATGTTAGGTGAATCCTGGTCGGAATGGACCTACGCTTACGCCGTGCCGAATGATGCGGTCAACATCATTGCAATCGTGACCTCAGATGCGACCGATGACTACAGCGAAGCGATCCTCACCAATCCCAACATCCCCGCCGGCGGTGCGTATGTGCCACAACCCTTCTCGTGCGAGATCCAAGACGACGGCACGCAAGTGATCCTGACTGATCAAGAGAACGCGGTACTGCGCTACACGGCGCTCGTATCGGATACAGGGACGTTTTCACCACTATTTGTGTCTACCTTGAGCTGGCACCTAGCATCATTGTTAGCCGGTCCGATCCTTAAGGGTGAAACCGGTGCTGCCGAAGCCAAGCGCTGTCTGCAAATGATGAATGTTTACTTGTCGCAAGCCATGGAGTCGGACGCATCCCAGCGTCGCATCAATCCCAACCAGCGCGTTTCTTGGATCAGTGGGAGATAGGCATGGCTAACACCCGCATTTTACAAAAGTCATTCTCAGGTGGCGAGATTAGTCCGGAGATGTTCGGACGTATCGATGACACCAAGTATCAAGCCGGCCTTGCCATATGCCGAAACTTTATCCCCAAACCCCAAGGCCCTATTCAAAATCGGCCAGGCTTTGGCTTTGTGCGCGCGGTTAAGGATTCAACCAAGAAGGTGCGGTTAATTCCGTTTACCTATTCGACCACACAGACCATGGTCATCGAAGTGGGTGCAGGCTACTTCCGGTTTCACACGCAAGGCGCGACCTTGCTCCCTGTACCTGGAGCTGCGCCTTACGAGATCACTAACCCTTACGCAGAAGCCGATCTCTTTGATCTGCATTATGTGCAGTCTGCGGACGTGCTGACCATCGTGCATCCCAATTATGCACCAAGAGAACTGCGCCGGTTAGCTGCGCTTAACTGGACGTTGACCACTATTTCGTTTGCAGCGCCGATCGCTGCGCCGGCTTCCCCTACCGCAACGGCCACCACGGTGGGCGCGCCAGCGACCACGATGAGCTATTCGTATGTGGTGACAACCATCGCCTCGGATGAAGTATCCGAGTCCGCACAATCCGCCGCAGCAACCTGCACCAACAATCTATTTACCACCGGATGCTACAACACGATTGCCTGGACCGCGGTATCGGGTGCAGCAAGGTATAACGTCTATAAGATGCAGGGCGGATTGTACGGCTATATAGGCCAGACAACTGGCACCTCTCTTAAAGATGACAACGTAGCGCCGGATTTGAGTAAAACACCACCTATCTATGATGCCGTGTTTGCCGCTACCGGCGATTACCCTGGTGCGGTGTCCTACTTTGAGCAGCGTCGATGCTTTGCCGGCACCACTAACAAACCGCAAAACATCTGGATGACCAAATCAGGCACGGAATCGGTGATGAGCTACAGCTTACCGATCCGAGATGACGATCGCATTGCGTTCAGAGTAGCGGCACGCGAGGCCAATACCATTCGGCATATCGTACCGTTGACGCAATTACTGCTATTAACCAGCGCTGCGGAATGGCGCGTGTCACCGGTCAACAGTGATGCGATTACGCCGACCACCATTACCGTGCGGCCACAGTCTTATGTGGGGGCCAATAACGTACAACCGGCGGTAATCAACAACACGCTCTTGTATGCCGCCGCGCGCGGTGGGCATATTCGTGAATGTGCGTATAACTGGCAGGCCAACGGCTTTATCAGCGGGGATTTATCCTTGCGCGCGCCGCACCTTTTTGACAATTACGATATTAGCGATATGGCATATGCCAAAGCGCCGTTGCCGATCGTGTGGTTCATATCCACCACCGGCAAACTGCTTGGCTTGACCTATGTACCAGAGCAACAGATTGGCGCCTGGCATTGGCACGATACCGATGGCACGTTTGAATCGTGCGCGGTTGTAGCGGAAGGCAATGAAGATATTCTGTACTGCGTGATTAAGCGCACCATCAACGGTGCCGACGTGCGCTATGTAGAGCGGATGGCCACTCGTCAGTTTGTAGATCCCGCCGATGCGTTTTTTGTGGATGCGGGGTTAACGTACTCGGGCGCAGCGGCCACCACCATTAGCGGACTTACCCACCTCGAGGGTAAAACCGTTAACGTGTTAGCCGATGGCGCGGTACATCCACAATGCGTGGTGACGAGCGGCGCAATTACGCTAGAGCAAGCCGCCAGCAAGGTGCAGATCGGCTTACCGATTACGGCGGACGCAAAAACCCTACCGGTTGCGGCCGGCATTGATAACGGCTTTGCGCAAGGGCGATACAAAAACGTCAACAAAGCCTGGCTGCGGGTGTTCCGCTCCTCAGGCATTTTTATCGGCCCAGACGAATATAACTTGGTCGAAGCCAAACAGCGCACTACCGAATCCTATGGTTCACCCCCTGCGCTCAAAAGTGAAGAGATCCCAATCGTCTTGTCACCCATGTGGGCGGATAGTGGTCAGGTCTTTGTCCGGCAATCGGATCCCCTACCGCTAACACTGGCCAGCCTCACCCTGGAAGTATCCATCGGCAGTTGATGCACTTGATTAAAACCTGAAGGGTTATGGTGAAGACCATTATCCTTCGGAGTTTTAAACATGGCTTATGGTGTAGTCAACTCGTCCTTCAAAGGGCTAGGCGGTGGCGGCGGAATGGGCGGTTTAGGCGCAGGCGTCATGGCGCTGCAAATTGGCGGGATGCTTTCATCCACAATCGGATCATTCTTTAGCGCTGAAACGCAGAAATACCAACTCAAAACCCAAGCAATCATTGCAGATACCAACGCGCGTATTGCAGAGCTAGGCGCGCAGTCTGCGCTCAATCAAGGCCAACATGAGATTGGCAACCTCACACTTAAAGCCGGCCAGCTTAAAAGCACCCAACGCACTTCAATGGCAGCGAACGGAATTGACTTAGGTGAAGGTAACGCGGCGGAGGTCTTAGCCTCAACCGAGATCATGAAAGAGGTCGATAAAAACACCATCCAGGCGAATGCTGTGCGCAGCGCGTGGGGCTATCGAATGCAAGGCACAAATTTCCAGAACGAAGCATTAACCGCGCGCAATGCGTCCAGCGCAATTTCACCCTGGATGGCGGGCGCTTCCACAATGCTTGGCAAAGCCACGGACGTGGCATCGAGTTGGTACATGATGAATAACATGGGTGGTAAGTAAAATGCCTAGAGTCCCAACCTACGACAGTTTTCAGGCGACCCCTAACACCTTACCGCAATCGTTTGCCAAAGCCCCGGATGTTCTAGTCGATCCAGGACAGACCGGCAAAGTCATGGGCGAAGCGCTTACCCATGCGGGGGATGCCGCAGGCAATGTTGCAATGGACCTGGCGGCAAAGGCTAATCAATCACGGCTAGATGACGCCACGCTACAACTCCGACGCAAAGCGCGATATTACCAATACGATAAAACCGCAGGCTACGCCAATTTAAAAGGACGCGATGCGCTTGAGCGACCTGAAGGTATTCCGTTGCCCGAGGAAGTAGGCGGACGGCTGCAACAGGACGTTGATGCAATCTCGCAATCGCTAGGTAACGACGCGCAAAAACAAGCCTTTGCACATTTTGCAGGCGGGTTTGTTGATGGGTTTAAAGATAACGTATGGCAACACGTCGTGCGCGAACAACGCACGTTTGATATCTCCACTGCGGAAGGTCTGCGAGATGAAGCCATTGAAGAAGCAAAAACAAATTATCGAAACCCTCAGGCGTGGTCCGCTGCCGTTGCCAGTATTCGACAACAAAACGATCGCCTAGGTGAATTGCACGGTTTAGATGTGCCTGCAATCGATATGCAATCTAAAAAAGATATCAGCACTGCGATTAAGTCCGGCGTAGATGCCTATCAGGCTGACGGTGACGCGCTAGGCGCCGCTAAATTTTACGACGACCACAAACATTTGATGACGATGGACGACGGGCTCGTGGTGTCAAAGCAAGTCAAAAGCGGTGTTAATACTTATGTTGGACTTAACGCTGGCCAAGAAGCCTTTAATCACGCTAAGCCTCCAGCACCCGCACAAATTGCATATGACGCGCTAGTTACGGAAGTGTTTAGCAAAGGTGTGGTGATGACCGAATCCGGCGGAAAGCCTGGCGTAGTTACGCACTTAAATAAAAACGGCACGACCGATTATGGTCCAGGCCAGCTTAATGAAAAGACAGGGCCTGAGGCGGCTAGATTGGCGGGGGTTAAGTGGGATTTGGAACGCTTAAAAACAGAGCCTGCCTACGGCTACGCGCTTTCTTTAGCGGTTTTCCAAGATAGGTACGCGCAAAACGGAAACGACTTTAGCAAAACCATTGGGGAATATCACGCACCCAAACGGACACAAGACGCTATTAAAGAAGCCAAAAAGTCTGGCGGGTATTGGTTGGATTATGCAGATGATGAGCTAAAAAGTTATGTCAATAAAACGATGGATAACTACAATCGCGCGGCGTTAAAACCACCAAAAGAAATGACCATGGGGGATGTAGAGGCGCAGCTTGCCAAGAAGAACCTCAACCCTGATCAGTTAGCCAAAGCGCGCGCAGAAGGGGAATACCAAATCAAAAACTACAACGCGCAAATCAAAACACAGGAAGAAACCAGTGTTAACACCGCGTTAGATGAGGCAAGGCGAAACCAAGTCCCCTTTGAAAAGTTACCGTTTGCAGTGCAAAACGCCGTGCCCGCATACAAAGTGGGTGAAGTTAAAGACAAGATTAAAAAGATTTTAGATACCGGCGATGTATCTACCGATTGGAAGGTATACGCAGGTCTTCGCGATATGGCGACCACCGACCCTGGCAATTTTAAAACGCGGGATCTATCGCTTAATTTTTCTACATTGGCAGAGCCACAGCGCAAAGAGCTGATTGATCTGCAAGCCAAGATGAAAGATCCCTCGCAAGCCGTTCACGCGGTAGAGCTAGGTAAACAACTCGAAATTGCACACAATACGCTTGGCATTGCTGCATCCGTGTTTACTTCAAAAAAAGGCAAATTTGATTCTGCAGTTATGCAAGCGATTGCCTCTGAATCGGCGCATAAAGGTGGCCGAGAATTGGACTACTCCGAACGCCAAAAGATTATTGATCGCATGATGCTACCGGCCACGCGGTCTAGCAATATCTGGTTTGGAAATAGCACCAAGAAAATGTATGAGGTGTATGGATCCCCTGACGAAGCCGATTACAAACCGGACATTCCGGACAGCGAACGCAAGTTAATTACCAAGGCCCTTGTCGCTGAAGGGGCGGAACCCTCCGAGGCAAACATCACCGCACGTTTTAAAATGAGATTTGGTTTATGACAGATAGCAATCCTTACAGCTTGGAAAATATCCAAGGTGAATTTGCGCCCGTAGAAAACAACCCTTACAGCATTAAGAATATTCAGCAGAACCAAGACGTGCGCGCTAATCTTGGGCAAGCAATGGATAAGAATCCTGACGAAGCGGCCAAAGCCTACCGCCTTGCGCTAGAGAGCAATACACCGGTGTCGGCGGTTCAAGATAATTTTAAAGACGTAAACCGCCAGGCAATGATTGATCGGTATGCGCAATCCACTCAACCGTTCAAAGCCACCCAAAATCTGCTAAAGGATCCCGACAAAGCGCCTTTTATCCACGACGACATTCAGAACATGACCGACATAGAAAAAGCCTTGTCGTTCATGAGTGCGTCGGGTCGTGCCGGATTACATGATTTTGCTGCTGCGGGGGCTAAGCTGCTCGATACCGTACTGCCCACTGTCAGCGACCAAGATTTGGTAGACCTGTACAAGAACGATCCAGAAGGATTGAAGCGCCAACGGGAACAAGGCGCGTCGGCCGTATTGTCTCGCTTTGCCAGAAACCAAACGCAAGATGCCAATGACATCATGGCTAAGGTTCCTCAACAGGTGAAAGATACCTACGGCAACTTAGAATACCAAACACTTGATCCTGAGAAGGCCGCGTATCTTCACCCGGTCAAAGTGGTCAGCGATGCTATTCGGTCATTGCCCACTACCGCAGCGCTTGCGTTAACGGCGTTCCTGACACGCGGCGCATCCCTTAAAGCAGAGCAAGCGTCTTTGGCAACGGGCGCATCTGCGGAAGTTGCTAAACAAGCGGGGATCGATGCGGCCGTTCACATGGCTTCACGGTTTGGCGCGGGATCTGAAGGTGCGGTGGGCTACGCGCAGCAATATAACTCTACGCAAAACCAAGTCGAACAAACGCCGTTTTCCACTTTAGAAAAATCTCCTGAATTTCAAAAGATGGTTGGCGAAGGATATGACCCTAATGCCGCGCGTATTTTCTTAGCAGCTAGAACCGGCGAGCAAGCCGGCCTTGGGGCTGGACTTACGGATGCCCTCACCAATGCGGTAGGCGGGCATTTTCTGGGGAAGATCATTGGGGAAGGCGGCAAGCTCTTACCACGAGTGGGTAAAGGCCTTGTCAACGAAGGATTTACCGAGACTGTACAAAGTGGCGGCGAGCAGTTATCTGAAAACCTCGCACTGAAAAACAACATTAACCCTGAGCAGGACTTAAGCAAAGGTGTGGTTGAGAGTATGTTGCAAGGCCTGGCGGTAGGCGGTTTGACCGGCGGTACGTTCTCAGGCATTGCAGGTCGCGCGCAACGGGATGAGGACAAAGCAAAACGTGCGGACGAATTTGGAGCCGCGGCTGAGAAGCTAAACAAACTCGCTCAAGCTAATAAAGTTTTGGGTAGGGATTACGACACCTTTGAAGGGTTTGCGCAACAAGCCGGCGAGAATGGCAATCTTACACACGTTTACATCGATGCCGACGCGCTGATGCAAACAGGTGTTGCAGAACAAATTGCTGCGGTATCCCCGTCTGTTGCCGAACAATTACCCTTAGCTGCGGAAACAAAAGGCACGCTGTCTATTCCAGTAGGGGAATACACCGCTGCGATTGCACCCACTGAGTACGCACAAGCCTTGGTGCCTATTATTAAAGAAGGACCAAACGAGTTTAGCCAACAAGAAGCGGCAGACTTTAGACAGAATTTCCAAGAAGATTTAGTTAAGGAAATGGAAAGCACGCTTGCGTCAAAGGAAACCGATAACGAGTTTAAACAATCTACCGCGCGCTTAAAAGAAAAATTCCAAACAGAGTTAGACGCGCTTGGCCACCATACATCCGATGTCAACAAAGCGTATTCCACCTTGTTGGGGGATTTCTTTGCGGTCAACGCGGCCAAGATGGGCATGTCGCCTGAAGAATTGCACAACCAATACGCGGTCCGCTTTGCCTCAGACTTACAGCAAGGCTATGACCAAAGCGGAAATCTACAAACAGATACCCCAGCGTTTAAGAATTGGTTCGGTCAATCTAAGGTGGCGGACGCCGATGGTAAACCGTTGGAAGTTTATCACGGTACAGAAGCAGATTTTGATACATTTGACCTTAGCAAGATGGGCCTTAATGGCTTGGCAATTGGCCCTGGATTCTACTTTGCAGATTCTAAATTAGTTGCCAGCGGGTATGGGGATAAATCCCTTGCTGTGTATTTGAAAGCGGATAACCCAACTCTAAGTGTTACAAAGAAAACCATTACCAAAGCACAAGTAACAAAGGTCATTGAAGACATGGAAAAGGAAGACGAGTATTTTCTTTCCAACTATGGTGATATTGAATACGAAGGACGTCGTGCTGTTTTAAACGCCGCGCTTGACGATATTTACACGCAATCTAAACATGATGCCGAAATAATAGGCGCCCTTATCAACGTGGGTGGAGTTGCGCGGGATAGCGTTATGAGATCCGTTATCGCCCGTACTAAAAAAGACGGGTTTATCGTTGATGCAAACATAGCCTCTCATGCGGCAAATGAAGGCGATAAAGTTTATGTTGTTTTAACACCTACTCAAATCAAATCTGCCACTGGTAACAACGGCAACTTTGATCCGAACGATGCGAATATTTACAATCAAAGTGCAGTGGTTGAAGGCGCTAATGCCATCACTGGCGATCTTGACCGTGTAAACCCTGACGTAAAGGACGCAGTAGAAAGCCGAATTGCCCGCATGGGTGAAGAGGAACAGCAACGTGTACGAGCAAATCTAGAAGAACATAAAGGTACAGCGTGGGCAGCTGCCGCTATCAAAGGTATGGCGTACCGCGAAATGCTAGAACGTGCAATGGATGGCCAAGACATATCTAACCTAGAGCGAAATGCAATCTGGGGAAAGCAAGATATGGCGGCCACCAAACTTGTTAAAGCATTTAAGAAATATCCAGAGCATGGCGCTCGTGTTCTAAAACTGCTTCTTAATGCCTACGATTTTATTGGGGGAAACCGTAAAGCTGAGAATGATGTTTCAACATCCTTCACCAACTGTGATCCTAGTAAGGCGTGCGCGATCCATTGTTACGCCGCAACCGGTAATGCTAGGCCAAATGAAATAGCCAAATCGGAATTTACCGAATTTATGCTAGAGCGATTTCCGCAAGAGATGGCGGATAAACTGGCTTCAGACTATCTGGCAACGGAGGCCGGTAAAGCGGGACTATCTCTTCGGTTAAACGACAAGGGGGATCTTTCACCCGCGCAGGTGCATGTTATCGAATTGCTAAACGCTAAAGGAATAGCGATTCAGGTTTTTTCAAAACGTCCTGATTTATTGCGATCTATCTCAGATCTCAATTTAAAGATGCTTTCGATTGATGGCACCAACATGGAATTGGCCGATGCAAATCCTGATTTGCGTTTAGCTGTCACGATTACAGACGAAACCACCGAAGAGATGTTAATGCCGATACACGATCGTGTATCCGTATACTTACCGGTTAATCTTAAAGGTAAGGCAATTACCAAAGAAGAGCTTAAAGCGCGCTTTCCGAATTTATATAGCCGAATGGCAAAAGAGAATCTTTGTCCAGTGGATGGGGGGAAACTCGAAACTAAGCCAGGCACTTCGTTTGTTGACATCCGTGACAAGACCGCAGACAAAGGCTTGTGGACCTGTACGGCCTGCGATCTTTATGGCGCGGCAGGATGTTTTAAAGGGGATCGGCAAACTAACCAACGAAAAGCACAAACAATTTCTTTGTCTGATTTGACTAAAGAATTACAATTATCGAAGGTACGCAAAGAGCTTCAGTCTAACTTGGAGACACTTTTACAATTAGGGGGAATAGATGGAGAACTTTACAGCCAACTTAGCCAAGCACTTTCTAGCGGGCAACGCGCGGTTCTCGAAATTGCTGACACCGAAAGAGAAGGCAGAGGCGCTGAAAGCGCAAGCGGCCAGACTCAAACAATCGAGGGAAGCGGAAGCGGAACTGGACAGCCTTCTGGCGGAGAATACAACCAAGGTGCCACCGTCAACCGAGGAAGTTTCAACCCAACCAACCTAACAATCTCGTTATTAAAGAACGCGGATCTTTCGACGTTCTTGCATGAGACAGGGCATTTCTTCCTGGAAATGCAAATGGATCTGGCTGCAAGGCTAGAACAAGAAGCTGGACTTTTTGGTATAGAAAACCTAAAGCCTGGCGAACAGCAGATTATCAAAGATGCTAATGCCATTTTAAATTGGTTTGGTGTACAGGATCTGGATACCTGGCACCGCATGACATTAGAAGAGAAGCGCGGATTCCATGAACGATTTGCACGCGGCTTTGAAGCCTATCTATTTGAAGGTAATGCGCCAAGCATTGAACTTCAACCTTTATTCCAACGCTTTAAAGAATGGCTAAAACGCGTTTATAAATCCATCGAGGCGCTTAATGTTGAGCTGACCGATGAGGTGCGAGGTGTGTTTGATCGCATGATTGCCTCCGAAGAGCAGATCCAACTTGCAGAGCAAGCGCGCAGTATGATGCCGCTTTTTACCACATTAGACGCGGCACCCATGACGGCCGATGAGTTTAGGGAATACCAGAATCAGAACAAAGAAGCGACAGCGGATGCGGTTGATCAGCTTGATGCGCGCGGTTTGCGCGATATGCAATGGCTGCGTAATGCAAGAAGTCGCGTTCTAAAAGCATTGCAAAAAGAAGCAAAAGAGAAGCGTCGAGACGAGCGATCTAAAGCGCGCGTCGAAGTAATGTCGCAGCCGGTGTATCGTGCGTGGGCATTGCTGACGGCTAAAATCAATCCTGAAGATCGCGTACCTAAGCAGACCGTCACCAAGTCAAATCCTAACGTAGTGACGCCTGCGATTGATTCGCTTTTTACAGCGGTTGCAAAACTAGGCGGGCTTAACAAAGCCGATCTGATAGCCCAATGGGATCTTGATCCGGCCACTAAACAATATTCAGGTGTGTTTGGCAAACCGGTGTGGCGCAAGGAAGGAGGCTTATCCATTGACGGCATGATGGAAGCACTAACTCCCTACGGCTATCTCACCTTAGATGAACACGGAAAGCCCGCAGATAGCCGCGAGTTTGAGGAGCTATTTGACCGTGAGCTGCGAGGTGAGCCTCAGTATTCGTTTGAGCACGACTACAACAGAGATCAAGAGCAACGCGCCGGCAGTCAGATTGTTAACTTGCAAGCGCTTAACGCCGTGCGCTTTGATAAAGCGGAATTGATCAATGCGGGTTTGTCTGATGAGATTATCAACAAGCTGGCCGGCTACAGGATGATTGCAAAAACCGACGGCATTCACCAGGATTTTATCGCAGACCTTATCTTGGACGAAAACGGCAATCCTGAATTTTCCTCAGGTGATGATTTGATTCAACAGATCGTAGCGGCAACTCCACCCAATGAGGAGGTTGAAGCCTTAACCGATTTGCGTATGCTTGAGAAATATGGGGATCTATCGTCACCTGAAGCGATTGAAAAAGCGGCGGATCTTGCGATACATAACGACTTGCGCGCTAAGATGGTGGCCACCGAAGCCAATGCCCTGGCAAAGGCAACAGGCGGTCGCAAAATACTAGCGAGCGCAGCTAGGATGTTGGCCGCAACCACCATTGGACGTAAGAAAATACGCGATCTTTTACCGAGCGTTTTTACCAATGCGGAGGTGAAAGCGGCTAAGTCTGCCGAGAAGTACATGCGCGCGAAAGATCTTGTCAACGCCGCCGCTGAGAAACGCAACCAACTTTTTAACATGTATGCGGCTAAGGCTGCGATGGACGCTAAAGACGAGGTGGAAAAAGGCCTACGCTATTTGAAGAAATTTAACGGTGTTATTAAAGGCATTGATGTTGATTACGCCGATCAGATTGCCGCGATACTAAGCCGGTTTGATTTGCGTAAGATTAGCAACAAAGAAGTTGATCGCCGAAAATCTTTAGCCGCGTGGCTGGTCACTCAGGAAGATGAGGGTTTTGTTCCGGATCTACCGGAACATGTCACCAACGAAGCCTTTATCAAATCATATAAAGAACTGACGGTTGAAGAGTTTAGAGGCGTGCTGGATTCGGTCAGGCAGATTGAACACTTAGGCCGTCTTAAAAAGAAATTGCTACTGGCCAAAGACCAACGCGAGTTTGAAGCCATTCGCGATGAGATTGTGCAAAGCATTAACGACAACTCACAAGGCCGAAATGTCAGCATCGCCAACAATAACACCTTGGGTGAAAGAGCTAAGGAAACGTGGAACGCTTTCGCCTGGGGGCATGCCAAAGTAGCGACCTTGGTTAAGGTGCTAGACGGTGGGGAGATCGGCGGTCCGGTTTGGGAATTTTTAGTACGACCCGCCAATGAGCGAGGTAATTGGGAAACCACGCAGCGCGCTGAGGCAACGCTTGCGCTCGCCAAGATTATGGCACCGGTGTTTAAGCTGGGTAAGATGGGCGGTAAAGGCGAGAGCTTTGAAGGGGTTGGTCGTAGTTTTAACCGTGAAGCGCGCATTGCGATTGCGCTTAATGTCGGTAACGCAGGCAATCTGCAACGCTTGTTAGGCGGTGAAGGTTGGAGTTTGGCGCAACTTACGCCGATCTTAAAAACTTTAACACGGAACGAATGGCTTGCTGTGCAAGCAATATGGGATCACTTTGAGACTTACCGTCCGCTGATTGCTGCAAAAGAGCGCAGAGTTTACGGTAAAGAACCTAACTGGGTAGAAACTACACCTTTTGAAATAACGACTGCGGACGGGGAAACCGTCAGCCTACGCGGTGGTTATTACCCGATTAAGTATCATCCTAAAGCAAGCCAACGCGCAGAGGAGCATAACGACGCAGAAGCCGCTAAACGTCAGTGGCAAGGCGCATATACGTCAGCGACTACTCGACACAGCTTCATCAAAACGCGTGCGAAAGAAGTGATAGGCAGACCACTGCTTTATTCTCTATCCGGCGTTTACTCGGGTGTAAATGAGGTGATTCATGATCTTGCATGGCATGAGTGGTTGATTGACACCAAACGCATACTTAAAAATGACGCGATAGATAAGGCCATTCGGCATCATTACGGGCCTGAGTTTAAGCAACAGTTTAAATCGTGGATGAACGCGATTGCAGAGGGAGAGAAAGGATCCGACCATATTGTTGATATCGGGCTTTCTAAAATTCGCCAAGGCGTGAGCGTATCGGGTTTAGGGTTTAACGTCATGTCTGCGGCGATGCAGCCAACTGGATTTACACAGTCTGTGTCGGTGGTGGGTGCTAAATGGATAGGTCTAGGCGTTAGCCGTTATTTAGCGGATATCAAAGGATCTACGCAAACCGTCAACGAAATGTCAGAGTTTATGACCAACCGCGCGCGTACTCGGTTTAGAGAACTAAACGAGCTGCGCAACTCGGTCGAAGATCAATCACCTTATAAAGAGTGGTTAGGTCGATATGCCTACTTCTTAATGATGCGCTGCCAACAGATGGTCGATGTCCCCACCTGGATAGGCGCGTATGAGAAAGCGCAAGCCAGTGGCGTAGTAGAGGAACGCGCAATTGCCTTAGCCGATCAAGCCGTGATTGATTCCCAGGGCAGCGGGATGTTGAAAGATCTCTCTGCAATTGAACGTGGAGGACCTGCGCAAAAACTCTTTACCGTGTTTTATTCGTACATGAATACCGCGCTTAATATCGGAATCGGCAAAACGATGTCGGCGGAGATCGGGAAACGTAAAGCAAAACTGGCAGCCGAGTACCTTTTGCTTTACGTTTTGCCGCCGGTATTAGGGTTTGCTATTAAAGAAGCGCTCACCCCAACGGGTGACGATGATGACGATTATTGGGAGAAGTTGCCCAAACGTCTGGCATCTAACCAAATCGATTATCTGATGGGTTTGATGGTGATAGTGCGCGAGTTTTCTGAAGCGGCTAAATTAATGGCCGGCGTAGAGGATCATAAGCAAGATTACCAAGGGCCAGCAGGCGTGCGAATGATTGCGGATACCGTCAAGTTTGGGGAGCAATTAGGCCAAGGTGATTTTGATACGCCTTTCCGCAAGGCTTTTGTCAATTTGATGGGTGATGCTTTTGCCCTACCGAGCGCGCAAATCAACCGAACCGTCACCGGGATAGAAGCACTTTCCGAGGGCAAAACGTCCAACCCAACTGCGATAGCGTTTGGGTTTAAAGAGAAGCATTGATGCACTTGCCGACACCTCTGACAGTTAGCCTAGGTTAACTTTTCAGAGGTGTCTTTATGTCTATAGCCAGCACTACCCGTAAAGCCGGACCGTACATTGGCAACGGCTTGACCACTATTTTTACGTTTTCTTTTAAGGTGTTTGCCGCCAGCGATTTGGTTGTGGTTCGAGCGGATCTTGACGCGCTTGAAACAACTCTTACTTTGGCTACGGATTACACCGTATCGCTTAACGCAAATCAAGATTCTAATCCAGGCGGCACGATTACGTTATCTAGCACACTCGCATCTGGGTACACCGTTACGCTTACCAGTGCCGTTCCGCAAAAACAACCGGTCGTTCTCACCAACATGGGTGGATTTTACCCATCCGTGATCAACGACGCGCTAGATCGTTTGACTATCTTTGCGCAAGAATTGGCTGAAAAAGTTGGCCGTGCAGCCACAATTCCCATTAGCGTTACTGGCGCAAACGCGGAATTTCCTATTCCGGAAGCTAATAAATTTTTAACGTGGAACGATACTGCAACAGGATTGCAAAATGTTGATGGTACTGGTCTTGCAACCATCGTTGCATTTGGCACCGCAAACGCGGACGTGTTTAGCGGAACAGGATCTCAAACAGTTTTTACCCTAACAGCAAATCCAGGTGCGCTGAATAATTTAGACGTGTCTATTGCAGGCGTTACGCAAAAGCCCAGCATTGATTACACCTGGGTTTCCGGTACAACATTAACCTTTGTTACAGCACCTCCATCTGGCACAAACAATATTCTGGTGCGTTATCTTCAAGGATTGCCGCAGGGGTATGCTGATTGGAACTCTCTTACAAATTGCCCTATTGTTGATGTTAAGCGTTTTGGAGCAACCGGCAACGGTAGCTCTGACGATTCTAATGCTTTTCAAAGCGCATTAAATTCAATCAGCACAAGCGGCGGAACTATCTTTGTCCCTGCTGGTACATACAAAGCATCTAATCTGACTCTGTATTCTAACGTCAATGTTGTTTTAGATGATGCGGCGACCATATCACCTTACGACGTTACTAAAGACGTTTTTATCGCGCAGGGTACGCAAAGCTCTTCGATTGCATTAACCGCTAACGCCATTTCAGGCGCGACAACACTAACGGTATCCAGCACGACAGGTTTGGCAGCGGGTGACTGGATAGTTTTGCGAGATACCGCAGATTACTCGACAGATTCTGACGCTGTCGGATATAAATCTGGTGAATCGTGTTTGATCTTGTCTGTTGATAGCAGTGTAGGATTGACTCTTAAAAAGCCAATTTACGGATCCATGCAGGCAGATAGAATCTATTCTGTAGCAAACGGATCTGCAATATATAAAATCACACCAAAGACTAATATCAATGTGACTGGCGGCAAAATTGTTATGTCTGCATCAAATAACACTGCCGCTATTAGATATCAATATGTTAGGTATGGATCTGTATCTAAAGTCAAAATTTCAAACATCGGCGGTCAGGCAATAGATTTCAGAACTGCGATAGATTGCAGAGCCTCCCTTAACACCATATCCGACGGCACAGATAATTTAGGTTTAGGGCTTCCGGGATATGGTGTAACAGCATCCTATGCATGTCAAAACATTGTCGTATCTGAAAATACTATGTTCAGATTGCGCCATGGCTTTACCACGCTAGGTGGGCAAGGCACACCAAATAATGTTAGCGTTATTAACAACGTCGTCTATGATTGCACGAACACAGGACTTGATACGCACGAATCCGGTCGCGATATTTTTATCAGAAACAATACAGTGGTGGATTGTTTGTCAGGCATCAATCTGCGAACTGGTTGGTCATCGATAGAAAACAATAACGTATCTAGATGTTCGACTACAACATCAGCGCTACAAGTCAATGCAACAAATATTGAAAATGTAAAAATATCAAACAATTTTGTGCGCGGTGTGGCGTATGGAATCAACGTACCGTGTGCAATCAACAATCTGACTATATCAGATAACGTGTTAACTAATGTTGGATATGACGGCATTAGAAGTGGTGGCGGAACATTAGATACTTTTGTATCTAAAAATATTGATATTAAAAACAACACGATTATCAATGTTGGCACATCGGCAGTTAATCGATTTGGCATTTATATTTTAAGCGGCAACGCTAACGATGTAAACATCACAGGAAATATCGTTGATGCCGGATCTGGCTCCGTTAATTACGGCATCAGAACTGCTCCCAATATACTTGGCAACGTATCAAAAAATATTTTTAAAGGCACTTTTGTTTCCGCAAATTATTTTCTAGAAAACAATTTACTCGGTAATTTTGATAACAACACGACCAACTCCTTACGCCGTAGAAAAATTGTCTTAGCGGCGAACACTGCCGTATTAATTCCGCTAAGCACCGATGTGTGCGGAGTTGTCACTATCGGATCAGCGTCTGATGGTAGTGGATATCCAAACGGCAGTTTTTATATACGGCCAAACGTATCACCAAGATGCGCCAATCTTGCGCTTGCAACATTAACAAACATCACCCTAACTACAACAACCGTTTTGACCGGAACAACTGGCGTTGCGGGAAACACGACTATTAGCGTGGTCAATGGAGGTATGTATGTTGAAAACAGATTGGCAGTATCAAATACAATGTGGATTGATTTCAACGGCATTCTAAATTAATGAAAGGGCGAGGTAATGCGTGACAACACAAGTAGATTCAAATTTGATCGCGGACAACTCGATCACGACAAGCAAATTGCACTCATCAGCAAAACCTAACAACGCTTCGAACGCGGATTCTGCAACCTATGCAGCTAATGGGGTACCAGCGGGCACGGTAATTTTTCATGCGGCATCTTCCGCACCTACGGGATTTCTTAAAGCAGATGGATCTGTAATATCCAGAACAACCTATGCCGCGCTTTTTGCGGCAATTGGAACCACGTTTGGCGCCGGTGATGGTTCAACCACTTTTAAACTGCCGGACATGCGTGGATATTTTCCGAGGGCATTTGACGACGGCGCGGGTGTAGATTCTGCGCGTGTGTTTGGATCAACGCAGACAGATGCTTTGCAAGGCCATGAGCATACGCAGAAGTGGTCCGCCGGTTCTTCGGGTACAACCACTGCGGGATCGGGCCTTACTCCGTTAACTGGTGCAACAGCCGGAATTGTTACCGATGGGACAAACGGTACCCCAAGAACAGCTGCGGAAACACGACCAAAAAACATTGCGCTGTTAGCGTGCATTAAATACTAGGAGGAAGGATGACGGCAGAGGAAATCAGAATGGCAGTAAGAGAAGCGATTAACGATCATCCCGCGTTTGATCCTGATATCCATGCTGCTCACCATGCTTGGGTGGAAGAGCAGATCGAAACGGATCGCGCGCGTAAAGAGCTATTTCGCGAAGCTGCTAAAACATTTGCTCAATGGTCGATTGTAGGTATTGCAGGCGCAATATGGTATTGGTTTAAAGGACATTGGTCATGGTAGATCCGATGCTTTTTGAGCAACTAAAATTTGAAGAAGGCCTTCGTCTTCGCGCGTATCTTTGCCCTGCGCGTAAGAAAACAATCGGATACGGACATAACTTAGACGCTAAACCCCTTTATGAGGGAAACAAAATTCCGGATGAAATTACAAAAGATATTGCGGAAGTGCTATTACATGACGACGTTGAACGCACAATGGATATGCTTGATGCTATCTGGCCAGGCTTTATCTCTTTACACGGTGCAAGGCGTGATGCGTGTATTAATATGGCTTTCCAGCTTGGCGTCGCGCGTTTCATGGGGTTTCGTAAAATGTGCGATGCCCTCGACAAATCGGATTGGGAAAGAGCGCACTTTGAAGCGTTAAACAGCTATTGGGCAAGACAAACACCGGAGCGCGCTGCGCGTGTATCGTCTCAGTTCATTACAGGGGAGCACTATGCCGTACCTTCCCATCATTAGGATACTGGCACCCGTTCTTCTCTTTGCTGCAGGGCTTTTTATATCCTTTCAATACGGCTACAACAAAGCCGACAAGATCCGCATCGAGCATGAAGCTCGACTTGCGGGGCAATCTAATCTCATTCTTGCACAAGCTGCTGACAAGCAGGTGAAAGTAGAAGCAGCGCTTGCAGAGACTGAGAAAACTTTAAAGGAGACAAGCGATGAACATTCAAAAATTATCAGCGATTTGGCTACTGCTAATCACAAACTGCTTGCTAGTCGGTTGCGCCCAAACCCCAACACAAGTCGCGATTGCAACACCGTGTCCAACACTTCCACCACTCCCAGCGATGGTGATGCGCCCATTGCCGACACCTGGGTGGTACAGCGAGCAGCTGCGGATCGACTTATCGACAGACAGTCAAGCGCTGACGAGGTGACTGAAACTGCTAGAGCTTGCCAGAGTTATGTACAAAGATTGCAGGAGATATTGAAATGATTTTTAAAATTGATTGGTCACAGAACAGCACTAAACGCGGAGCGATTTGGTTAACCGGATCCGTTCTTGCGTTAACTTTTTATTGGTTCGGCAAAGATCCTTTGCCGGTTATCGCAGTCACGGGCAGCCTTGCCGGTGGTCTTGGTGTGGTCATAAAAGATCAATAAATCATTTCCGCAACCCGTTTACTTGTACAAGTAAAATCAAAGGGTTAAACTACTTGTATCCTTAGTGGTTGCGGAAACGATTCCTACTTAAGTCATTGTTTTTAATCAACTAATTCAAAGACTTGAAAGCCGTTGTATTACGTTTTAAGTAGTTGATTTACAATGCTTTTTAGGAATCATTTCCGCAACTTGCGGAAATCATTTCCGCAACTAAGGAAGAGTGGCCGAGCGGTTTAAGGCAGCTGTCTTGAAAACAGCCGAGGGTTTATAGCCCTCCGTGAGTTCGAATCTCACCTCTTCCGCCATCTACTTAGTGGGTTTAACTACTTCACCGACACGTCGGTAAACTTTCTCTGTGATCTCTTGCTCAGTATGCCCAAGCAATTTACTCGCATGATCCAAAGTCATTTCACTTGCGGCTTTTGGCCGTATGTCCCTAAACTGAAACGCGGCAATCCGATCGTCCAGCTCTGGGTGTAATTCTCTTGCCGCGAGTCTTGCGGCATCAAACCTTAGTCGCAATGTCCCCGCGTTAAGCGGTCTGCCTTCGGCTGTCGCCACCAGGTACATTGCTGTGACCTTGCGCGATTTGATCCGATCGATCACCGTACTAAGTTGACTATCCGCGATCGTGATCTTAAGTCGCTTTTTGGTCTTGTTCTGCACCACCTCGAGCGCGCCGTCTTTGATGTCTGAGATCTTCATCTTCAACACATCCGCAGGACGTTGACCGGTCAAATAATTTAGGTCCATTGCGTCGCGCAGCTCTTGGCAAGCCGACGCGTAGACCGCGTTCCACACCTGATCATCCGCGTAATAGTCGCGCGGTTTCTCTTTGTTCTTTCTTACGCCTTTAACTGGGTTTTCTTTTGCAGTGAATCCCCATTCGCGCGCCATGTTCCAAACATGACTAAAGAGCGCGATCTCACGATTAGCCCGAACAGGTGCTGCTTGGCTGCGCTTATCGCGATACTGCGCGATAAACTGCGGAGTAATAGCATCAACCGGCGCGGAGTCAAACACTGTTCGCAAAAACTTTAAAGCTCCCAGGTTATCTACTTGGGTGCGAGGTGCCTTGTTCGGGATAATATCCCGCGCATATCGGTCAAACACAAACCGCATAAGCCCCGTTTCTTTGGGCGCTTCAGTGTTCTCTAGCTCTGCCCATTTTCGTTTAGCCTTGTTGATGTCCGTGCCTAGAGGGATCTCAACACGCCGGCCATCTATGTCTCTGCCGTTGTAGTAATACGCCGTCCAGATCTCACCACTCTTTAACACCCTTGATCTCCGCAGCATCCGTGGCGGTAAAT